>Ga0182010_10001370_pt1 | contig 12876 bp, 7 predicted proteins | sample 611E1MmetaG_FD_120488 | JGI IMG/M metagenome (GOLD analysis project Ga0182010, IMG submission 120488) | Permafrost microbial communities from Stordalen Mire, Sweden - 611E1M metaG | ecosystem: Environmental > Terrestrial > Soil > Wetlands > Permafrost | place: Sweden: Stordalen | collected...
AACGGGCGGCGACCAGCCCGGGCGGCGGATTCTGCAGGCGGATCACGGCCACATCGGTCTTCGGATCGGTGCCCACTATCTTGGCGGCGAACTCGCGTCCGTCGGCGAAGGTCACCGTGACTTCGCTGGCCTTTTCCGCCACGTGGCTGTTGGTCATGATGTTTCCGGCACCGTCGATCACCACCCCCGAGCCAGTGCCATGCCCGGGCCCCGGCGTGGGCAGGCCTTCAAAGCCGTCGCCGAAGTGGAAGAAGTGCTCAAAGAAGCGCTCCATGTCAGGTGGCAAGTCGTCGCGCTGGAAGCCGCGGCGGGCAAGCTTGGGCTGCTCGATCTCCACATCGATGCGCACCACGCTGGGCCGCAAGGCCCGGGCCGTGGCCGCGAAGGCCTGCGACAACGCACGCGCCTCCTGAGGGACCTGGGTCTTGGGGGTCACGACCGGAGGCGCCGCGGCCGAGCCTGCGGCTGCGCGCGGGGCGAAGCGCACGCCCAGCCCCAACCCCGCTGCCAGGGCCGCCATCGCCAACGTTGCCGAAACAACCAGGATCCTTCTTCGCATAATGTGCCTTTCCATTTCCCTTGCCTGACCGGGTGGGCCACGCTGCCGCGGACCATCCTACGCGAACAACCGTTGGCGGGAGGTGTTTCTTCCCGGGGACTATCTACCGGGCTCCCCACGCGACTACTTTCATGGGAACCCTGAAAGGGTTCCCATACCCTCCCGCGATGGTGCGCCGCCGGCCCGGCCGGCGGGCTCCCCACGCGACTACCGTCTTTACAAGAGGGCACCTCCTGCGGCAAAAGGCTGGCCAGCCCTTGTACTGGCACCAAACCATAATCCGGCTCAAGGCCCGACCCCGAGGCTTCCATCTCGTCACGAACGAAATCGTGACCCAGGTCCCTGGACTGGCGTCCCTGCGGGTTGGCCTGCTGCACCTTCTTCTGCAGCACACCTCGGCCTCGCTATTCCTCAATGAGAACGCCGATCCTGACGTGCGGAACGATTTCGCCCATTGGAGCGATCACGCCATTCCAGATGGCGCTCGCTACTTCGTCCACACCCTAGAGGGTGCCGACGACATGCCGGCCCATGTGAAATCTGGCCTGCTCGGGGTGGCGCTGACCTTGCCTATCTCGGATGGACGCCTGCAGCTCGGCACCTGGCAGGGCATCTACCTGGGCGAACATCGGTCAGACGCGGAAGGCCGAAGCGTTCTTGCGACGCTGTGGGGCGAACCAAAGCCGGAGCAAAAGTGACACTACCGCCGACCGTTTCACGGGCGTATATCTTCACTACGCGCGGCGAGGGAGGTTGACCATGCCTGATGCCCCCGACACCAAGAAGCCGAAACTGGGACTGACCTACCGCGACGCTGGCGTCGACATCGACGCCGGTGACACGCTGGTTGAGCGCATCAAGACGCATGTGAAGCGGACCATGCGACCTGAGGTGTTGACTGATCTGGGCGGCTTCGCCGGCCTGTGTGCGCTGCCCAAGAACTACAAGAACCCGCTGCTGGTCGCGTGTACCGACGGCGTCGGGACCAAGCTGAAGCTGGCCTTTCTCATGGGCAAACACGACACGGTCGGCATTGATCTTGTGGCCATGAGTGTGAACGATCTGGTGGTGTGCGGGGCTGAGCCGCTGCTCTTCCTCGACTACTTCGCTTCCGGCCATTTGGAAGTGGGCGTGGCCGAACAGGTCATTTCCGGTATCGCCGACGGCTGCAAGCAGGCGGGCTGTGCGCTCATCGGCGGGGAGACGGCGGAGCTGCCCGGTTTCTACCATCCGGGCGAGTACGACCTGGCCGGTTTCTGCGTGGGCGTGGTGGACAGAGCCGCCCTCATCGAGGGCAAGACTATCGTTGCCGGCGACGTACTGCTGGGCCTGGCCTCGTCTGGCTTCCATTCCAACGGCTACTCGCTCGTGCGACGCGTGTTTCTCGACCACGCCCGGCTTGATCTTGCTGCCAAACCAGACGGGCTCGACGAGCCGCTGGGGCAAGCCCTGCTGCGGCCAACCCGGATCTACGTACGCGCGTTGCGCATGCTGGCTGCGGCCGGCCTGATGAAGGGCGCGGCCCACATCACCGGCGGAGGTCTGGCCGACAATCCGCCCCGCATGCTGCCCCCGGGCGCCTTGCTGGCTCTGCAAATCAACCTGGGCGCCTGGACACCGCCGCCCGTCTTCAGCCTGTTGCAGGAGCTGGCCAAGGTGGAGCCCGAGGAGATGCGACGCACCTTCAACATGGGCATCGGTATGGTGGTGGCCGTGCCTGCCGGCGCGGCCGACGCCGCCCAGTCGATCCTGGAAGCCGAGGGCGAGAAGGCCACCATCATTGGCCAGGTCGTGGTGGCAGACCGGCCCGACGCGCCGGTGGAGTTCATCCCATGAAGGTCGGTGTCCTAGCTTCGGGCAGCGGCACCAACCTGCAGGCGCTGATCGATGCTGGCCCACGCGGTGAGCTGGGGCCGGCCCGTATCGTGGTCGTGGGGGCCAACGTGGCCGACTGTGGCGCCCTGGAGCGCGCAGGCAAGGCCGGCATCCCCACCTTCCAGCGCTCGCACAGGGATTTCGCCCAGCGGGAGGATTTCGATCATGCGCTCGTAGACGAGCTGCGGCGACATGGCGTGGGATTGGTCGCCCTGGCCGGCTTCATGCGCATCCTGACGCCGGCGTTTCTCGACGCCTTTCCCCGCCGGGTGGTCAACATTCATCCGGCTCTCTTGCCATCCTTTCCCGGCGTGCATGCGCAAAAGCAGGCCTTTGACAGCGGTGTGCGTTTCTCAGGCTGCACGGTGCACTTTGTCGACGCCGGCACTGACACCGGCCCCGTCATCGCCCAGGCGGTGGTGCCAGTGCTCGATGGTGACGACGAGGAAGCCGTGCGCCTGCGCATCTTGGCCGAGGAGCACCGACTCTATCCTGCCGTCCTACGCGCCATTGCTGAAGGCCGCGTGAGCGTGGACGGACGGCGCGTGCACGTCCGTGGTACGCCGGTCGGCCTGGCCGACGCACGGCTGCGAAGCCTGTAGAGAGTTCAAGGCGAGTGCCCGGTCTTGGCCGCGGCCGGGCCAATCGCGTCTTCAGCTCGGCGACCAGCAGGCTGGCCACCTTGGCGTGGGTCGCACCTCCGGGATGCTAGGATCCGGACGGGTACACGATTTGAATGCCGTTGACCGGCGCGCGCTCCACCCCGTTGATCGACCCCACTGGCCGCGCCGTCAACTGGAAGCTGGTTCCGCTCAAGTTTCGGAACACAACATAGTCACCCTCGCTAGCTCCACCCGCGTCTGGCGCACCAGCCTCTACATCAGGCGCCAGCGTGTATCCCGGGAAGGTGCTGGCGGACGCTCCCGCCTGGACCGCAAAATGCGTTGTTGATCCGATCGTGTATTGGTAGGTGCGCGTGTCTGACGCTGTCGCCTTGATGTTCGCATAACAATAGACGTAGACGTCATATCCGCCGCTCATCGATCCGGGCAAGGTCACGTCGACTGTCGCGGGCGAGGCAGCCGACCTTGGATCGAGGTAGCCGTTCATCATATGCGAGTCGCCCGAGGAGTCAGTGAAGCCAACGTACCAAATAGCTGCCGGCTCCCCGGTCACCAGCGGTGAGTTCCAGGTGACGGACCCGGATGTCGTGCTGCCATCTGCCGACGCCAGCGAGGTAAGCGTCCCTTCCCTTTCAAGAGCGCTGTTCCAGTGCGTCGCCCGCTTGACTCCCGCAGTTTCGCTGGGGGTCATCGCGGGTATTCCAGGACTGCCACCCGTCCGTCCCCCGACGAAGTCGATACTGATGATCATTGGCACAATCGCACCGCCCGCCCCAGTGCCGCCGCTTCCGCCAGCTCCACCTGTCCCAGCGCCATCAGAGCCTCCGCTTGCGCGGTCCGACGGCGGACTGACATCGGCAGAGAGCGCAACGTCAATCAGGCCATCCGTGGGCGAGGCAGCCCCCGCGTCCGGCGCGACGTCTCCCGCCGCCCCGCCCATCCCTGTCCCGCTGGTTCCACCTGTTGTCGCAGCCGTCGTTCCGCCCCTCGCTGCCAATCCGCCCGCGCCGCCGGTTGCAACCAATCCGGCTGCGCCGCCGCTCGCTGTTCCACCCGTAACCGTGCCACCCGTCGCCGCGCTGCCTCCCAAGCCACCCCTCGCAGTATCCGCGCTAGCAGCATCCGGGCCAGGGGCGGACGAAGCACCCACGGCGGTAGCATCCGGGCCAAGAGCGGTCGAGCCACCGCCGCCTCCTGTCGGGTTATCGGGAGACGCGGGGTCGCCTCCCTGGTCGACGGCGTTCTGCTGGCCCGCCCAGGGTGGCGTGAGGTCCACGCAGCCCGCAAACAGAAGGGTTGCGACCACTGCCGAAAAGAGCGATATGAAATGGCAAGTCGAGTTCATCGTCAACTCAACAAGGCGCAGCACGCGCAAAGCCTTCCCCTATTTGCCCGCTCAGTTCGCCGGGGTTTCTGCGGCTCCAGCCGTCGACTGACCCTCGCAGATCCGCGCATTTCCGGACCCACGCAAGCCCGGCGACAGGGCTGTCCGTCGGGACAGCAATCAAGCCGAAGCCCAGTGGCAAGATCGCCCGGCGGAATCGACGCGCCAGCATGTGACGTTCATCGGCGCGACTGAATGAGTTGATAACCTGGCGAACGAAAGTTCCGAGATACTCACCTACAAACGCTCCAGCGCGACCCCGCGCCGCTGCCCCCCCGCACCACCCGACCGGACCCGCCTGCCAGATCCGCGCAACGACCGCATTACTTGGGTGACATCGCACTTCATCCCACAGGTTATGCGCCGCCCGCAGTCACTCGCCTTCCCTCATGAAATGCCGGCCCTCCGGGCGTCATCTCCGACAAAGACACACAGTTCCTCCACGCGCCCTCTCCAAGACTCCAGCCCGCCCGACTCATCGCCTCTACTCCCAGACACCCAACTCCGAAAGCCACTTCCTCAAGCAACCCTACCGCTTTTCCTCCTCATATGAGGCGGTAATGATTTTTCCGGTCTCACCGATGATCTCGTTCAAATCAGCAAGGCTGACTCTGAAAGGCGCCGTAGTAAACTCGGCACGTTGATAGCTCTTGGTGAAGCTTTCATAAAAGCGGGGGTCCTGCTGCGGCATGACGATCGGTTTATGTGCGATACCATTGTTGTCGATGTAGCTAAAGAAGAACTTGCCGAAGATTCCATCGCCACGTTTGCTGGTAAAAACGATCCATCTACTGTTGCTTGACCATCCATGATAAGAATCCGAATGATCGCTGTTGATCTCCAGCCTTCTGAAGCTCTTCTTCTCAAGATCCATCAAGTACAAATCGGTACCTTGCCGGACGATGGAAAACGATCCGCGGTCGGTCATGCAGAAAAGAAGGTATTTGCCGTCCGGCGAGGGTGCCGGAAAAGTGGAGCCCAATCCTGTCTCCCTCGCCGAGACCAGCGTTTCCACCCCACCCCACGTATCGCTGCCCGCGTCGTAGCTAATCCGCCGCAGGTCGTATTGTACCTTCGCGAATTCTTCCTTGGAGACCTTCGGGGCGCTCAGGAAGTAGAGAAATCTCCCATCGGGAGACCACGCCGGCTGGTTCTCCACCCGGTCCTTCCGGGAAATCGCCTCGGTCGTCGACATCGTATTGCGCTGAATATTGTAGACCGCTATGTCGCCGTCCAGATCGGTATATTCAAGAACCTCCTCAGCGCCCTTCCCGGCAGCGAAAACGGAAACCGACACCTTCGCGTCCGTAGCAAACGCGATGAGATTGCCGTTGGGATGCCAGGAAGCATAGGATGATCCGGGCCTCCTAAGGACTGGCGTAATGAGTGAGGTCTTTCCCTGGTCATGGAGGACCAGGTAGTTCTTGCCGAAAAAACGCGCCTGAAACAGAAACTTCTCGGTGGAATGGCGATAGAAGGTGTGACAATTGAAACAGCCTGTCTTGGGCGAAAGAATCACTCTTTCCTCGAACGATTCCAGGTCGCGCTGCAAAATTTCCAGCCTGTCCTTCATGTAGAATTGCGGGTAGCTCTTGCGATACGTGATGTAGCGGTCGACGCGCTCCGGGGCGATTCTGTTTGTAATGGCAGAGAAGGAATGCCAGCGTTCATTCCGCTTGACATAGATCTGAAAGCTCAGCTCATTTCCCGTGTTCCGCTCCAGAAGCCGCCGCCATTCCCTGGCAGGAATGGTGACTTCAGGCGATGCGCTCACGAGGGAGATCCTTGGCCCATTGACCGAGCTGATCACCACGGCGTACTTTTCACCGGAATCGGCGATCGTGAAGTTGAGCGGTGCTATGTTGGGCGGAATAACGCTGTTGGAATAATCCGGCCGGATCGTCGGAGGCATTCCTGCCGGAAGGGCCGAGTGCTCGTCAAACCCGGTGCACGAGATGCCCGTTCCCAACAGTGCGGCCAGGCATGCCGCGACCATCAGTGAGCTGAATCGACGGTATTCGCCCATGAGCGCCTTTTGTGAGAAAGAGATGTGTAATATGATAAGTAGGTGGTATCGAATTTCCCCGAATCCGCGGTATTGACCGGATAGCCGGCGGCGCGTCTCTGCAGGATGTCAGAGTATTCCGCGAAATCACGGAACGTCGCTTCGTCTATCCGCTCTGCAACCGAACGCGATGCCTTTTGGTCGGTAGCCGCCAGATACACCAGGGCGGCCTCTTGACAGACGCGCGGGACTGCGCCGGTATCCAGCGGCGCCGCGGAGACCTGTTTCTGAAAGAAGGCCTCGTATATCTTGGTGACTTGCCCGTTGAGCAAGTATGAGGACGTCAGGTATGCGCGCGCCATGCCGTTTTGCGGGTTGTGCGTCAGGAGCCGATACGCGACCTCAAAGAAGGGAGGCCGCTGCAGCAGCGACTCGACGGAGTCGTCCGCCAAGAGTATTCGCGATTTGATCGACATCAAATACTCGTCACTTTCCATCCGTTTCGGGTCGTCGGCGTAGACGAGATACCGGTCCGCCCAGCTGCTTGAGAGTAGATTCTGCTTTATGATTCTGAGGAAGGGGCGACTGGCCTCATAATTGCCCTTCAACAGATAGACGAGTGCGATGAGCTGGTAAGAGGAAAGCAGATCGCCCCGGTATTCCAATACATCGTACGCTGTGAGTTCCGCGTAGTTGATGAGCCCAAGCTCAAAGCACACCCGGGCGTTCTGCTGAAGGTTGACGATGTATTTCCCCTGTTCCAGGTCTTCACGCAGCGTTTCGGGGGTGACATTCGCGGCGTACGGCGGATAGAGTTGCCGGTACTTGAAGAGGTCGTCGGGCAACTTTCCCGTATGATGCAGGGCTTCGAGTATGAACGGCGATACTAGGATGGGATCGGCATCGGCCAGCGACGGCTTTTGTACCTCCTGCAAAACAGCGGGCCATTGCTGCGTCGCGGCGTAGAAATTGAGCTTAAGGACGGAACTCCAATACTCGTTGAACGCAAGGCTTGTCGTTATCGCGCCGAGAAGGGACAGGGAGGTGATTAATGCCGCTCTTGTCCAGGCAGGCCACCGGATCGATTTCGACGTCCGCTCACCGGAACGGAGCGCCGATAGAAGCGGCGCGCCGAGGAGCAGGCAGAAGAGGCCCTTGGAGCTCGGCAACCAGGTCTGGAGATCGACATAGCCTGCGACCAGGATCGGCAGCAGAGCAAGGCCGGAGAGCGATCTCTTCCTGTATGCCACGGCAACGGCAAGCAGCACCAAAGCCACGAAGATGGCCGTCTCGATGGCTGAACCGCGTTCGAACGAACCCGAAAGAGCGGCAAGAGGGGAGTCGACCTTCGTATGCAGAAGGTAGAGATATCGGTGGTCGATCGACAGAATGGCAAATGCAAAGACCGCATACAAGACCCCGACCCATCGGTCCTCGCGGCGCAGTAGTTGTCGCGTGGGGAGCCCGCCGGCTTCGCCGGCGGCGGACCCTCGCGGGAGGGTTTGGGAACCCTTTGAGGGTTCCCATGTGAATTCAAAAATCATGCACAGGGCCACAAAGAGCCAATAGAGGTCATGCACTATCAGGATGAATAGGCATGAGGTCACGCCGAAGACCAAGACCCTTAGACGCGCACTCTTGCCCGGCAGACGAATGAAAACATCTGCAACCACCATCGCCGCAAGCAGTTTGGTCAGGGGAATGATCCGGAACTGGTTGAGGGTACAGAGCACGAAGAAGAGCGGGACAACGGTGAAGGAAGAAGAGCGGACGCGAGTAAGCGCCGAATAGACCCTGTTCGCGAAGATGCCCACCAAGAGGGCAAGGGAGACGGTTGATAGCGTGCCCAACCAGGGGAGCGCGTTGAGCTGGAAAAGGAACTTATCCGCATACGTCGTCAGTCCGCCCGGGAGCAGGGCAATATCGCGGAAAAAGGCGAAGGTTTTCAGGAACAGTTCGGGATTCCAATAGTAGAGAACCTGCGGCCTGATCCTTACCTCGATATAGATGGCAGCCGCGACAAACAGGAGGCAATAGAGCGCACCTTCGAAGACGGCGGAACGGAGTTTTTTCACGTGAGTCACCTGAGCATAGTCAAGGCGAAGGGGGGGTTCGGGCGTTCAGGAACCCTCCCTCCTCGCAATTGTGCGTTCGCGCAACACCTATGCCGCCGTTTCCGGCTCCTGTTGACGCCGTATTGACCACTCGGGACAGTCTACCCCATCGCGCCCGCGTCGACAGGTCTTCGCTCGCGGCTGCGGGTCGAGCCTGGTCAAGCGGGCCCGAGTGTGAAGCGGCCTGCTAGTCTCGGAAGCCCCCCCGCCGACGGCGCCGCTTCAGAGCCAGGCACGACATGCCCAGCATCGCAATCAGATAGCCCGCCGAAGCGCGTCCGGAGGTTGCGCCGATCGCGCACGAACAGCCTGAATCGGACCCAGCATGGGCTGTACTGGTGCCACTTTGTCCGCCGACGGCGCCTCCAGCTCCGCTACTTGTGCCACCCCCGGTGGCAGACACCACCCCCCCTGTTGCGATCGTCCCTATCCCTCCGGTGGCGACCGCGGTGGCGCCACCGGTCGCAGAAATGCCGCCGCTTCCCGGTCCCCCGCCTGATGCAGATGTCCCACCCGACCCACTCGTCCCTCTGCCTCCGGTGGCTACCACGGTAGCGCCACCGGACCCGGTGGTCCCGCCACCGCGGGCGCCTGCAGCCCCAGTGGTCCCGCCGCCGCGCGCGCCTGCGGTCCCAGTGGTCCCGCCGCCGCGCGCGCCTCCAGCCCCAGTGGTCCCGCTCCCGCTCGAGCCTCCGGCCCCAGTGGTCCCGCTCCCGCTTGAGCCTCCGGCCCCGGTGGTCCCGCCGGAGCCGCTCGCGCCCGCAGCGCCGCTCCCGTCAGGGTACTTGATATTGGGCGCCGGCGGATCGGTCATCCCGTCGCCCAGGTAGTAGTCCAACATGTGCGATTGCTGATAACCCTTTTCGCACATGCTGTTTCGATATTCTGGATCATGCACCAGGGTGTAGATGCGCTTGTCCGTTGGAATGGCGGTTGAGTAGATCCTTATCGACGTACCTCCGGATTGTTCGAACAGCACCTCCTCGCGCCAGTCGCCGAACATATCGCCGTACAGAGGGGCCGCGTTGCGCGTTGGAACGAGGCCGGCCAGATTCGCACTGGTAAACCCGCCGCTCGGCGCGCCCGGATACGCCCACTTTGATACGGTATTAGAGTCCAGGACTTCGGCCAGCACATCACCGTCCCAGAAGATGCGGAAGTTCTGCGCCGGCGCACCGGAGCCTATTGGCGAACCGGTCAAGTTCAGCATGTTGTACACCGAACCGCCGGTCCAGCATTCGTACCCTTTTTGGCCCGGGTCAACGTCTCCGCATACACCGCGCGCCAGGTCGGTGGTACCGGCGCCAACCTTTCGAAGTACGGTGCCGGTCTTGGCGTTATACTCAACCCAGTCATATCCCGAGCGCTGTCCAATGGCCCAACCCAACAGGTCGGCGGACGGGTTGGGATCCATAGCGCCTATATGCCACCGGTCGCCGTGGCTCACGCCCTGAGAACCCATATTCCAGAAAATCGATCCATCCCCCTTAATGGCATACCCACCGTTTACACATTCGTCTATGCCGTCGCGATCAAGGTCGACACATCTGACATTGTGGTTGTTTGGATAGGAAGCCATCGGGGTACGTACGGCCTTGAACCGCAGGGACCAGGCATTGTTTGTAAAATCAAATCCCAGGTCCATCATGGCCGCTGTGCCACCGGCTTTTGCCTTGTAGTACAGACTTGGATGAACGCCGTCCCAATAGGCGATGCTGAAATGACCTGTTGAATTACCAACAGAAAGGAGATCTGAAGGCACTGCGCATTCCTTGCCCTTCTCGGCGCCGGTTACTCCGTCTACCGCGACGATGAACTGGTCGGTTTGCGTTGTCGACGCGCTCAGTACTTTTCCATCCCCGAAGATCATGCCGTTGGCGCCTCTGAGTATGAGCTCGGCCTTCCCGTCGCTGTCGATGTCATACACGGTTTCATCGTCGGCATGCCCACAGCTAATGGTGTCCGGACCGGAGAGTGAAAGGTCGGTATTCGTGCTGTTGGGGCCCATATCGACCCGCCACATGAACTTGCCGCTTCTATGGTATGCATCTACATACTGGGACAGGTTTGGCCCGAAGCGGTCCACGATGTATTCGTATTCGCCATCCCCGTCCAGATCGCCGACATAGGCAAGATGGATATTCCTGCCGGTTGCGGCTTGAATCGGGATTTCAAGGTAGCCCTTTGGCAGCTCCAGCGCGGTTGTCCCTGTCGCTTCCTCGACGCCCCCGATCACGGCTTTTAGGGTGTAGCCGGTGCCGCCGGCGGTGTCCTGATAGTTGGTTGAGGTGGTGATCGGTGTGGCATTGAGTTTTGTCCCGCCCTTGTACACATTGAAGGCGATATCGGTCCCCTGTTCCGTGCCGTACAGCCGCCACGACAGAAGGTTCCCGGTTCCTCCCCCAACCGCCACAAAGCCCCGGCCGAGTTTCTCCATGATGCGCTGCCCATGGGCGGGCATAGCCAGGAGGAAGAGGCCCAGGAAAACACAAGACAAAAAGCCTTTGTTTCTCATCGTGTCGCTCCTTTCGGACTACAAGATCGTCGGACCGGCTTCCCCTCGCGAGAATCCGGCCGAGGCAACCTGCCGGAGGGGAAAAGGGTCACGAGTGCGGTGTGCATGGACGTACCCACTTATTGGTAGGGGGAGGGACCCGTCAAAACGGGTCAATCGGGCGTCAGAGCACAATTCCTGCCGGGTGGCGTGACTTGGCAGCCCTACGCCGCCCTACAGCCTGCGCCGGCCTAACCGCCATCCGGCGTACAAAGCAGCGCCAAGAACAAGTAACGCGGCCGCATAGAACCAGGGTGCCGGATATCTGGCATAGCTCGCCGCGGCCCAGGTGCCACCGCCGTTGCGCGTACTCAGGATCGTTCCATCATCGCCGACGGCCCAGCCCCGCTGCCCATCACTGGTGAACCTCACGCCGTGAAACTCGGCCGTGGTGCCGCCCCACTGGGCCTGCCAGGTGCTGCCACCGTCGCGCGTGCTCAGGATCGTTCCTTCGCCACCGACCGCCCAGCCCCGCTGCCCATCGCTGGCGAACGTCACGGCAGAAAGGTTGCTCTTGCTGCCGCTTCCCTGGGCCTCCCAGGTGTTGCCACTGTCCCGCGTGCCCAGGATCGCTCCAGAGCTGCCCACGGCCCAGCCGCGCTGCCCATCGCTGGTGAACGTCACGCCGTAGAGCCAGCTCTTGCTGCCGCTTCCCTGGGCCTGCCAGGTGCTGCCTCCGTCGCGCGTGTTCAGGATGGTTCCTTCGCTGCCGACGGCCCAGCCCCGCTTCCCATCGCTGGTGAACGTCACGCCGTAGAGCCAGCTCTCGCTGCCGCTCGCTTGCGCGTGCCAGGTCTTGCCACTGTCCCGCGTGCTCAGGATCGTTCCATGATAGCCGACGGCCCAGCCCAGCTTCCCATCACTGCTGAACGTCACGGCAGAAAGCCCGTGCCTGCTGCCGCTTGCCTGGGCCTGCCAGGTGCTGCCTCCGTCGCGCGTGCTCAGGATCGTTCCACCGTCGCCGACGGCCCAGCCCAGCTGCCCATCGCTGGTGAACGCTACGGCGTGGAGCCAGCTCGTGGTGCCGCAGTCCTGGGCCCGCCAGGAGTAGCCACCGTCCCGCGTGCTCAGAAGCGTACCGTCTACGCCGATCGCCCAGCCCCGCTTCCCATCGCCCCGGAACGTCACTGCGGAAAGCCAACGCCTGGGGGCGCTCGACCGAGCCCGCCAGGTGTTGCCTCCGTCGCGGGTGCTCAGAAGCGTACCGTTTACGCCGACCGCCCAGCCCCGCTGCCCATCGTTGGTGAAGCTCACGGCGCTCAGCCCATTCTTGCTGCCACTGGTCTTGGCGTGCCAGGAATCGCCACCGTCCCGCGTCCTCAGGACGGTTCCATCGGCCCCGACCGCCCAGCCCTGCTGCCCATCGCTGGTGAACATCACGGCGTGAAGCCAGCTCTTGCTGCCGCTTCCCTGGGCCTGCCAGGAATTGCCACCGTCCCGCGTGCCTAGGATCGTTCCATCGGCGCCAACCGCCCAGCCCCGCTGCCCATCGCTGGTGAACGTCACGGCGGAGAAGACGCTCTCAGTGCCGCTCGACTGGGCCTGCCAGGTGCTGCCACCATCGCGCGTGCTCAGGATCGTCCCCCAGCCGACGGCCCAGCCCCGCTGCCCACCACTGGTGAACGTCACGGCAAAGAGCAAGGTCTCGGTGCCGCTCGATTGGGCCTGCCAGGTGCCACCTCCGTCGCGCGTGCTCAGGATCTTCCCCTGGTCGCCCACCGCCCAGCCCCGCTTCTCATCGCTGGCGAACGCCACGGCGGAA
>Ga0182010_10001372_pt1 | contig 12872 bp, 14 predicted proteins | sample 611E1MmetaG_FD_120488 | JGI IMG/M metagenome (GOLD analysis project Ga0182010, IMG submission 120488) | Permafrost microbial communities from Stordalen Mire, Sweden - 611E1M metaG | ecosystem: Environmental > Terrestrial > Soil > Wetlands > Permafrost | place: Sweden: Stordalen | collected...
GACCGAGGCGTTCGCCGTGGCGGACAAGATAAGAGAGGCTTATTTAATGAATGACCGCGCCGTCATCGAACGTTACACTACGCGGGACGGTTATGCCGGCATCTCCAACGCCAGAAAGAGTTTTGAGTCAGCGGAGCTTACCTTTACCCCTGTGCTGGTCGAAATCTTTGGAGATACGGTGCATGTCTATACGTCATGGAACGGCACCTGGCATAAAGGCGGTAAGACTATCGAAGACAGGGGACTTGCCGATTTTATCATGAAGGAAAAGCCGCTTAAGCTCGACGAGATATTGAGGGAGAATCCCTTCAGCAGGCCGGAATAATATTTAACGCTTTTGTCAACATCCCTAGGAATTCTGCGCGCGGGACCTCTCTTGCCCCGAAGTTCATCAGGTGTCGAGTGGTGACCTGGCAGTCGATCAGCTCAAATCCGCGTTTTATAAGAAACTCTGCGAATTTAACGAATGCCACTTTTGAGGCATCGTTTTTTTTTGCAAACATCGATTCACCGAAAAAAGCCCTTCCCAGTATTACTCCGTAGAGACCTCCTGCAAGTTCATCCGCGTTCCACGCCTCGACAGAGTGGGCATATCCGGCATTGTGGAGCTGAATGTAGGCCTCCTTCATCTCGCTGGTGATCCAGGTTCCGTCATCCTCGCCCCTGTGAATGTCGGCGCAGTTGCTTATGACCTGTTCGAATGCCTTATCCATCGTTATGGTGTATATGTCCTTCTTAATTGTCTGTCTGAGGCTGCGTGAAACCTTCAGCTCTTGAGGAATCAATATCAGGCGCGGATCGGGAGACCACCAAAGGATAGGGTAGCCGTCGGAGTACCACGGGAAGATGCCCATGGAATAACCCAGAATGAGTCTGTCCACGCTCAAGTCGCCGCCCACTGCAAGCAGGCCGTCATCTTCAGCAAGCTCTGAAGGTGGAAAGGCCAGGTCTTCAGTCAGTCTGAAGACAGGCATTTAGGTATAATTGAAATCAAGCCGATTGTCTTTAAGTCCGATGTGTACGGTGCCACCCTTTTTGAGCCGGCCGAAGAGCACTTCCTCGGAGAGTGCATCCTTGATCTCTGTCTGAACGAGCCTTGCAAGTGGACGCGCACCGTAGCGAACGTCGTAGCCCTTATCCGCGAGCCAGTCGCGAGATTCATCGGAGAGCACCACCTTTACCTTCTTCCGTATCAATTGACACCGCAGTTCTTCGATGAACTTGTCCACGACCTTCTTCATAATAACTGTGTTGAGTGGGTTAAAGGTTATAATCGCGTCGAGTCTGTTCCTGAATTCAGGGTTGAAGAGCTTCGTGATCGCATCTCCGCTTTTAGCCTGGCTGTCCCTGCTTCTGTCGCCGAAGCCGATCGAGCCCTTATCCATGTCCTTCGCGCCCGCATTTGAAGTCATGATCAGGATGACATTGCGGAAATCGGCCTTCTTGCCGTTGTTGTCGGTCAGGGTCGCATAATCCATAACCTGTAACAGTACGCTGAAGATGTCCGGATGGGCTTTTTCGATCTCGTCTAGAAGCAGCACAGAGTATGGGTGCTTTCTGATCGAGTCAGTAAGCAAACCTCCCTGGTCGAAGCCGACATAGCCCGGAGGAGCACCGATCAGTCGCGCAACTGCATGCTTCTCCATGTACTCACTCATGTCGAATCGTGTGAATGCAACCCCGAGTGCAGCTGCCATCTGCTTCGAAACCTCGGTCTTGCCGACACCGGTCGGTCCCGTGAAGAGGAACGAACCGATCGGCCTTTCAGGCGCGCCCAGCCCCGCACGTGATCGCTTGATGGCGGACACGAGGGAATGGATGGCGCTGTCCTGACCGAAGACTGCGAGCTTTAGCTCATCTTCGAGATGCCTCAGCTTTTCGGTGTCCGATGCAGAGATGCTTCTCGACGGAATCTTTGCGATACCGGCAACAACGCTCTCTATTTCCCTCACTCCGACAACGGTGCGCGATTTCTCGGGATCGAGAAGTTTGCGCGTTGCCCCTGCCTCATCGATCACGTCGATCGCCTTGTCAGGCAGATACTTGTCGTTGATATGCTTTGCAGAAAGTTCTGCAGCGGCCTTGACGGCGCTGTCGGTGTAGGTGACCCCGTGGAAGTCCTCGTAATAAGGACGGAGCCCTTTCAGGATCGCTACGGTTTCGTCGATGGTAGGCTCCTGGATCTCTATCTTCTGGAATCTTCTGGAAAGTGCCCTGTCCTTTTCAAAATGGTTTTTATACTCTTCATAAGTGCTCGCGCCTATGCAGCGAAGTCTTCCCGAATTTAGGACTGGTTTCAAAATATTCGAAGCATCCATCGACCCACCGCTGGTTGCCCCGGCGCCGACAATTGTATGGATCTCGTCGATAAAGAGTATCGCGCCTGGGATTTTTTCGAGCTCACTGATCGTTGTTTTCAGTCTGGCTTCGAAATCGCCACGGTACTTGGTGCCTGCGAGAAGCGCCCCCATGTCAAGTGAGAATATCATCGCATCTTTCAATACGGAAGGCACTTCGCCAAGATGGATCTGCAACGCCAGGCCCTCGACTATGGCGGTCTTGCCGACTCCCGGTTCTCCGACCAATACTATGTTGTTTTTTCTCCGTCTGCAAAGCACCTGGATGGTCCTCTTGACCTCTACTTCGCGGCCCACGAGGGGATCTATAGCGCCCTCGGCGGCTCTTTCCACCAGATTTATCGTGAAGAGTTTCAGAGGGTCTTTTGACGGCTTGCTCTTGTGGTCGGGGCGCGGCGGTTCACATTCATGACAAGGCGTCTCTTCGTGGGGGGAGGCGTCAGACTCTTCTCCGCTCGTCCCGGCCATATCGGACATGCCGTGCGAGATGAATTCCAGCACCGCCATACGTGAAATCCCTTCCTTTTCCAGAAAATAGACAGCGTGCGAATCCTCCTCAGCAAAGATTGCTGCTAGGATGTCGCCTGAGTCGACCTCATTTTTTTCTGCCGAGTGCACATGATTAAGCGCCCGTTGGATCACCCTCTGGAACCCCACCGTTGGCAGTGGATTTATGCTGCCCTTTTCAGGCTGGAGGGGTATATTCTTTTCGAAGAAATCTTCGAGCGCGGCCTTGATCCTGAGAACATTGCCTCCGCAGCCCGTGATTATGTCTATGCCTGTTTCGTCATGAATAACTGCGAAGAGCAGGTGCTCCGCTGTGAGATATTCATGACGCCTGATTTTTGCGTCTTTTATGATTGCATCGAGTGTAAGCCCGAGTTCCTTGTTTATCATTCTTTCTCCATAATGCATTTAAGCGGATGGCCTTTTCTCTTTGCCGCGCTGTGGACTGCGGCCAGTTTTGTCTCGGCGATCTCCCGCGTGAATACCCCGCATACCCCCGAGCCCTTTTTATGGACACTCAGCATGATCTGCGTCGCCTCTGCAGGCGGCTTGTCGAAAATAGTCTCCAGAACATGGATGACGAAATCCATTGTAGTATAATTGTCGTTCAGCAGGATGACCCGATAGAGCGACGGTTCCCTGGTCTCCTGCCGCACCTTCTCTTCAAGGCCTTCACTTAGTTTGAATTCGCTGTTGCCCATATTGTTCACCGATTAAGATATATCTGTAGTTTGCCAATATTGAAATGCGCAGGTCAACAGGTGAGGACATTGATCGCGGGAGGCAAACGTCTTTCGGCAGGAGAGATTAGTCGCTGGGTTATTAGCATGTAAGTGTCGATACCAGAATATGTATTCCTTTAAGCTATGAGCCGAACCGGATAATTCTGACTCTCCTGCCTCCCGCGATCTGTCTAAGCTTCTGCTTATTACTTGCAGGAACTGCAGGAGCCGGAACTGCAACTTGAGCATCCCGAGGAGGTCTGCTTCCCGACGCCACTCATGCCGAAGGTCGAGAATTTTTTTACGATATTGTCTGAAGTACATTCCGGGCATGATACTCCGGTGTTTCCGAAGACGAGTTTTTCAAATTCGATTCCGCATGCTGCGCATTTATATTCAAAGATGGGCATTTTTTTCTCCGGTAATGTCGTGATCGATAGGCAGGGACAGCCGTCCAGCTATGCCGCGCTCTCTCCATTGGCCTTATTCCAATTATAACATAAGGCAGTGAGTGCTTGAATTAATGAGCAAAATCATTTATGTTATAAAACGAGCACTTGTGAAGTAGGCGCGGTTTTTTACGGTAACCCGTGTTATGCAGGCGCATCGTTTTCGGGGAAAGGAGGAGTGAGTGGCCATGCCGGAGAGCAAGAATCATAATCTTCAGGACCTTTTTCTCAACCAGCTGCGCAAGGACAGGATACCGGTCATCGTCTTTCTCACCAACGGCGTGAGACTGAAGGGTATCGTCAAAGGCTTCGATAATTTCGTCGTCCTTCTCAAAGATGTCAATGAACAGCTGATTTACAAGCACGCCATATCTACTATCGTCCCCGAAAAGAATGTAGAACTAAGGTCGGAGAGCGGCGATAAGTAACGAAATGGCTGCACCAAGGAACCCCTTTCTCACGGTTGATAGCATCATCGAGTACCGTGGAGGAATCATTCTTGTTAAGCGCCGCAATCCTCCTTATGGGTGGGCTATTCCGGGAGGGTTCGTAGATTACGGAGAATCCCTTGAGGAAGCAGCGGCGAGAGAGGCGAAGGAAGAGACGGGGCTTACGGCTGAACTTGTAAGGCAATTCCATGCGTATTCGGAGCCGGACAGGGATCCTCGGTCCCACACGGTATCCGTGGTCTTCATCGCAAGGGGAAAGGGCGAACTGCAGGCTGCCGACGATGCGGTTGATGCCGGAGTTTTTACGAAAGACAATCTGCCCGGGGAGATCGCATTCGACCATCGGGCCATTCTTGAAGACTATTTCAGCGGGAGGTATTAAAGATGCTAGAGTCCATGCGCAGACACGCACGTTATTTCTATGTGCTCTTTGTGATAGTGATCATCAGCTTCATATTCTGGGGTGTCGGCGGTGTAGACAAATCGACGAGTGTCAACGTTGCCGAAATCGGCAAAGAGAAGATAAGCGTGGAAGAATACTGGAGGGCGTACGAAAGGGCGCGCGATGCTTACAGGGAGATGTATAAAGGACAGCCCCTTGATGAGATCGAGAAAAAGCTGAATCTGAAGAAGATGGTGCTTGACGGCATGATAGAAGAGCGCGTTCTCCTTGCCTCAGCCAAGGACCTCGGGTTTACCGCATCCGATGAGGAACTCCAGCAGGCGATAGTTAGTGACCCAAGGTTCAGGCGCAACGGCGCTTTCCTCAAGGACATATATATTAAGACTCTGGCATTGAACAGGATGACGCCCGAAATGTACGAAGGCATGCTTCGCGAGCAGATTGCCGTGGACAAGATGAAGAAGATGATCGCTTCGAGCGTGGACGTCACGCCGGCCGAGATAGCGGGCGCACCGGAGGATGCGGCAAAAGTCGTGATGGTCAAACAGATGGTGATCTACAACAAGCGCAACGCGGCGATACGCTCCTACGTCGACGGTGTCAAGAAGCGGATGGACATCAAAATCAACCAGGAAGTCATTTCATAAATCAGGGAGGCGAATTGTTCGATTTATTGAGACAGATCAGGTGGCAGGATATAGTCGATATCGCCCTCGTCTCAATAATACTGTATCGCATGCTTCTGATTATAAAGGGGACCATTGCCGCTAAGATGCTTGTCGGTTTCGGGTTTCTGCTCTTAGCCCTGGTCCTTTCTAAGTATCTGCAGCTTTATACCATCGATTGGCTGATCCAGAGTTTCTGGTCCCAGCTTGTCATTGCGGTCATCGTCCTCTTCCAGCCTGAGATAAGGCGGACCCTTGCTCAAATGGGCGAATCTCCTCTCTTGCAGAGCTTCACCTCGGCCGAAGAACTCAAATCCCTTGATGAGATCGTAAAGGCCGCTGTCGCACTGGCCAACCGCAAGATAGGCGCGTTGATCGTCATCGAACGCGAAGTCAGCCTGAGGGAATATGTCGAGATCGGTACGCCGCTAGATGCAAAGGTCACGAAGGAGCTTCTGCTGAGCATCTTCCATCCCTCGGCTCCGATACATGACGGCGCAATTGTGATCAAGGGTAATCGGGTAGTGGCCGCCGGATGTTTCCTGCCCATAAGGCTCGGCACAAGGGTCGGAAAGGCGTTTGGCACCAGGCACAGGGCCGGTATCGCGATAACCGAAGAGACCGATGCGGTAGCTATCATCGTCTCGGAAGAGACCGGGCATGTTTCTATGGCTATTGACGGCAAACTGAATTCTCCCCTCGACATGGGTACATTGAGAGACGTTCTTACCGAACTATTTACAGAGCAGAAAAAATCGAAGGCCGTCTCAAAGAAGTCTAGAGCCTTAGGAAATAAGAATGGAGATTAAAGGGTTGAAAGCTAAAGAGATGCTCGTCGGCAATATGGGATTCAAAGTCCTGTCGATAGCCATTGCCGTGTCGCTCTGGTTCTTCATTACCTATCGGGGCCAGTCCGAGACTACAGTCGATTCACAGCTCGAATTCAAGAATATGCCCCAAGGATTCGAGATACTGAAACAGAATATCAAGAAGGTGACGGTCAATATCCGGGGGCATGAAAGCGTCCTGGGCTCTCTCAAGCCTGCGGATGTGCGCGTAATGGTCGATCTGGCAAACGGCAAGAAGGGAGAAGCAAGCTATTATTTCGACACCACCGATGTAAAGATCCCGGTAAATGTCAAGATTCTCAGAATAGACCCGACATATGTCAGGGTGACGCTTGATGAATCGCTGTCTAGGGACATAGAGATTAAACCATATGTGGTGGGCCAGCCAGCCAAGGGATATGAGATCTATAAGATAACCGTTAATCCTCCGGTTGTAGTGGTCGAAGGTCCGAAAACCGAAATGGCGCGGCTTTCTATCCTTCGTACCGAACCGCTCGATATCACCGGGCTTGATACAGATATCTCGCAAAATATTCGCGTTGATGCTAACGGCCGCAATGTGCGCATAAAGACACCGGAAGTCGTGACCAAAGTAATTATAAGGAGAAAAAATAGATGAAACTATTCGGGACCGACGGTATACGAGGCAAGGTTAACCGCTCGCCCATGACGCCTGAAAATGTATTGCGTGTAGGCATGGCGGCTGCGTCAGTTCTCAGGGACGACCACGGAAGGAATCAGATCCTGATAGGCAAGGACACCAGGATTTCGGGCTACCTCATTGAGAGTGCGCTTACGGCGGGCATCTGCTCCATGGGCATGAACGTAACCCTTGTCGGCCCGATCCCGACCCCTGGAATAGCTTTTCTTACAAGGGCGCTGAGGCTAGATGCGGGTGTCGCGATCTCTGCATCGCACAATCCATTCGAGGATAACGGCATCAAGATATTCTCCCCCACAGGATTCAAGCTGTCGGATGATATCGAAAAAGAGATTGAGCGGCTTGTTCAGGACGAAAGCTTCCCTTTGAAAAAACCGATCGGCGACAAGATAGGCAAGGCTTACCGGCTGGATGATGCGGCGGGCAGGTATATCGAATATGTCAAGTCCTCTATCCCCAGGGGAATGGATCTGGAGGGCCTGAAGGTCGTGGTCGATAGTGCAAACGGAGCGGCGTATAAGATCACGCCACAGCTGCTTCATGAACTCGGCGCAGAAGTGATCTCTATCAACGACGAGCCTGACGGAGTGAATATAAATCTTAATTGCGGATCGCTGCATCTCGACCAGCTGGCGCAGCGTGTTAAAGAAACCGGCTCGCATGTCGGCATCGCTCATGACGGCGACGCAGACAGGACACTCTTTGTCGACGATAAAGGCAGCACTGTAGACGGCGACCTTGTAATGGGCATATGCGCCCCTGAGATGATGCGCGAAGGGAGGCTGAAGGGTGATAGTGTGGTTGCAACTGTAATGAGCAACCTCGGACTCGAAAAATACTTGGCAGGCCTCGGCATCAAACTCATACGGGCAAAGGTCGGCGACCGCTACGTTGTAGAAGAGATGATCAGGGGAGGGTACAACCTGGGCGGGGAACAGTCCGGCCACATGATTTTCTTCGACTACAATACTACCGGTGACGGGCCGATCACGGCGCTGCAGCTTCTCTATCTTATGCGCAGGAAAAACCGTCTACTCTCGGAAATGACCGCAGGGATCTATCTCTATCCTCAAGTGCTTACGAATGTTATTGTTGCCAAGGGAAAGATTTACAAGGATTATCCGGACGTAGTGAAGGTCATTGACGATTGCACCCGCAAGCTCGGAGACAAGGGGAGAATACTGGTACGGCCGTCCGGCACGGAGCCGAAGATCAGGGTCATGGTTGAAGGCGAAGAGTATGGATTTACGAAGGCGATAGCTGATGAAATCGTCGGCGTGATTCGAAAGCGATTCGGAGTGAAAGAATAGGTCGCACTTCCATCCGGGAGGTCAAGGATGAGTGTCTTCTTTCTCTTTTGTGTCCGGCGCAGCGCTCTTCTATCTGCGTCGGTTTTTCCTTATATGTCATTTTGCTTTGCCTTTATCCTGTTTTCATTAGTTCGTGTTTTACAAAGCAGGCATTATTCAGGCGCGTGACAGAAGAGATTGGTCCTGCACTTCGATGCTGATTATCGTGCCGCTTATCATGCTCTCTCTTGGATTTTACCGCGCGGCATTGGCGAGACTGGCATTGTAAAGAGGAATTTTCTTGGACGCTCACGCGTAGCTTAAACTCATTTTCAAGGGGAATTTTCAAAGTGATGTCGGGGCCTTCCTGATGTCGACCATTACCGGTCGAGCACGGCACTATAAGCAGCGAGCTGAAGAACGCGTTCAATGGTGCCGTGCTTGCCCCTATTCTCAACCCTTGCTAGGTATTCTACCCACCCAGAACCCTTGAATGAAGGCAAATAGTATATTAGCGCCGTAATGTTCTTATCTTGGCCAGTTCTTCCTGATACCCATAAATATGTGCTCCTGCACTGTATGCATACATTGACCCATTTTCCAAACCCGTTTCTCCGGCAACATATTGTTTCAGCAATTCTAAGCCGCCGAGATTTGAAGGGAAGCCGGCCCACAGGTCCCATGACCGGAAATAGGCCGTTAAAGTCAGGTGAATCTTATTTTCATATGGCAACGCCTTGAAGTCCAGAAGTCTCAGACATGGCGGATCCAGCTTATCGTCTTTTCCATAGCATACATCATAATCCTCCGGAGTACCTATCTCGACTACCGCCTGATTGGTGAGAGGGGTCTCCTTAAGCATCTCGATTACCCTTTGGAGCTGAGTCCCGCCCTTCGGCATCGGATAATGGATCCTGCTGGAGTATCTGTATGTCTCGTTCTCTGAAATATTTGGATCCATTAGATAGTTCGCAAAATAGTCTTCGATATACTCCATCGAAGTCGGCGAAGGAATTCCAAGGGCAGGTGGAATTATCGGCACCATATCGACGCTTGGATGTTCGATATATACAGCAATTCCCGGATATTGAAGTCGGTATTGCTCTTTTTCGAATGATCCTCTCTGTATATTCTGGGTATATGAATGATCAAATATATTGTAAATAAGTTGAAACCAACAGTCGGATATTGTTTTAGCTTTTAGAAAAAAAGGTTCCATATCATTAACTCCAGTCAAAAATTTAGTGCTATCTTGTCATTTCTATGATTTCCTAGCGACTATTGTGTAAGATCCTGAAACATTATATCAACAGTGATTCTACAAACTCGCTAGATGCAGTGAAATGTTTCTTGACATCCGGACTATCTTAGAGTTCTTGGCAACTAATTAAATTCCGCTGAAAATAGAGATTCAATCTGGTAAGTGTCATGAGATAGGAATATTTCATTACACTGATACCATTGACGACTGCCGCCATGTTGTTATAATATGCGAATGATATTTTCTATAGACGCAATAACTGAAAAGGAGACAATGATGAAGAAGACGGGACTAAACTTAGCCGAAAGTTTGGTTAGAGGAGCTACAGGTGTGATACTGACTGCAGCACTGGGATTGGCTGGATGTCAGGGCACTGCCCCGACCATGGGTGGATCAGGCACTGTCGCAACTGGCTCGGCCGGAGGCTCAAACGCGGTTGGGGCCAGCAGTCAGCTTGAGAAATGCAATGAATCTCTTGGTACGGTAGCCGTCGTGGAAGATCAGTCGGCGCCGTGGTATGGGTATCTGTCAAGTCAGTATAAACTTGGCTCAACCGTACCGGTGCTACGTATGATGATACAGCAGTCTAACTGTTTTGTAGTAGTCGAGCGCGGCCGCGCAATGAATAACCTTATGCAGGAGCGTGCATTGGAGAGTAGCGGCGAGATGCGTGGCGGCAGCAACTTCGGTAAGGGGCAACTGGTAGCAGCCGATTATACCATGAACCCGAGCATTACCTTCAGCCAGAAAGGCACCGGGGGGGCTGGTGCTGCTCTGGGAGGCTTATTTGGCTCTGTAGCTGGCGCTGTGGCAGGAGGTTTGAAATCAAACGAAGCTTCCACGACGTTGTTAATGATAGATAATAGGTCAGGTGTTCAGCTGGCGGCTGCTGAAGGAAGCGCAAAGAACTTCGATTTTAGTCTGTTCGGTGGCGTATTTGGAGGAGGAGGAGGTGGCGCCGCCGGTGCTTACACAAATACGCCGGAGGGAAAGATTCTTACCGCTGCATTCATGGATTCCTATAATAAGATAGTTGTTGCAGTCCGGAACTATAAGGCGCAAACGGTTAAAGGTGGACTCGGAACGGGCGGCAGGCTAGGTGTGCAGGGAGGACAGACGGCGGCGTCAAATGAGATAAATGGAGCGAGCTCTGATCAACACAAACAGACCGTCACGGTAAAGTCAAAATATAAGTCGATAAACGTAAGATCAGAACCTGATCTGCACAAACCAATCGTTGGAACCATACCCGGCGGGAAAACAGTTGAAAAGGTATCTGCTAACAAAGGTTGGGTGAAAATAAGATTTGAGGGAACAGACGGGTCGCAACTTGAGGGGTGGATCAGCAAAACAGTCATCAACTAAAACTTCTACAGAAGGGACAACCTATCTAAGGTTGTCCCTTCTGTCATCTTTCTATATCGACAGCTCCTAATACCCTGTAAAATTATTTTCCGTCTTACGTGAAAGATGAATTCTAATGATTAGGTTTCTATCTTCCGACGTTTAGTGTCCCCACAAGAAAGCCTTTAGTTTTGTGTTTCACTATTGTGACGATCAATTTTAGTGGAATTGTGATTAGGGTCGCGAAGTCTGTTGCTTTGCTCCGGGAGAGGCTTTTAAATAAAGTCTGCTGCTCCGTCCTCGAGCGCCTTAAAGGTTGTCTCTGAGCCGTTGGTAGTGAGGCTCGAACACACTATGGCTGATATGGGCTGCTGGGTCATTATCTTCTTGATGAAAGTTAGACCGTCCATGCGCGGCATCTCGACATCAAGGGTGATGACCGTCGGGCACTTCATCTTTCAGACGCTCTGCTGCTATCTGGGGATTAGCCGCAGTGCACATTGGGATTGCGAGCTAAACTAAATCGGTATAAGCTTCAGAGATGTCGGAATATGAGACCTCTTTATCTTATTCTTTCAATCAACGACACAGCTGTGAGAATAGATTTTCAGGGGAAAAGATTCCATCAGTATCGCCGTCAGAGGCAATATATACTTGTCGAAAGTAACAAAGTGTAATAGAAGGTTGCCAGTAGTCACATAGAGAGAAGGTGCCTTTTCCTCGACCGATTGGACCATCTGTTTATCGACACGGCCATTTTATTCACATAAGCAATAAAATTCCAAGTAATAATTGCAAAATGTTGTCAAATTGCTTATCAAAAGTGTTTCGTTTTGGTATGATAAAAAAGAAATCAATTGCTTGTGACATTCAGCGACAACGAAATAGTTAGCAACAGTGAGAAATCGGACTAGCTTTTCCTTCATGCCTCAAAGCAGACCGTTTACACTGTGCGTTTATTTAAGGAAGAGAAATTAACCCTATGATTCTTGACAGAGTTTCTTACAGCAGGCTTGTGGATAATCTCAATGACGGGCTTTACATTGTGGATGGAGATAGGATAATTCAATATTGGAACAAAGCCGCCGAGAGAATATCGGGGCATACGGCCGCAGATCTTATCGGTAAACCCTGTTCTGATAATGTTCTCACACATGTGGATGGTGATGGCAATAGTCTATGCATTGGAATGTGTCCTCTGCTGATGACTATTACTGACGGAGAGGCTCGCGAAGGTGAAGTTTATCTGACCCATAAAGATGGCCACAGAGTCCCTGTGTCTTTTCGTACCAGCACTCTGACCAACGAGAGCGGCAATGTAATTGGTGGGGTCGAGCTATTCACTGACATAAGTAGTCTGAAATCTATTGAGTTGAGGATCAAAGAACTCGAAGCAATGGCTTTGCTCGATGGTCTCACCAAGCTTGCCAATCGAAACTATATCGAAAAGGAAATCCTTGTTCGCTTTGAGGAAAAAAAGAGATTGGGCATCCCCTTTGGCATTCTTTTCATGGACATAGATCGCTTCAAACGTATCAATGATACTTACGGCCATGATGTCGGTGACCTTGTCCTAAAATTAGTTGCCGACACTTTGCTCAAAAACATACGGCCGTTTGATGTTATTGGCCGATGGGGCGGGGAAGAATTTATTGGCATTATACGGAATATTAGCCGACGACAGCTTGAAGATCTTGGCAATAGGCTGCGTATGCTGGTGCATGCTGCATGCCTTAAAACGGAAAACGATAAACTGAATGTCAGTATTTCAATCGGGGCGACATCCGTATATGACAACGATAGTATAGATACTCTTATGAAAAGAGCAGATGCACTGCTTTACGAAAGCAAAAGGGCCGGACGAAACCGCCTAACCATGGATAAACATCTTTCCGCCGAGCAACGGGGTTGAATAGA
>Ga0182010_10001374_pt1 | contig 12862 bp, 12 predicted proteins | sample 611E1MmetaG_FD_120488 | JGI IMG/M metagenome (GOLD analysis project Ga0182010, IMG submission 120488) | Permafrost microbial communities from Stordalen Mire, Sweden - 611E1M metaG | ecosystem: Environmental > Terrestrial > Soil > Wetlands > Permafrost | place: Sweden: Stordalen | collected...
GGCCAGAACTTCGTGGTCGCCGTCCTTGCCTACGAAGGGTACAACATCGAGGATGCTCTCGTCATGAACAAGGGCTCGATTGAGCGGGGTCTGGCGCGAAGCCACTTCTTCCGGGTCTCTGAAGCAGAGGAGAGAAAGTACCCGGGCGGACAGGAGGACAAGTTCGAGATACCGGACGTAGAGGTCCGCGGCGCACGGGGCTCTGAGTCCTATGAACAGCTCGACTCTGACGGCCTGGTAAACCCCAACTCCTACGTCGGCCAGAACGATGTACTGATTGGAAAGACCAGCCCGCCCAGGTTCCTGGAGGAGCCCTCTGAATTCGGAATAACCCCCCAGCAAAGACGCGAGACCTCGGTGACAATGCGGTCCAACGAGAAAGGCGTTGTGGATATGGTGATTCTAACTGAGTCATCCAACGGCAACCGCCTGTGCAAGGTCAAGACCAGAGATCAACGAATTCCTGAACTTGGCGACAAGTTCGCTTCTCGGCACGGGCAGAAGGGAGTCGTGGGGCTGATTGTGCCACAAGAGGATATGCCCTTCACAGAGTCCGGCCTAGTTCCAGACCTGCTCCTGAACCCGCATGCCATCCCCTCGAGGATGACAGTTGGTCACGTGCTGGAGATGATCGGGGGCAAAGTCGGATCCCTAGAGGGCAGGTTCATCGACGCCACTGCCTTCCTGGGAGAGAACGAGAACGATCTACGCTCAGCTTTGACCAAGTTCGGCTTCGCTCACACCGGCAGGGAGATCTTGTACGATGGGGCCACAGGTGAACAGATAATGGCAGACCTGTTTGTGGGAGTAATCCTTTATCAGAAACTTTACCACATGGTAACTGGTAAGATGCATGCTCGATCCAGAGGGCCAGTCCAGGTCCTTACAAGGCAGCCAACCGAGGGGCGCGCGAGAGAGGGCGGACTGCGGTTCGGAGAAATGGAAAGAGATGTGCTCATTGCCCACGGAGCTGCTTTGGCTCTAAAGGAGAGGTTGGTGGACGAGTCCGACAAGGTGACTGAGCTGGTGTGCAGTCACTGCGGCATGATCGCAATTCATGACAAGCGCAGAAATGCGGACTTCTGCCCTGTGTGCGGCGCTGATACAGAGATCTATCCTGTGGAGATGAGCTACGCCTTCAAGCTCCTTCTGGACGAGATCAAATCTTTGGGTGTAGTTCCGCGGTTGATTCTGGAGGATGCTGTTTAGGTGTTAGCATGACTGTTCCAAAAAGAATAGGCAAGATTCGTTTCGGGCTCATCTCACCGCAGGAGTTCAGGAAGATGAGCGTGGTCAAGATCATCACCGCGGATACCTACGACGACGACGGTTTCCCCATAGAGATGGGGCTGATGGACCCTAGGTTAGGCGTCATAGACCCCGGCCTACGGTGCCGGTCCTGTGGGGGTCGACCGGGTGAGTGTCCTGGTCACTTTGGCCACATCGATCTCATCGCTTCTGTGATTCACGTTGGCTTCGCCAAGCTGATCAGAAAGTTGCTGCGCGCAGTGTGCAGGGACTGCTCACGGCTGATGCTTCTCGATAAGGAGAAGCAGATGTACCTGGAACAAATCAAGACCCTGGATAAGCTGGGGCAGCCCACGGATGACGTAGTCAACAAGGTATTCGCTGAGGCTAGGAAGCACAAGAACTGCCCATACTGCGGGGCTCCCCAGATGGAGATCAAATTTGAGCGACCGCTTTCCTACGTGGAGGAAGGCCACAAATTAACTCCGTCGGACATCAGGGACCGTTTTGAAAAGGTGCCCAACGATGATATCCAGATTATGGGAATGAACCCAGACACGGCAAGGCCCGAATGGATGATTCTCACGGTTTTGCCGGTACCCCCGGTCACCATGAGGCCGTCCATCACCCTTGAGAGCGGACAGCGCAGCGAGGACGACCTAACTCACAAGCTTGTGGATATCATCCGAATCAACCAGAGGTTCCAGGAGAACAGGGAGGCAGGTGCGCCTCAGTTGATCATTGAGGACTTGTGGGAGCTACTCCAATACCATGTAACGACCTTTTTGGACAACACCGTATCAGGAGTGCCGCCCGCAAGGCATCGCAGCGGACGGCCCCTCAAGACCCTTTCCCAGAGGCTCAAGGGCAAAGAAGGACGCTTCAGGGGTTCGCTTTCCGGTAAACGTGTGAACTTCAGCGCCAGAACAGTTATCTCCCCTGACCCTAACCTCAGCATAAACGAAGTGGGCGTCCCCATGGACATAGCCATGGAGCTTTCAGTGCCCATTATCGTCAATGCTCGGAATAAAGAAATGGTCAAAACCTTCGTAAAGAGGGGGCCGGACAGACATCCAGGAGTGAACTACATCACCAGGCCCGACCAAAGGAGAGTAAAAGTCACCGACAAGAACTGTGAGGAGGTGGCGGAGCAGATCGACACGGGTTGGAAAGTGGATCGTCAACTGACCGACGGGGACATAGTTCTTTTCAACCGGCAGCCATCACTGCATAGGATGTCCATCATGTCTCACAGGGTCAAAGTGATGCCCTACAAGACCTTCCGGCTCAACCCATCTGTTTGTCCTCCCTACAACGCAGACTTCGACGGAGACGAGATGAACCTTCACGTGCCCCAGACCGAGGAGGCTCGGGCGGAGGCGGAGATCCTCATGAGGGTCCAGGAGAACATTCTTTCCCCACGTTTTGGTGGCCCAATCATTGGCGGCATCCACGATTACGTGACGGGTTCGTTTCTGCTCACCCACGGCTACAAGCCCATAGACCGCCGGGGAGCAATGGAGCTGCTAAAGAAGTTTGACATCGCTGGGCTTCCGCAACCAGCGGGTGTCAAGGATGGTCAACCTTACTGGACCGGAAAGCAGATCTTCAGCGCGGTCCTGCCAAAGGGGCTTAACCTTAACTTCAAAGCAGATTTCTGCTACAACTGCGATGTTTGCAAGGGCGAGGATTGCGAGAACGACGCATACGTTGTCATCGAGGACGGACAGCTTCTAAAGGGCACAATTGATGCAGAGGCCATAGGTGCCTTCAAGGGCAAGATCACCGATCGGGTGATAAAGGAGTACAGTCCGACGGTGGCGAGTTCCTTCCTGGACAAAATGACACTGTTAGCACTGCGCGGGATAATGTATGCGGGGTTCAGCTTCGGCATAGATGACGAAGACATTCCCAAGGCAGCGGCCGAGCAGATCGACGAGGTCACCAGGACGGCTAGGGAGAACGTGCAGAAGCTGATAGAGGCTTACAATGCAGGCGAGCTGGAGCCGCTGCCTGGTCGCACCCTGGACGAGACCCTAGAGATGCGTATAATGCAGACTCTAGGCAAAGCAAGAGACGGGGCTGGCTCCATAGCCGGCAGATACCTGGGCCTGGACAACTCCGGAGTGGTCATGGCAGTCTCCGGCGCTCGAGGTTCCATGCTGAACCTGACGCAGATGGCCGCTTGTGTTGGCCAGCAGTCGGTGCGTGGCGAGCGCATTCGACGCGGCTATGAGGGCAGGACCCTGCCCCACTTCAAGACCGGTGATCTGGGAGCCGAGGCCCACGGTTTTGTGGAGTCCAGCTATAAGGACGGGCTGACGCCAACAGAGTTCTTCTTCCATTCCATAGGTGGCAGAGAAGGACTGGTGGATACGGCCATCAGAACTTCTCAGAGCGGCTACCTCCAGCGCAGGCTGGTGAACGCCCTGCAGGACCTAGAGGTTAAATACGATGGCACAGTCCAGGAGACGCGAGGCATGATAGTCCAGTTCAAGTACGGTGAAGACGGTGTCGACGTCTCCAGGCGCGATTATGCCAGTCCGGACAACGTCAAGCGCTTGATCAAGAAGATCCTGGAAAAGGAGTCGGCATGAGCATCTCTGTGAAGGAGGTTCAGCAGAGGCTCGACCGTGTGGACCTTCCTCAGGACCTCATAGATGCCATTCTCGGCGGCATCGAGGGCGTAGAGGTGACAGCCGAGCAACTAGAGGAGATCATCAACCAGGTATCTGCAGACTACGAGCACGCCCGGGTGGAACCGTGCGAGGCCGTTGGGGTCGTAGCTGCCCAGTCCATAGGAGAGCCAGGAACTCAGATGACCATGAGGACTTTCCACTACGCAGGAGTCGCAGAGATCAACGTAACCCTGGGCCTCCCTAGACTGATAGAGATCGTGGACGCTAGGAAGATACCATCAACTCCGACGATGACCATCCGGCTCACTCCGGACTATGCGCACGATCGAGATCTTGCGCGTGAGGTAGCCTGGGCAATCGAGTCGACTTCCATACTTCACCTGGGCTCAGTAGCCACGGACCTGGCGGAGATGAACGTTTTGATAGAGCTCAACCCGGGTCCAATGGAGCAGCGCAAGATCACAGCGGAAGAGGTGGCCGAGAAGCTGAGAGAGGAGACCGGTCTTGCCGCGGACCAAAAGGAAAACCTCATCGTAATGGCACCCGAAGAGCCATCTTATCGCGAGCTTTTACAACTAGTAGAGAAGATTAAAAAGATCTCCCTCAAAGGCATTGAAGGGATAAAGCGAGTCGTAATCCGCAAGGAAGGCGACGAATACGTTTTATACACAGAGGGCTCAGCACTGCGGAAGATTATGCAGTTCGATGGCATAGATCCTAACAGAACCAAGACCAACAACATCAACGAGATAGCAGAGGTTTTGGGCATAGAGGCAGGTCGAAACGCCATAATAAACGAGGCCACCGACACACTGCGCGAGCAGGGACTCTCCGTTGACGTTAGGCACATCATGCTGGTAGCAGACATAATGACCGTCGATGGGGAAGTCAAGCAGATCGGAAGGCATGGGGTCTCCGGAGAGAAGGCCAGCGTGCTGGCCAGAGCAGCCTTCGAGGTCACCGTCAACCATATTCTGGACGCGGCTGTGAGGGGAGACGTGGACGACCTGCGGGGCGTGACGGAGAACGTCATAGTGGGACAGCCGATACAGCTTGGCACGGGAGACGTCCAGCTGGTGGCAAAGAGATTTGAGGTAAAACAATGATAAACATTGACAGAGCGCTCAGAAGTTCCATCAAATCAGGGAAAGTAGTGCTTGGATCGAACAGGACAGTTGAGGTTGGATCGAGCGGGCAGGCCAAGCTGATAATCTTTGCAGTAGATTGCCCAATGGATGTCCGAATGCAGCTTGAGTCCATGGACGTGCCGGTCTATGGGTTCGAGGGGATGGGCAAGGATCTTGGATCTGCCTGCGGAAAGCCCTTCTCTGTGGCCACCCTGGCAGTAATAGAGCCGGGCGACTCGGAGATCATGGCGCTGCTGCGGGAGATCCGAGGTGTTGAGAATGAGTGAGTTTAAGCTCACCACAGAGGGAATCAGATACATTGCCTTGTTTGAGAGCCTAACCGGCGGGATGGCCAGGGATTGTGTCGTCGACGAAGACAACGATAGGATTATCTTTGTCATAAAGAAAGGAGATATGGGGGCCGCCATAGGCAGAAAAGGCTCCAATATCAACCGGGTAAAGAAATCCATCGGAAAGCAGATCGAGATCGTAGAGTACAGCGACAACGTCAACGAGTTTCTCGAAAATCTCTTCCAACCGGCATCCATAAAGAACGTGAGCGTAGTTGATAAGAACAATAAGCGATTGGCTTATGTAGAAGTAGCAAATAAAGACAAAGGCATTGCCATCGGGCGAGATGGCCGTAACATATTGAAAGCTAAGATGCTGGCGCAGAGGCATCATGGCGTAGATGATATCATAATCCAATGAGCCCGATTTGGTCATTATTACTAAGGTGAAATGAATGGGTAAGGGAATCTATGCAGCCAGGAAACTGGAGAGTGATCGCAAAACCCTGAGATGGAGCTACCCTAAGTTTATTAGGCGCGCATCTGGGTCGAGGATAAAGTCGGACCCCCTGGGCGGTGCGCCCATGGGCAGAGGAATCGTTCTGGAGAAGGTAGGAATCGAGTGCAAACAGCCAAACTCGGCCATAAGAAAAGCTGTGAGAATACAGCTCATCAAGAACGGCCGTCAAGTCACTGCCTTCTGCCCGGGCGACGGGGCCATTGGATTCATTGACGAGCACGACGAAGTTACCGTTGATCGGATCGGCGGCCGGATGGGCCGATCCATGGGTGACATTCCCGGAGTCAGGTTCAAGGTCATAGCCGTGAACAACGTCTCTCTTCTTGAGATGGTGCGAGGACGGAAGGAGAAGCCGGTGAGGTGATTACGGTGAAGGTATTTGGCAAGTGGGACCCGGCTGAGGTAGAGGTTACCGATATGAGCATAAAGAGCTACATGAACCTCACTCCCAAAGCGGTCATGTACTCCGGCGGCAGGCATGCCAAGCAGCAGTTCAAGAAGTCTGAGCAGCATATAGTGGAGCGCTTGGTCAACAAGATCATGCGAAAGGAGAAGAACACTGGCAAGAAGCTGATGGCCTACGGCATTGTCGAGGATGCCTTTGATATTATTGCCCAGAAGACCAAGGAGAATCCCCTTACCGTCCTGGCCAAAGCAATAGCCAATGCCGGCCCCCGCGAAGAGGTTGTTCGGCTCAAGTACGGCGGCATAACCGTTCCCAAGGCGGTGGACACAGCTCCCCAGAGAAGGGTGGATACTGCCCTCATGTTCATAGCCAAAGGCGCCAGGCAGGCTTCCTTCAAGACCAAGAAGTCGGTTCAGGCTGCCTTAGCAGATGAGATCATTTCTGCAGCGAACTACGATGTCCGGAGCTTTTCAATAACTCACAAGGACAGCGTGGAGCGCGTGGCCAAGGCTGCCAGATAGACAAACTTATCTGGTCTGCTTTATCTTTTTTTGTTTTCTATCGGTCTTAAACACATTTAGCTTTTAACATATTAAATTTAAATATATTTTATCAAACAAATATATATTATATTTTCATCTATGTTTCTACACCTTGAATCGCCTGATGAAGGACCTGTCTATCCAGCTCTTCAGAGAGTAAATCAGCCTGGTTGGCGCGCCGATGCACATCTTTCCTACAACTCCCACGGCACAATCGCACCCCAAGGATATCAGGGCAACCTGGCTGTCGGTGCTGGCGCGGACTGAATACCTCTCCAGGGACTTGCCTTCAGCCTGCCTTGTCAAGTTCCGGGCAGTGTGCTTTGCCTGGCGTTCAGCCTCTACGGCGGTCTTGGTGGCCAACTTGCCGTCCACCTCAACCCAGGTGCAGTCACCAATGGCAAAGACTCCGTCTTTGGCAAGAAGGTGAGGATCCACCAGAATCCAGCCGTTCTTTTTGGGAAAGCTTAGGTTCTGGACGAACTCCGGAGGTTTAATGCCTGCCGTCCATATGGCCATGTCGCAGTCCAGGCAGATCCCATCGGCAAAGAGTATGCAGTCCTCCTTTACCTCGCAGACCTGGTGAGAGGTTAGGATGTTAACTCCTTTTTTGGCCAGGGCCTTCTCAATCAGCTTGGACGTCTGGAGAGAAAACTGAGGTAGGACTCTATCCCTGGCCTCTACTATGTAGATGCTCGCGTCAAGGCTCTCTGACAGGACGGCCGCCGTCTCAACGCCTGTAAGGCCCGAGCCCATTATCATGACACGATCCGGGTTTTTCTCCTCGACGAACCTCCTGGCCCGGCCTGTCTCCTCTAAGGTGTTGACGGAGAAGGTCTTCTCTGCTCCTCGGACACCGAAGTAGTTCTGGGCAGCACCCGTGGCGATGACAGCCACGTCGAACTCCACCCGGCTCTTATCGCAGACCACTGTGTTGTCCTCAAGTCGGAGCGCCCTCTCGTTCAGGAGATCGGCCCCCATGCGATCGCAAAATGGCCTAAGAGGTGCAGTCAGCTCCTCTAACTTGGCCAGGCCACCCAGATATTCCGGGTATAGCGCCTGGAGCTCTATCTGCGACTTTGGCTCGATCAGGGTGAACTCAAGGGGACTTGGCGAAGCCACTCTTATCAGCTCGGCACCGGCTACTCCGCCTCCAATGACCGCGACTTTCACGCTCAACTTCCGACCTCTATTTGACCTAAATAATGCTTTTTGCGCTTGATTATCTGATATCTTCGGCTCCGCTGTTATAAATAGATAAGACCGTAACAGCCCGTAATTCAAATGGTGGCCGGTTACAGCTATAATGAATAAGTGTCCAAAAGGCTTTGATGATAAGATGATAACAGCCTACTTCGATGGCCTCTGTTACCCCAAAAACCCTTGCGGTGTTGCTGCTTATGGATATCTCATTTATCGCGATGGAGAGATCATCCACAGAGGCTTCAGGGCAGTAGGGGAAGGCAAGCGCATGACCAACAACGTCGCTGAGTACGAGGGCCTGAAGGCGGCTGCCATGTGGCTACATGACAATGGGATAGAAGAGAAGATCCTGATAAAAGGAGACTCCCAACTGGTCATGAAGCAGATGAAGGGAGAGTGGCAGGTGAGCTCGGCCACGTCTAAGAAATACGTCCCTGAGATAAAACTGCTACTTCAAGGGATGGATGTGACTTTCCAATGGGTTCCACGAGAGAAGAATGAAGAGGCAGACAAGCTTTCCAGGGTTGCGTATGAGAGATTCAGAAAGCTGCAAAAAGAACTGAAACGAGCTTGAAGTCCAATCTTATTCCTGCCCAAGCTTAGCATATTCCTTGGCCCAGTATGTTATTATCATGTCTGCTCCAGCCCTTTTTATGGAAGTCAGCGCCTCCAAGAAGGCTGCCCTATCGTTCAGCCAGCCACGTTCCGCAGCCGCCGCGATCATAGAGTACTCTCCGCTCACCTGATAAGCAGCGGTGGGCACGCCGAAGACGTCCTTCACCGATCGCAAGATGTCAAGGTAGGGCATTGCAGGCTTGACCATGACCATGTCCGCTCCCTCTTCCAGGTCAAGCTGAACCTCCCACATAGCCTCGGCGGCATTGGCCGGGTTCATCTGGTATCCTTTCCGATCACCGAAGGCGAACCCCGACTCTGCTGCCTCCCGGAAGGGCCCGTAGAAGGTCGAGGCGTACTTAGCGGCGTAGGATAGGATGGGCGTTTCGGTGTAGCCCTCGAGATCAAGAGCTGTCCTGATAGCTCCCACCATGCCGTCCATCATGCCGCTTGGTGCAATGATGTCCGCTCCTGCCTCTGCGTGGCTGACTGCGATCTCGCCAAGGATTGGAAGGGTCTCATCGTTCAGGATTTTTTCGCCTCTTATGAGGCCGCAGTGACCGTGGCTGGTGTACTCGCAGAGGCAGAGGTCTGTTATTACGACCAAGTTGGTGGTCTCCTTTATCTTAGCTACTGCTTTTTGGATGATCCCCTGGGAGTCGTAAGCAGCGGAGCCCATTTCGTCTTTGTGAGCCGGCAGGCCAAACAGGAGCACCGCCGGCACTCCCAGATCCTCCAGCTCTGCGGCTTCTCCAGCAACGCTGTCCAGGCTCTGCCTGTTCTGACCCGGCATCGAGTCTATCGGCTTGGGCTGGCTGAGCCGTTCATCAACGAAAATCGGCTGGATCATGGTTTTCACTGACAGCCTGTTCTCGGCCACCAGATCGCGAACCCCAGGCTGACGAAGCCTTCTCATCCTCTTGATCATATAAATCTACTAGTACTGCTTTTCATGTTTAATGGTAATCCTCTCTTACTGTTGCCTGCCTATTTTAATAAATTCTATCTTATCCTCTGGTAGAGGTTTAACGGGTATAATCAATACTTCATTTCCCGCTAATTTTTTATCAAGATAAACTTTACCATTAGAATCTATTCTTTTATACACAGGATCGAGAAGCGTTTCGCGCTTTTTCCCATTGAACATGAATTCCATGTTTTAAAATATGCTCATCGTGTGCTTATATTACCTTTCATACTATTTATACATTTTATATAAATAGATCAAAAGATACAAATAGTAAAAAAGATACAATGGTGGTTTATGGTGGTGAAATGCAATTAGGCAGTAAGCTTCTGGTTACCGTTGTCGTTTTGCAGTTGGCAAATACAGCAATGTTAGCCGGGATATTCTGGATCTTCTGGATAGGCGGGTGGTAGTAAATCATGGAACAGTTTAGAAATAAGGATGAGGGACTTTGCAGCCAGAAGTTTGAACAGGAATTAAAGATGTCATAGAAAATGTGCATGTGAGGATGCGATAATCTTATCCCTTCTCCAGTCTCAAGTTAGCTCCTTTCGCTCGAATTTTAAATCTTGACTGCTGACATATATCCCAGAGTAATTAAATAATTTTAAGAAAATCTTGTCGAGAAAATCTACAAGGAAGAAGTATTCATATTCAGGTTCTTGCAAAGGTTCACAAACGGCCTTTTGTTTATCTGTTGCAGTCTGGCAATAGAATTTCCCTGTATGAACTAAGCTATCTCTGCAATGTATAAATAATGAAAGATCATCTTTTTTTGGTCTAAAGTTAATCGATCTACAAAGGTTATTTACAGCTTGCCTAAAAGATACTCGATTTAGACATGATAGTCTCTTTTTATTGCTCTCGCAGCATAGCCGGTCCAAAGTACTATCCTCAATCTGGCCACTTAGGGCTTCACGAATACCGTTACATAACGGAGAAAGAAACGTCTCAAAGCGTTCTTCTACTATGATGAATTCTTTCATTGAGGCATCTGATGTTGTTAAGAACACGTCCTTGAGCATTTCCACAGCGACGACAAGTTTAACACCTCTTGTCTCAAGAAAATCCCCTTCTGCTTTACCCTCCAGGTATGCATCAATAACCCCTCTATCTAAATTATATGCATTTCGCTTCTTCAAATAAATTGGATATGCATTTTCTATGAATTTCTTAATTTCATTTCGACCTTCAATACGGGGGTCAATGACAGGTAATGGACAATATGGCTTTGTAATTCTTGAATAATGCGTCCTAGAGATCATTTTATCGTCAGTGTTGTAGAGATTGTTGTAGATCCATTGAATTTTTGTTCCACTCGCGACCGATAATAAATAGCATAAATTATTAATTATTTCTGTTAGCTTATTGATATCATTGTCTTTAGATAGAGAGACTTCAATCTCACAAGTCACATCTATACCTTTTAAGGTACTAAGACGGGTTGTTACTTTATCATAGTCTCTTAATTTCTTGATGGACAGATTCGTAGCTCCTTCAATATTTATTGGTAGAATACAAAAGTTACGCCCGTTTTCTCTTTCGGTACCAGAAAACTTGAAGTTGGTTATCCCGAAATTTATCCTATTAACTTTATCGTCTTCTACCATCTGAACTGATATATCTCTCCAAAGGATAGATTCCCAAGTTCCGGAGCGGCCCGCCGGAATTTCGGGCAAATAATTCATTATGTCAGCTCCATTTGCTGTAATTCTATAACCTTCCGATGTTGTCCCCTTGAAGCTAGATCCCGAAATGTCTTGGATAAATCGAATTAAAGGAGAGAAATCACATAGCATGATGCTATCTCCATTATTTAATTGGCCAGCTTCAAACTTGCAGCCTAATTTCTCTCCACTCCTTAAAGTCAGTTCTCCGTGACCATAATATTGTGCGTTGCAAGTTCCATAATGCATTAAGAGGTCCCGTTCAAAAGGTGATTCGCCTTTATCATCTGATGCATTCTCATTGGAACTTTGTTGGATAGTCATATTCGTTTCGTAGTTTAATAGAAGCATAAAGGCTTATTGGCCACGCCTAATACTGAGGGTAACAATAGATAGTCACCAAAAGGCCCAGAACTTGTAGGATCACATTGAATATTCAATTACAGGCGAGGTATCAAGAATGGATTATACAGCCGTTGCCACTTTATTTTTAGCATTTGTTATTCTTCTTCCGGCTAGTGCGACTGTTTGGCTGGCTAAAATTTCTAGTGATAATATAAAAATTGCAAAGAATGTAGTTCAAGAGGGACGCTTTCTCAAAGAGATGGAGTCTGTTGCGGCTTCTTCTTATTGATGTGGTGGTAAATATCAATTGCAGCCGAGCCAACATCGCCGCGCAAACGTCTCATCCTCTTGATCATGTCCCATCCTCTAGCCTGAACAGCTCGTACATCGACTTCATAAGAGTTACATCTCCTCTTTCCGCAGCTTCTTTCAGGACCTTGGTGGGCTCGGCGAAGATCTTGTTCACTATTGAGCGGCTCATGTCCATCAGCACCCTCTGCTCGATCTCTCCTAGGGTGTGGCGGGCGCTGAGCTTGTTCATTGCACGCCTGCATTCCTGGTCTTTGATCTCCTCCGCCTGAGCGTACAAAATGCCCAGCAATTCCTCTGCCTCCTTCCGCTTGTACTTGGCCTTTAGAAGCTGTAGCTCCTCGTTTATGATGGCCTCCACCCTGTCCATCTCGGCCATCCTCGCTTGCATATTATCACTGCTTATTCGCCTCAAGCTGTCGATGTTGTGCAGCTCAACGTTTTGGACTTCGGCTGCGGCTTCGTCTATATCCCTTGGGTTAGCGATGTCTATCAAGAGCAGTTTTGCCCTGCGCCCGGCCATGGCTTTCTCGATGTCCTCCTTGAGGAGGATATAATGAGGCGCTGCCGTGGCGCTGATCACCAGGTCGGCCGTCCTGATCTGTTCCCTCATCTGCTCGAAGGGAATTGCCATGCCCCCCAGGCATTCCGCCATACACTGGGCGGAGCTGAAGGTTCTGTTGGTGACGTAGAGCGAGCTGATCTCCTTGGCCACAAGAGCTTTGGTGATCAGCTCGCCCGTCTCGCCCGCACCTATGACCAGTACACACTTACCCCGGAGATCTCCCAGGATCTCCTCAGCCAGGTCTACCGCAGCCGAGCCGACTGATATCGAGCGCTCGTTGATCCTTGTCTCTTTTCGGACTCGCTTTCCTACCTGGATGGCCTTCTTGAAGGCCGTCTCAAGCATCCATCCGGTCATTCCGGCCTTCTTCGCAATCTGGATAAGGTCCTTCATCTGCCCTAGGATCTGGTCCTCACCTA
>Ga0182010_10001377_pt1 | contig 12847 bp, 15 predicted proteins | sample 611E1MmetaG_FD_120488 | JGI IMG/M metagenome (GOLD analysis project Ga0182010, IMG submission 120488) | Permafrost microbial communities from Stordalen Mire, Sweden - 611E1M metaG | ecosystem: Environmental > Terrestrial > Soil > Wetlands > Permafrost | place: Sweden: Stordalen | collected...
AAGAGGTGCCGGGGGACATGGTCATGGCGTCTGGCTCCGGCTTGGACCCGCACATCACGCTGAAGAATGCCCTCTTCCAGCTCGACCGGGTCGCGGCGGCGTGGGCGAAGAACGGGAATCGCACGGAAACCGACACGCGCAAGGAAATCGAGGAAGTGCTGCAAGAAAACGCGACGGCCCCGCTCGGTGGTCTGGTCGGCGAGAAGATGGTCAACGTCCTGGAAGTGAACCTCGAGTTGCGGCGCCGCTACGGCAGCACGTAAGCGAAACCAGCACATCCATCTAGTTAGCTGAGGGGCAAGGTTCCTCAGCTTCGTCAGACGGTCATCCACACCAATTGTTTTCCGATGGTGGGAAAGATTGATAGCGGGCCTGGTTGCGACAGCGCACCAATTGGTTTGGCTTTCGCAATCAAGGAGAAAGAGATGCGCAATTTACTCGGTTCCGTTATCGCAACCGTAATTGTGTTGAGTCCGCTGGCGGCATTCGGGCAGGCAGCAACACCGGTCGATGCGCCGGCCGCAACGCCTGCCCAGCCCGCGGCTGCACCGGCAACACCAGTCGCACCGGTGGCGCCTGTCGCGGCTCCGCCCATCGCTTTTACATGGGAGGCGCTGGTGGACGCCTACTACATGTACAATTTCACCGGGGATCCGTCGACACAGGGTCCGGCAGGCGCTCGTCAGTTCGATGTCGTGGCCAACAGTTTCTCGCTCAACTACGCCAAGCTGGGCGTAGCTGCCGACACACAGTATGTCGCTTTCCGCATGGACCTGGGCGCAGGTCACCTAGCCGCCGTCATCAACGCGGCCAGCAAGGGTACAAGCGCGCCTGGCACCGTCCCAGTCGACCTGGTTGCCACTCAATACGGCAATGACTTTCTCGTCGAGCAAGCCTTCGCCACGGTCAAGCCCACGGCCTGGCTCACCCTGGATGCTGGTCGCTTTGTCACCACTGCCAGCGCCGAGGTCATCGAGGCAAACAAGAACTGGCTCTACAGCCGCTCGATGCTGTTCTATGGGGTTCCCCTCCTGCACACGGGTCTGCGCGTGAACCTGACCGCCAGCCCCTCACTCAAGTTGCAGGCCAGCTTGGTCAACGGGTGGAACAACGATCCTGACAACAACATAGGCAAGACCGTCGGCGCCAACGCCACCTATGCCCCGCCTGAATCCGGCCTCAACGCGTCGGTCACCACCTATATTGGGAAAGAAGCACCCGGCTCGGGCGGCGACACGACCATTCTGCTCGACGGCGTAGTCACCAAAGACATCGCCAATGCATCCTTGGGGCTCAATGTCGACTACCTGAAAAACGGCACACCCTACTGGGTCGGAGCAGCGGCCATGGGGAGATATGCTTTCACCGACCTGTTCGACCTGGCGGCGCGATTCGAGTTGATATCGAGCAAGCAGAACGCCTTCACGGTCGCTTTCCCCGCGCCCTCCGGCGCGACTCTCTACCAGGGCGACGCGGTCCTCTACGAAGGCACCCTCATGGGCGGCCTGGTCGTGGCGAAACATTTCGAGACGCGGCTCGAGCTGCGTGGGGACTTTGCCAACCAGGACCTCTTCTACAAGGGCGGAGCGGCCCGCAAGAACCAGTTCACCGGGCTGGCCGCTTTCCTTGCCTATTTCTAGCCGGTTTGCCACCTGCCGCGAGATGTGCGCGGCGTTTGACGGCCTGGCCGCACAACCCGGTCTCCGCGCCGACCCCGATCTGGCGGCCGCCCGGTCGAGCTACGCGCGATTCACCGAGATGCGCACGCAAATCCTCGCCCTGTCACGCGAGAACACCAACGTGCGCTCGCTCGCCATCTCGCTCGATCAGAAGCGCAAAGCGATGTGGATGTGCCAGGACGCCCTCCATGCCTTGCAACAGGAGATCGCCGGGGAGCCGGCAGCAGTCACTCCAACCAATCCGCGAAGACTGAGAGCCGAGCCTCAGACCGCCCTTGACAGTTTGCTGCGCAGCAGAGGTGGCCGTCGAACACTGCAGCCTCGTACCCACCAGTGTTGGTGCCCGCGCTACTCGGCCTTCTCGCGACCCCGACGAGGCGGGGGCGAGGCCGCTGGCCGCGGGCTCTTCGGGCTACCACCAGGGGCGGGTGAGGCCCGCGTCTGGCTGGCCGGAGGAGATGGAGCCGCCGCCGGTGCGCGAGAGCGGAACGGACCACTCTGCGCGGGTGAGGATGGGGCTGGAGAGTGCACCGCGGGCGCTGGAGCAGCGGGCGGTGCCGACGAGCCGGCAGGGTTGCCTCGCCAGGCCGGATGGGGCGCGCCGGGCGCGGCTGAGGCCGGGGCCGAGCCGCCCTGCATGCCCCCGGCCTGATGACCAGGCGCCGGCGGTGGGCTGCCGTAGACGGCCCCGGGGCGATGGCCGGGCCCCGGCGGTGGACTGCCGTACACGCCGCCGCCCTGATGACCAGGCGCCAGCGGCGGACTACCGTAGACGGCCCCGGGGCGATGACCGGGCGCTGGCGGCGGAGACCCGCGGTACATCGGCGCCGGTCGCCCGTACTGATAGTCGCGGCGACCCTCTCGGTCGTGCCAGTAGCCGCGCTCGTAGACATGGCGTCCGTTGACCACCACGTAGCGGGGCCCCACATAGAAGAAGCCCGGACGCGCGGGCGTCCAATACCCGCCCACCCAGTACCAATCGGCTCCCGTCCAATCCCAATAGCCCTGGATCCAGGCGTAGCCGGGACCAGGAGCCGGCGGCGCGTACTCCATCGCCGGCGGAGGTGGCTGGTTGGCCACGTACACCTGCGTCTCGGGTTCCACGTAGGCAGGAGGCGGCGGGCCAGGCGGGGGCATTTCTTCAGGTCCCGGCCCTACCGGAACGGACACGCCCACGGAGGCGGGGAAACAGCCGGCGCAAGCCAGACCGGCGAGAATCGGCACCCAAGGTACGGCGCACTTCATTTTGTCCTCCTCATATATGACCTGTCAGGCTAGTCCTGTATTCATCAGGGAGCAACGGTGGTAACCGCGCACGCAGGGCGGCAGATGGCCAACCGCCGTTGGATTCTGTGGCCATGACGCCGGCACTTGTGCTTCCTGCCCTTGACCGTCGCGGGGACGCCGACTACAACCGGCGTGAACCATGGCCCCCTCGACCGCACGCGAAACAGTCTTTTCCGGCATCCAGCCCTCGGGCGAATTGCACCTTGGAAACTACCTGGGGGCCGTGCGCAACTGGGTCGCGCTCCAGGACAGCTACCGCTGCTTCTTCTGCGTGGTGGACTACCACGCCATCACCCAGCCATTCGAGCCCGCTGAGATGCCGCGCCGGGTGCGCGACATGGCCACGGATCTGCTTGCCTGCGGCATCGATCCTGCGCGGTCGACTCTCTTCGTGCAGTCTGCCGTTCCCGAGCACACGGAACTGGCCTGGGCGATTTCCGCGGTCACGCCTTTTGGCGAGCTCGGGCGCATGACCCAGTTCAAGGAAAAGTCTGCGAAAGACCCGGACAACGTCAACGCCGGGATCTTCACCTACCCTGTCCTGATGGCCGCGGACATCATCATCTATGGGGCCACGCGCGTGCCGGTGGGCGAGGACCAACGCCAACACCTGGAGCTGGCGCGCGAGATCGTGCGCAAATGGAACGCGCGTTTCGGCCAGACCTTTGTCGAGCCGGAAGCGCTGTTCTCCTCGACGCCCAAGATTCTCGGCCTGGACGGTCAGGCCAAAATGTCGAAGAGCCTGGGCAACACCATCTCGCTGCGCGAGAGCGACGAGGCAGCTTGGAACAAGCTGCGCACCGCCGCGACCGATCCCGCGCGCGTGCGGCGCACGGATCCCGGCAATCCCGACAAGTGCAACATCTTCACCTTGCACAGGTTCTTCTCTTCAGCCGAGCGGCAGGCCGAAGTGCGCGTGGGGTGTACGACCGCCGGCATCGGCTGCATCGACTGCAAGAAGTGGCTCTTCGAGGGGGTGAAGTCGGACTTGAACCGCATCCGCGCACGGCGGGAGGAACTTCTGGCAGCGCCGCAAGCGGTTGACACCATCTTGGCCGAAGGTGCGCAGCGGGCGCGCGTCGTGGCCGCGGATACCATGGCGCGCGTGCGCCAGCGCCTGGGCGTCGTTGGCCCGAAGGACTGACACCCCTTGATGCTACGAGCCGCGCCCTGGGTCGCATCCTTGCTGCTTGCCGGATGTTCCGGGGGCGATGGGCCAGAGAACCCCGAAGGGGCCGTGCGTCTGTTCATCGCCGCGGCACGCACAGGCGATCGCAGCAGCGTGTTCCAGCGCCTGGGGCCTGCGACGAGGGCACGCATCGAGGCCTTGCAGAGCACCAGTCGTCGCCTGAGCGGCCGCATGATGATGAAGACCGAAGACTTCCTGTCTGTGGGCTGGGCGCCGCCGGCCTGGGAACCGGCCGGAACGCGCCTTCTGCGCCGCGATCGGGACAGCGTCGAGGTCGAGGTCTACTCCTCGACCGGGGATCGACACGTTCTGTCGCTGGCACGCGAAGGCCGCGAATGGAAGATCGAGCTGCCCGGGCAGTAGCGAGAGCCAGTTGGGAAATTGCGCCGCCGGAAAGAGCCGGCCCGCGGATCGCGGGTCGCGTGGGCGTGAGGGTGTGCGTGTTCGTATGGGGCACGCGGGAGGGCGTGAGCGGTCCGGGTGCCGCGTGCCGCTCACGCGACCCACCCACGCAGGCCGCGGGCCGCTGATCGCCCACGCTCACGCTGGCCGACCGGGGCTACCTCCGTGGCGGTTCACGCACCAGAGTCTGCTCGATTTCCTCGATATCCTCGTCCCCAATAATGATTTCCAGGTCGCTGAAGTCGGGCAGCATCTCGCTGGTGTCACTCGCGTCGCGCGCCGAATCCCACGGCGGAGAACGCCGATCGCCGACGCGCCTTTCGCGCGGGAAGATGCGCCGATCAAGACCTCCGTCGCGACGCTCAGCGTTGCGACGGTTGCGACAAAGCGACTTGCGCAACTCATCCAGCGTCAGCGGGACATCGGCCATCTTGTGTAGACGCGCGGCGCACAGGTGACAGAGTGAAACCGAGCGCCCGCACAGCTCGACCAGGCGCAGGTTCTCGCGGCGGCGATCGGTGCACAAGGCGCACAGGGCACCCCGGGGCACTGGCCGCATCTCGGCCCATTTCATGTAGCAGGCCCAACACCGACCTCGGCGCAGCTCGGTGACGTGGGCGCCACAGGCATTGCAGGTGACAGTGGCTCGCTCGACCTCGACGCTCATTCTAATTGGATAACGCCGCCCGAAAAGAAGGGCAAATTTTTTTACGGCTGCGGCCGCACCACTGAACAGAGCAGTTCACCGGCGAAATAGCGGGTCGACCGCGGATCGTCAGGCAGCTTGACCCGGAGGAAGGTGTTCAAAATCAGTGCACGATCGCGTCGGGCGTGCGGCTGGCCAGGGTGGACGTAGCTGCGACGAGCGCTGCCGTCGCGCCATTCCCGGAACATGAGTCGGCCCCCGCTGTCGACCAGGTCGACAAGGCCTGTGTGGCCGCCACAGCCTGACCCATCCCCCATGTCGAAGAAAAGCACATCGCCGGGCCGTGCCTCGCTGGCCGCGACCTCGGGGTACTGAGCGCGCAAGAAATGATAGAGGGAACTGGGCGTGCCGTCGGTGCCGAAACGGATTCCGCGCTCGTGCAGCGACCGCTCCACCACGCCCACGGCGGTGTTCGGGTGCTCGGCTTCGGCACGCCGTCTGCGGCTGAAAAAAGGCAGGCCGCTGGACGATGCGCGCACAACAGGAGGCCGTACTTGCCAGGTTTCGGTCGTGGTCGAGGCGCAGCCGGAGGCTGCCAGAAGCGAAAGGCCGAGGAGGAAGGCCCGCGTGGAAACGCGCAGCGTCATGAGGTCAATAATACTACAGGTAGGCACCGTGCCTACTTTTCTCAGCATGACAGACAGCGGGTGCTACAACGCGGCAAGGAGCTGTGGCTTGAGGTCGTCCAGGGCAATGCCTTCGACAATGGCCTGGCCTGGGCGCGGCACCAGAACGAATCGGACCTTGTCCGATACGCGCTTCTTGTCGAATCCCATCCGGTCGAGCACGTCAGCGCCGAGTCGGTGCTTCACGTCCACCGGCAGCCCGAGGCGCGCCAGCAACGCCGTCATGCGCACAAGCAACCCAGGCTCGGTCACCCCGCGGGCAACCCCCAACGCAAGGGCTGCAATCATCCCCAGCGAAACCGCCTCGCCGTGCAAGAGTCGGAAGCCGGATGCGGCCTCGATCGCGTGACCAACGGTATGGCCGAAGTTGAGGACAGCGCGCCGGCCGCTCTCGCGCTCGTCAGCGGCCACGACGTCTACCTTGACCCGCACGGCGGCCTCGATGACCCTCGCCAACACCGCCGCGGGCATAGGCGCACCGGCCTGCGCCTCCAGCGTGTCGAGCAGGGCTGCGTCGGCGATGAGCCCGGCCTTGACCACCTCGGCCATCCCGGCAGCGAACTCGCGCGTGGGCAACGAATCAAGAAACGCGGGGTCGGCCATTACGGCGCGCGGCTGGTGAAAGGCGCCGACCAGGTTCTTGCCGGCAGCGAGATCCACCCCTGTCTTACCGCCCACCGAGGCGTCCACCATGGCCAAGAGGGTGGTGGGGCAGGTCGCGTACGCGATCCCGCGCAGGTAGATGGCGGCGGCAAAGCCGGTATGGTCGCTGGTGGCGCCGCCCCCGATGCCCACCAGAGCCGCGCCCCGGTCATAGCCGTTGTCGGCCAACCAACCGCAGGTGTGCTCGATCGCCGCCAGCGTCTTGCAGGATTCGCCGGCCGGAAGATCCAGGCGCCGGACGCGTGGCAGGTGTGTTGCAAGGGCCTCGACCAGCGGCTGCACGCGCGGCGATAGCTCGCCCAGCCGGCTGTCCACCAGCACGGCCGCCCCAGTGGGCTTGCCCAGCGCCGCGGCGATTCCTTGCGCCATGTCCACCGCGCCTGCGGGCGCGATGCAGACCTCGTAGCTCCTCTGGCCCAGCGGAACCGAGATGGTGGTCACGCCCATCCGACTAGCACTCCGTAGCGGCATCCGGCAAGCGCCTCCTTTTGCGCTGCTCCGAGCGCCGTTTCTTCATGCGCCCTGGCCGCGAAACCAACAACGCTTTTATCTACTGCCTCGCCCTCGCTGCGCGTAAGACCGGGAGAGGAACGAGGTCACTTCCACTCGCAGTGCCGGACCGAGGTGTTCTTGATCGAATTGGTGTCGTCACGCATGACGTCGCTGGCCCAGCCGGCGACCAGCCCGCTGGCTGACGTCAGATTCGACGTCATGTTGAAGATGGACGCCGCCCCGACCTTGCAATCCGAGTTGCTCGTGTCCCAGGACCAGGCGAGCCAGCCGATGCCCACACGCTGCGCCTCCGAGAGCAGCCACTGGTACGGAATGGTAGTGGCGCACCCGTCACCCACGCCGCCGTTGGCGAACTCGCCGTTGATAAGAACGATGTCAGATGCTCGGCGAGCTCAAGACCCCTCAGAGGCGGCAGGCGTGTTCACCCTTTTCTTCTCCGTGAGACAGCCGTGGGTCTTTTCTCTACATCTGCTATTTATCTGATAAGATTATGGGTATGAGTGCCCACGTTCAGACCCTCACCGACTTTTTGCGGCAGCCGAAGCCCATCCTGAAGAAGCTGGCCAAGGAGGATGTTGTGCTTCGCAGGCGTGGTGATGTTGCTCTCCGGCTATCCTTGGACACGCGAGCAGCTGCTTCTTCCTCAGGTGTCGAGGTAGCTGCCAGCCTTCTTGCAGACCTGGTGGACGTTCCCCAGGTTCCTGATTCTTTGGCCAACCTGCTGGCTGCTCGCTTCCCATGGATGAAGTTCTTGACCGAGGATGCCAGGCAGGAATTCGTGCATGAGTTCATCGACACCGTGCGGGCCTGTGCCTCGGTAGGAAACAGTGCTGCCCTGGATGAGGTTGTTCATTCCTGGAAGTCCACGGCTGCTGTCTACTCAGATCCTAAGCTGGCGGCAGACCTGAAGCGTTCCCTTCCCGGCACCCACACCAAGATCTCACGTCCCTGATGCCCAAGCGTGGTGAACGAGTGGCTCCTCCTGCTCGACGTGGGGAGTGGGAGCTACGGTTTGGTGAATCTGAAGCTGCGGCTGGATGGGAAGAGCTATGTCGTCAGGCGCCCGGTCCAGTTCGAGAAGCATGGGATGCGCTATCACGAGAACCTCGAGACCGGACCAACCCCAGCAGGCTATCGTCGTTCACATTGCTGCCGGCACCATCAACCTGGGAGCCCAGTCTCACGCCGGAGGCAGACAAGCGTTGCCCCGGCCTGCGGGAATGGCCTGATGGGCGGGCTCGCCCTTGCGAAGAGGGGGGCGCTGGGCAGGCGCAGGCCGCGGTTGCGGACGGGTCGGCGGTGGGGTTGCCGCGGGCGGGGGTGTCACGGGCGATACAGGGCGGATGATCTTCTGGGCTGTGCTGGGGCCGTTCACTGCCAGGTGGGCGCGCAGGTGCCGCACCATCTTGCGACCAATGCCCTTGATACGCGCCAGCTCTTCGACCGTGCGGAAGGGATGCTTGTGGCGATAGGCCAGGATGTCGCGGATACGCGCCGGCCCGATGCCAGGCAACAGGTGCAGTTCCTCGGGCGAGGCAATATTGATGTTGACCACACCCTCCAGGGTGGCCTTTTGCGCCTGAGCCGACGGGCCCCCCCCGAGCATGACCAAGAGGGTGAGCACGCAGCCGCACGACATGCTTCTGTTGTCGGCGCCCGCAACAAGAAGTTGCTAGGCGAAAAAACTTTCGTGCAGGACTTCTGAAAACAGGTTGCACAGAGCGTGGAAGACGGCCGCCGGAGCCAGCGATCCGGTGCGCTGTCGCATCCACCCGAAGACCAGCGCTGGAATCATCACCGCCAGGCGCGCGGGTTGGAAGTCCACCAGGAAATGGCCCAAGCCAAAGAGGAGACTGGAGATGAGCAGAGGCCAGCCCACGCTGGCGCCCCAGAGTCGGTGTCGCGACGGCCAGCGCTCTTCCAACCGCGACATCAGGTAGCCGCGGAAGAAGATCTCCTCGGGCAGCGCCACGACCAGGAGCTGGGAGAGAGCCAGCGACGCCAAGCCGGCGGGCAGTCGCAAGGAGAAGCCCTGCAATCCCAGCCAACCCGGGCAAATGGGCGCGAGAACATCGATCAGACGCTGCGCCCAGGCGAACGTGCCACCCGAACAGAGCAGGCCGTAGTAGAGAAGAAAGCCTCCGAAGAAGAGCGGCCAGGTAATGGCCAACGCCAAGGCCAGGATGCGCAGGTTCAGCTTGACCGGCGCGAGGCCAAGACCCGCGGACCGATAGTCGAAGGGCCAACCGGAGATGCGTGCCGCGTACGAAGGCGCGAGGAGAAAGACCAAGGCAATGGCGCCGTGGAGAATCTCGCGCACAAAGGACACACCGCGCGCCAGCCAGAACAGCCCCGCGGCAAGACCGGTTGCCGCCAGGAAGGTCGCAATGGGCTCGACCAGCCCGGCCTTTTCCCTGGCTATCGTGTCTGTCTCATTCACCACAAGCCGTGCAGACTGTCCAGGGCTGCCAGCGCGCGGCCAGCCTGGGCCACGGCGCCGGTCAGCCGGTCAGGGGCGCCGACGTCGATGCAGGGCTGCGGTTGTCGCAGCTCGACCAACAAACTGCCGAGCTGTCCCTCAATGTCGGTGAGCAGCCTGCGGCTGCGCCGCAAGGCCGCCACGGTCCGTGGCATCGTTGGGCGAGATCGCCTAGGCGGAATACGACGCCTTCGGCGGGAAATCACTCGTCGCGCTGGCCGCATGTTGCGAGTGTGCTGGCGGTCGGGATTATGTCAACTTTCCAGATCGGCTTCGGACCCGAGCTTCGCCGTGCCATGCCTACGCGCCTGGCCCACGTGGGCAACTGGCGTTTCCGGCCAGCGCAGATCGGCAAGCGTGAGCGGTCGCGTGAGCGGTAGCGACCAGCGAATGGCGGCCTGCGTGGGCGGCTGTGGTGAGCGTGAGCGGCCCGCGACCCGCTCTTCGTCTTCCCGCAAAACGCCCACAAACTCGCTCACGCCCACGCTCTCGCGGCCCGCGGGCCGCCATCCGCATACCGGCCCTTCGTGCGGCCCGCGATTTCCCGACAGACTCTAGCTATGTCCGCGGACCTGATCCTCGTCGTCGCTCAAGTAGGCGAAGGTGCGCACCAGGACCTTGATCTGTTCCCGTTGTGCATGCGTAAGATCCACGAACTGGACGCCCATGCCGGGGTTGATGCTGTCGTGTTTGCGCGGGGGGTTGATCCAGATGACTCGTCCTTCGACGTCAAGATGGGTGCCACCCGGCGGCTGAAAGCGCAGGTTCAGCAGCGTGCCCGGAGGATGGGGGTCGTTGGTCTGGATAAAGATGCCCATGGCGGACAAGTCGGTGATGTATGCGAAAAGGAACGTGTTGTCGCAGCGGTAATCCACTTCCATCGACACCAGCACGCGCCGGTGTTCACGTCGCTCACGCCCGGTGCGCCGTTCGTGGCTAACCGGCTCGACACGCTTGCGACGGTCCTTGATGGGCATGATGGACATCGCCTACTTGATCTCGATGGTTCCCAGCCGCGCACGGTCGGCGCCGTCGCTGCTGCCGGCCGTGATCTTGAGCCGCTTGCCTTCGCCTCCGGGCCAGAAGCCGACGAGCAGGGTGTAAGTTCCCGCAGGAGTGGTCATGAGCGGAACCTCCACGTCATAGGTGTCGCGGATATACTCGCCGGGCAGCCAGTACTCGGTCGCAAACGCGCCGTTGACTGGGGCGTGGTCTCCGATGACCCGCGGCTCGCCCGGAATATCGAAGTGCACGAAGATACGGAATCCCCCCGGGGGCTTCTTGTCAACGCGGAAGAACAAAGATAGCGGGATGCTGCCGGGCCGGCGCACGGAAGTCGGAAAGTCGGCGCCCACCAGCTCGATGGCGTTGCCGAAGCCAAAACTGGCAGGGACGCGCCATTGCCAGGGCGGCTTTGGGTCGAACCACTCGTAGCGCGATGGCTCCGCGGCACCAGGCTCGACCACAGGCTCTGGCGGCCGGGGCGCCATCCATACATTCTGTTTCAGCGGGTTGCTGTCGCTCTCATCCTGCTGCAGGCGGTTCGTCAACAGGAGAAAGCGCGACGATCGGGCGTCCACGACCGCGTAGGCCACCCGTGCAGACTTCAACGCCGCATCGAGGGCCGCCAGATCGTTGCCTGGCACGAGAGCGAACACGCGGTCGCCTCTTTGCAAAAACTCCACCACACGGTTCTGCGTGGGCAGATCCGTCATCTCGCTCCGGCTGTAGAATCTCGCGCCCTCGCCCTCGACCTTGTACCGGCCGATGGGCTCGCCGTGCCGGGCTAGACGCGAATACGATTCCAGCGGCGGCTTGAAGGAGAGATCGCCGGAGATCTTCGGCACGATCACATGGATCAGCACCAGGGCGAAAAGCACCGCCACCGCGACCGCGGCCTGGATACCCCAGCGGCCGACCTCGACCACGGCCCTCTCGACCCCGCGGTGCCAACGCCGCGCATCTCCCAGGTCGCGCAGGGCCACGCGTCCGAGCGCCCGGCCTCGGGTGGCCAGCCCGGTGTAGAGACCGGCGCCAACCAACAGGCCCGTGGCGATGAAGAGCCAACCCAGCTTGAGCTTCACCGGCCACTGGACCCTGTTCAGGGTATGCACCGAGACCAAATCCTCGGGCGCCAGCACCAGATCGCGCGCGATCACCATGGTCCCAGTGGCCACCAGGAGCCCGAGCACGGGCTCGGCGCGGTCGCCCTCCAGCGCCTCATCGAGCAGGGCACCGATGGCCAGAGCCACTGGCGCCAAAGCGCAGAAGCGCGCTTCGCCGCACATGAGCACGAACACTGTGGAAAGGGCGAAACCGAAGGCCGCGAAGATAAGGAGATAGAGCTGGCCAAACGCCAGGCGATCACCATCGGGCTCGTCGCCCCCGCCCAGGCGGATGAGTGGCCGGCCGAGCGCGAAGATGGCCAGGGCGCTCCACGGGTACAGGCCGAAGCCAAGCTGGCGGATGAGGGTGTCGAAGGTTGCGCTGGGAGCCCCACCGCGGGGAACCCCGCCAAGCAGCAAGGAGTACTGACCTGCCACGTTGGCCTTGGTCATCGTGAGCAAGAGAACAAGCACCCCGGCCAGCGCAACGACAATCAGTGCCACGCCGCCTTGCACCCCGGGTGAACGCAGGCTCGCGCCCAGGCTCGTGCCAGCGGGCAGGTGAGTTCCCAAGCCGGGCGAAGTGAGTTTGCTGGCTGCGGGATCGTCGGCTGGCCGCGGCCGCAAGCCCCACCCCGCGAGGATCGCAAAGGTGAACGCCAGGCAGGGTAGCGCGACGCCCAAAAGGGCCCCGCCCGAGAACAAGCCGACGCCGAGGCCAACACCGGCCACCAGCAGGTCGCGCAACCGACGCACGCCGCTGGCCGGCCAGGCGTAGCGGCCAAGCCCGCCCATGGCCAGCGCCAGCCCAGCCACGAGCGGCATGTCCGAGGTAAGTTGGCGTGCTTCGAGCACGAAGAGGGGCATCGAGCCGAGCGCCAGGACGCCGAGCAGGGCCGCGCGCGGCCGGAAGAGGCCAAGGCCCGCCCAGTACACCGCGAGGATCGCCACGATGCCGAAGAGGCCATCCGAGATGCGGCCGCCAAACTCGCCCACGCCGAAGATCCGCATGCCCAGCGCGTTGCCGACTAGGTCGAGCGGCGGCTCGGCGACGAAGCGACGGTTGACCGTCACGTCGAAGAGAGAGTGGGAGTGGGCGATGTCGCGTGCACGCTCCGCCAGCTTGAGTTCCCACGGGTCCCAGAACCCGAACGAACCCAGGCGGGGCAGGATCAGCGCAATCGCGAGCAGCGCCACC
>Ga0182010_10001378_pt1 | contig 12846 bp, 9 predicted proteins | sample 611E1MmetaG_FD_120488 | JGI IMG/M metagenome (GOLD analysis project Ga0182010, IMG submission 120488) | Permafrost microbial communities from Stordalen Mire, Sweden - 611E1M metaG | ecosystem: Environmental > Terrestrial > Soil > Wetlands > Permafrost | place: Sweden: Stordalen | collected...
TATATTGAGTCACAAGGTATGAAGGCAGAGTTTCAGATAATCTGACCTTGATCTGTTTAAGCATATTCCCTAAAAGCTTGCTTATGGTTTTTGATGTAACAAACTGATTTTTAAGTTTTTCAGTAGTACTGTACTGTGCCTGCAATGCGGAATTGAGCCTCTCTGCAAGTTTATCCGCCGATTCAATTTCAGGATGGATAATATTTATAACTCCATTGAATACACTTGGCTTTCCAAAAACAATAAATTCAACCCCGGGAGTAAAATTCCCCGTAATCCATTTAGCTCCTTTGAACCATACAAGTTTTAATGATCCTGTACTGTCATAGAATTCAGCAACGAGTCGTTTTCCGGCTCCCTGACCTTCAGTGGAATAGCCTCTGATAACGCCTCTGATCTGAACAAACGGGAGATCTGGATCAAGTTCAGCGATCCTGTAAAACCTGGTTCTGTCAATATACTTATATGGAAAATAATACAGAAGATCCCTGAATGTAAAAATATTCAATTCTTTATTGAGAAGCTCAGCTCGTTTTGGGCCGACTCCCTGGAGATATGTAATTTCAGTATCTAAGAATTCCTTGCTAATCATTATCCGAAAATACGTATTTTTGAAAAGCTGTCCTAATTAATATATCAGTACTGAAATGGTTTTCTTCCGTATTGGCAAATATCTTAAGTACATCCTGTTGTCACATCATCGTAAAGGTCATGGAATACACAGTCCGTTTGTTTATGATATTGTTTCAAGAGTATTCAGGAATAAAATTGATAAGGACATCTTCCTTTCTGTTGAACAGCTCAGGAAGAAAATGCTCTCTGACAAAAGAAGTATCCTTGTGCAGGATTTGGGATCACAGGCAGAATTATCTGAAAACAATCTGATAAATCTTTCAGAAATTGCAACCAGGTCGCCGGTACCGGCAAAATATGGTGCATTACTGGCTAAGATTGCTGCTGAATTTGGCAAACCTCTGATTATAGAATTTGGCACTTCAATCGGAATAAGTACAATATACATGGCTAAAGCCTGCAAAGATGCCAAAGTGATTACAATAGAAGGCTGTCCTTCAATTGCGCAAATAGCAAAACAAAATTTTATTGATTCAGGTTTGACAAATGTTGCCCTTCTGGTTGGTTCTTTTGATGATTTAATTTCTGATTTTGCAGTACAGGGCGTTAAGCCGGGAATGGTTTTCATTGACGGAAACCACCGGAAAGAGCCTGTGATTAATTATTTTAATCAAATGGCAAAGCTGTCAGACAGCAACTCAGTTATAATTATAGATGACATAAATTATTCGATGGAGATGGCAGAGGCATGGAACGAAATAAAGCTTCATAAAAAAGTCTCAATCACAATTGACATTTTCAGAATGGGAATCTGTTTCTTCAGGGAGGGAATTAGTCATAATGACTATGTAATCAGATATTAACAAAAATTAAGTCTTTAATATATATAATTTGACATATTTAATCTAATTTCGAAAATTCAAATTTAAATCGTTATGGAGAAAGTTATTGAGATTCGCAATATAGTTAAGAATTATCAGGTTGGATCAGTAATTGTAAGGGCACTGCGTTCAGTTAGTATTAATATTGAAAGAAATGAATATGTCGCAATTATGGGACCATCCGGTTCAGGAAAATCAACCCTTATGAACCTTCTTGGCTGTCTCGATACACCAACGAGCGGAAGTTATATTCTTAATGGTACTGATGTGAGTAAAATGGAAGATGATTACCTCGCTGAAATCCGTAATAAGGAAATCGGATTTGTCTTCCAGACCTTTAACCTTCTTCCAAGATATTCTGCCCTGGAAAATGTTACATTGCCGTTGATATATGCCGGAGTTCCTAAGATCGACAGGGAAAAAGTTGCTGTCGAAACACTTGAACAGGTAGGGCTTGCAGACAGAATGACCCATAAGCCAAATGAACTGTCAGGGGGACAGCGACAGCGTGTTGCAATCGCCAGGGCGCTGGTAAACAAACCCTCAATTATTCTTGCTGATGAGCCTACAGGAAACCTCGACAGTAAAACATCTATAGATATTATGGGACTGCTTGATGCAATTCATAAAAAAGGAAATACTGTAATTGTTGTTACACATGAGGAAGATATAGCTAAACATGCTGCCCGGATTATCCGGTTGTTTGATGGTGAGATTGCCCAGGATTACCGGAATGAACAATATGTAAAAATTTAGAGTTTCTATCAGAAATTATTTTACTTCTTTTTTCCTAAATATATTATGAAGATCTATACCCTTACAGGTGACGATGGTACAACTTCATTGTCGGGAGGAAGGAGAGTTCCAAAACATGCGGTTCGGGTTGAGGCTTATGGTTCAGTTGATGAGCTCATAGCATGGATTGGTCTTCTGCGCGATCATAAAGAAAATCAAAACAGGAAGGATTTGCTGATTTATATACAGAATCAGCTTATGAGATGTGCCGCGGCACTCGCCTATGATGATAAGAACCCTGACATCAGAATGATATTGCCTGATGCCGGTTGTTTAACTGTGCTTGAAAAAGAAATTGATTTGATGGAAGAAACTCTTCCTAAATTAAACAATTTCATTCTTCCGGGTGGAAATATTCTCGTATCATATTGTCATATAGCCCGATGTGTATGCCGGAGAGCAGAAAGGACTATTTCCAGGCTGAATTTAACCGAAAAATCGCCCGAAATTGTAAACAAATTTATCAACCGTCTCTCAGATTTCTTGTTTGTCTTGTCTAGAAAAATTGCATTAGAGCTTGATAGTGAGGAGATTAAGTGGTCTGTATAAGATATTAAAAAACTTAAAAAGGGTATTGCTTTTTAAGTAAAATAATATATATATTTGCAGACTTTGTTTAAAGCTTAACTTAATCAGGAAAATATGTACTGGACACTTGAATTAGCATCAAAACTTGAGGATGCTCCATGGCCTGCCACTAAGGATGAGCTGATTGACTTCGCCATTAGGTCAGGTGCCCCTATGGAAGTTATTGAAAATCTGCAGGAGATTGAGGATGAAGGCGATATTTATGAGAGTATCGAAGATATCTGGCCGGATTATCCCAGTAAGGACGATTTCTTTTTTAATGAAGATGAATACTAAACAAGAGGCTGATTTATATTGATCAGCCTCTTTTTTATTTTTTAAATATATCCAGCCTATTCTTAGGCCTCAGTGTATCGAGCCATTTGAACCCTTCCAGCCTGACGGGATCAGCGGGTAGGGGGGGGTCAATGAAGCCCTCGGGGTTCTCGTATTCATAGATCTCCTTTATTTTACCTTTGTCAACCAGCACTTCAATATTCGCACATTTCGATTGGTTCATTCCAGCAACAGCCTCATTGTCAAGAAGATAATAAAGAGATTCTCCGTTCCCTTTTATATTAATCTTATACAACTCATTTTTTTTAAAATAACCTGTAAGCGATCTTCCTTTTATCTGATCGAAGCGTATCGTGTCCACCTGACTGACAATGAATGCATTATTATATAACTCCAAACGATCTGTTTGCCTGTTCTTTGTAAATACCGCCATTGAGTCAGCGGTAAGCTGATTTTCCACCGACCAGATAACAGGACGTCGATAGAGTCTTATTACTGAATCCTGGGATGAATATGAAAGTGAATCACATTTTGACTGAAGATCTTTACCGAAAACACGGCAACCGTGATAAGCTCTCATAAGCCGGTAGCCTTTTGCCGTTTTATCAGGCATCATAATGGAGCTTATAGTATCTGCATGCAGGAACAAACTGTCTGGTTTTGAGATCTGAATGAATACTGCCCTGTTTGTGACTAAAAATCTTTCAGGCTCTTTATAATACCAGGCGTAGTTCCCCTCGATAGCTATTTGATTTATCGTGTCTTCGATAATAACATTCCTGTATCCTTCACCATAACCAGTGCTGTCATTAAAAAAAAGGGAATCTCCGTGAATGATCTGTTTCCTGTTGTTAATAAAGGCATTTCTCCATACCGAGGTAATCTCATTCTGTGTGTCATACCATCCTTTTTCACAATAGAGATAAAGACTATCCCCGTTCAATTCAGTTGGTCCTGTGAAATAAGCAATTTTCTTAACAGTATTGTAATCCATGGTATCGGCAGTCATGACATATTTTGGATTTACAATTTTCACACTATCCTTAAAATGGAACAGATTTTCTGTCATGTAATATACTCCGACTATGCTTGTAAGTGTGTTTTCAGCGTTTGTAATCCTGCCTCTCTGGTTATACCTGGCAATTCTTCGTGCCACATCATAATTGATGGAGTCAGTGTATAGGTGTGTTTCCTTATCTATAAGCACCACATGACCTTTGACGAAAGCTGTTTGCTCTTTGCCGTCATAAAAAAGATAATCACCAAAAAGGTTCAAAGTATCTCCCTGCTGGATATGGACTTTATTGAATGCTGTTACCTGGTTTTTTTCGGGATAGAAATGAGCACTATCGCACCACATCATTACCTCATTATCCTGAATCTGAACGTTTCCGATAAGGTGGTGTATTACCTTTCCAGTCACTGCATCATTTAACATAAGATCTTCGTCCGCATATTTAAGGACTATTTTTTTCCTTTCAGTCTGCTTTTTTGGTGTATCCTGTGATTGTATTGAAGGAATAAGAAACAGGAATATCAAGACATACAGTAATTGTCTGAAAGGAATCTTTCTGATCAGGAAACCAAAGTGTTTTATTTCAGCCATCCGTTTTTCAAAAAGTCGCAACCTTTGAATTCATCACTTATTTTAATATAAGTTATCCCAATTTTGTTCTTTACCCATCTATCAAAAACCTGAGCGCGTTCCTTAACAAGTGCAGCGTCATAAAGGGCTTGGTAATCATCTTTCAGATTTGCAGCATGAGCGGGAAGAACATTATCAAGCTTAACTATCCTGAATACCTCACTATTATTCTCATCAGTTGTTTTAAACGGATTGGATATTTCGCCCACCTTCATATCTCTGATTTTCACATACATCTCAGGATTCAGTTCTTCGAGGGTAAACCAGCTGATTCTCGATGAAGGATTAGAACTCACTAATTTGCCACCGTTTATTCTGCTGTCTTTGTGTGTTGAAAAACGAATTGCTGCATTTTCAAACTTGATACTGTCTTTCCTTATCAGATTTGCAAGACTATCCAGTTTCTGTATTGCCTGCTCAGATTGTTTCGGTTTCACTTTTGGTCTTATAAGTATATGCCGGGTATTTACCATATCACCTTTGCGGTCAATGAGCTGAATAATATGGAAACCGAATTTGGATTCTACTATTTTAGAAACAGTATTTTTAGTAAGACTGAATGCAGCATCTGCATATGGTTTTTCAAGTTCACCTCTTACACGGTATCCGATTTCTCCACCGGTTTTTGCCGATTCTGTATCTTCAGAATACATGATTGCCAGAACATTAAAGCTTTTGCCGGCAAGTATCTGGCTTCTGATATCGAGAAGTTTCTGTCGTGCATCGGCTTTGTTTTCCTCATTGTCGGGAGGATCAATCTGAATAATGCTCAATGCATATTTTGCAGGCACGACCGGGAGGCTGTCCTTTGGAAAAGAATTATAAAACTTTTTTAAAGCATTGGGCGTAATTGTAATATTCTTGGAAATCTTGCTCTGTACCTCGCCAACAACCTGCTGTTCCAGGAGGGTCTTTTTAATATCCCTTCTGATTTCAAGCATACTCTTTTTAAAGTATGTTACCAGGGCTTCTTCACTGCCTGCTGTCCTGATAGCGTCATTCATTCTCATATTCAGATCACCTTCCACTGCATCGTCTGTAACATTTATACTATCTATCCTCGCCTGGTCCATGAATAGTTTTGAGACAAGCATCTCCTGCATAAGGGAACAGGTAAGCTGCTCGACAGGAGTTTTATTTCCATTTCTTCTCATATCTGTGATATTATTTTCAAGATCGGAGAGATAGATTACCTCATTTCCTACAATAGCTGCAATAGACTCAACTAGCGTCTGAGAATTAGCAATAAATACTCCAGGTATAAATAAACAGATAAGTGTAAGGCAAAATTTTAATTTTCTTTTCATCATTATTATATATCAATATATCTTAAAACCATTTTCTTTAAGTGCATCATTATAAATTCCATTTTCAAGAGATTGAATAAATTCAAATCTCCTGGTATTCCAGATAATTCTTTTAATGTCATCCCTTACATACTCAAATGGTGCGAGAGAGGATCGCAGCCTGTAATCCCGTATCGAAACAAGATAATCTGATGTGGAATCATTTGTTTCAAAAAATGTATTTCTTTGAAGGAAATTATCTTCATTTTCAATATTCTGGTGTAATTCAACTGACAGCCTGTCCATAGGAACCCATTCTTCATTGAAATCATCAAACTTTTCAGCAAACTGATAACAGATGGTTTCCAATTGTTGAAGATCATTATGATCATTTGACCGTGCAAGTACTCTTATTTTGTTAAGATCAGGTGTCTCAAGCGGTAACTTAATGAACAGGGCCTTAACAATATTTGAACTAAGGACAAAGCTTTTTTCATTTGCAGCATAATAATTTTCAATTTCCGCATCTGTCAAAACAGTATCAAGCTTTTCGAGAATCATTTGTCGCTGATACTGATATATTATAAGATTTGACCTTGTATCCTCCAGTTGTTTAGTTATTTCCTCTTTTAATGCCGGTGTCAGATTCTCTTCTGCTTTCCTCAATAATAATTGTCTCTTCGCCCACTTGTTAATATAATTCTGGAACAGGGCAACAGAATCAGACTCATTTACTCCGTGTTTAATAATCTTTGGTAATTCATCCAGATAAAGAACGACATTTCCAACCTGGGCCAAAGCTACTCTTTTTGTCTGGTTATATCTGTTTTTACAACCTGTTATCAGCAAAACGGACAGCACTATTATTATTGTTCTATTCATTTTGTAACTTCTTCCTCACTTCATCGAGCACCAAATTATCAATCTTAACGTTATATTTTTTATTTAATTGTCCGATCCATTCACTCTCAAGAGACTCCTGGTAACCGGTCATTACTTCTCCTCTTACATCTTCAAATTTCAGAGGCGCTGGCTCTAATACTTTATTTATAAGCAGAACAGATGGAAATCCTTTCCTCATGAACGGATGAGGACCATTGTTCCATTCAATCTTATCTATTTCAGTATCATCGTTTTTAAACCATTTACCTTTCTCTATGAATAATAATGTATCGTTCGGTCTGTTGAATTTCTTAACCAGAAGGTCATCAAAGTCAGCTTTCTGTGAATTTTTAATGAATGCAGAATTTAGTAATTTTTCTCCGTCCGGAGATTTAATCGTGTAAATTTTAGCCTCTATTCCTCTTCTTGGCAGCCAGTTGTCTTTGTGATCCATGTAATATTGAAATAATCCTGAAGAGTCATTGCTGACCCTGTTCCAGACTTTTTTTCCGGATATTTCAAAAAGGAGCATTCCATCATGGAATTCATTCATTAAATAACGGAATTCCGGATATTTGTTTTCAAGCATGGAGTTCTCATAACTTTTCAAATGATCAGAAGCTCTGGTTTCGATCAGCCGGTTAATGAATACAGTCGAATCTTTTGTTATAACCATTGATCCTCTTTTTTCAACGTAATCTGCAAACTCGTTGGTTGTAATGTATTGATTTGCAAAAGAATATATATTACCGGCAGGTAAATCAGTCCGATTATAGGCTTTTAAGCCCTTAATAATCAGTGTATCGGTATGATTGACAAACCAGGTATAATTATTATGATTTACCTGGAAATTGTACTCTTTTTTTAATTTATCAATGAATGATTTCTCACTTATTGAATTGAGATAAGACTGATTTATTTTGCTTTCCAGGAATGATCTTTTTTCATCAAATGTTCCGGGTGCTTTTTTATCAAGAAGTTTTATTATATGCCATCCATAGACTGTATGAACTGGCATAGTATACGTTCCTGTATCCGTGAGGGCAAAGGCTGCCTCTGAAAAGTCACTTATAATTTCACCGGTTCCAAACCAGTCAAGAGCCCCTCCTTTTTCTGCCGATTCCTTATGATCGGAGAATCTTCTGGCAAGATCAGAGAAAGAAGCTCCTTTTTTCAATAAAATGTAAATGCTGTCAATTGTCTCTTTCGACCTTATTGCCTCTTTCTCATTTGTTCCAGGGGGGACAGCTTTCATTATGTGGGCAACTTTTATCCGGCCTCGTGATGGTCGTCTTTCTGTTACTGTAATAATATGATATCCGTATGGTGTTCTAACAGGCATTGAAATGGCGCCTTTTTTCAGGGAATAAGCAGCATCCTCAAAGGGCATGATCATCTGAAAAACTGAAAAATAGCCAAGGTTTCCTCCATTTATTTTCACTGATTTATCGTCAGATGTGCCTCTTGCAACACTTTCGAAAGGTTCTCCCATAATAATTCGTTCCCTGATATCTGCAGCTTTTTGCCATGCTTTCAGAGTATCTTCGGGAGAAGCGTCTCCGGGCAAGGCGATCAGAATATGCCAGGCGTTTATTTCAGTCAAAGATCTCTGAAAGGCTTTCTGAAGAAGTTTTTCCTTTGTCTGGGTATCAGTGAGATAATTCTGTGCAAGCTGATTCCTGTAGCCATTCAGCTCATTCCTGAACGACCTAGTGGTATCGTATCCTTCATTAAGCGCTTCAGCCACCTTTAGCTTAAAAATGGTAAATTGCCTGAGATAGCTGTCAACATCCAGGGTTTTGCCAGGCTCTCTGCTTTTATTATACATCCTGATAAATTCACCTGCCTGTATATTTTTCCCATCTACGGTCATAAAAGTTTTGTCATTCAGATCTTGTCCCTGGCAGATTGCCGGGAACAGATATACCAGAATAATAAGAAAAGATTGTCTGATTGTCATCAGGATTTACTGATACAGGTTATTCAAATGATTTTCTGCTGTAATTCGGAGCTTCCCTGGTTATGGAAACATCATGAGGATGACTTTCTAGAATACCTGAATGTGTGATCCTAACAAATTTCCCATCTTTTTTAAGAACAGCTATATTTTTTGCTCCAAGGTAACCCATACCTGCTCTCAGCCCTCCGGTCATCTGATATATCACTTCAGCTAGTGTTCCTTTATATGGTACTCTTGCTTCAATCCCTTCAGGAACCAGTTTCCTGATATCATCTTCTATGTCCTGGAAATACCGGTCCTTTGACCCTTGCTGCATAGCTTCTATCGATCCCATACCTCTATAGGCCTTGAATTTTCGTCCATTATAGATTATAGTATCTCCCGGTGATTCCTCGACCCCGGCAAACAAAGATCCTGCCATGATTGAATCGGCCCCGGCTGCAATTGCTTTGATAATATCGCCGGAATACCTGATTCCTCCATCGGCGATTACAGGAACCCCTGATCCATCTATTGCTTTTGCCACATTGTAAATAGCAGAAAGCTGTGGTATTCCAACACCTGCAACTATCCTTGTTGTGCAAATTGATCCCGGCCCAATCCCTACTTTTACTGCATCGGCTCCTTCATCGACAAGTTTTTTGGCCGCTTCACCTGTACCAATATTACCGGCGATCACATCAATTTCAGGGAAGTTTCTTTTTATTTCTTTCAGGATATTTATTACGCTTTTTGTATGTGCATGTGCTGTATCTATTGCAATTGCATCTACACTTGCATTTATAAGTGCTTCTACCCTTGACAATGTGTCGGCAGCTATTCCTACTGCGCCTGCGACCCTTAGCCTTCCTTTATCATCCTTGCATGAATTGGGCCGGTCCTTCGTTTTTGTAATATCTTTATAAGTAATCAGGCCAATAAGTTTGCCTTCATCATCGATCATCGGAAGTTTTTCAATCTTATGCTTCTGAAGTATCCTTGCTGCAGCTTCCAGATTTGTCTGATGATTTGTAGTAATCAGACTTGTTGTCATTACTTCGGTTATTTTACGGGCTCTGTTGTTTTCAAAGCGAAGGTCCCTGTTGGTGACTATTCCTTTTAAAATACCGTTCTTGTCAATGACCGGGATACCGCCGATTTTGTATTCACTCATTAAATTCATGGCTTCAGCGACAGTGGCATCGAGATTAATGGTTATCGGATCAAAAATCATTACATTTTCCGCCCTTTTTACCCGTTTTATCTGCGCTGCCTGCTTTTCAATCGACATATTTTTGTGGATCACCCCAATTCCACCCTCTCTTGCAATGGCAATCGCAAGCTCATCTTCAGTAACTGTATCCATTGCTGCAGAAACAACCGGCGTATTGATACGTATGTTTCGCGTGAACATTGAACTAAGATCAACTTCCCTTGGAAGCACCTCAGAATATGCAGGAACAAGAAGAACGTCATCGAACGTCAGTCCTTCGTACAGTATCTTATCTTTTATAAATGACATCAGATGAGATTTTAAGTTTTTGATGGCGCAAATTACGAAAAAAAACAGAACTCGTAAAAAATCTCTCTGTTTTAACTATCATATAACTGAATAAAGATATCCGGAGTATTTTATTAAGACTCTTGATATTGCATAAGATTAAAGGAATTTCATATTTTGCCACATTCATGGCAATGTGTGACTTTGATTTATAAAATTGAATAACAGTTGCTACATTTGTAGTAAGTGCAAGAGGGAATGAATATTGAACAATTCAGGCAGGTTTTAACAAAATACTGGGGATATACTTCCTTCAAACCTTTACAGGAGGAAATCATCAAATCCATAGCAGAAGGGAAAGATACTCTCGGACTTATGCCAACTGGAGGCGGAAAATCAATAACCTTCCAGGTGCCCGCGCTGGCAATGGAAGGTATCTGCCTCGTAATAACTCCCCTGATCGCCCTGATGAAAGATCAGGTAAACCGGCTTAATGAGCTGGAAATAAAATCAATAGCGATACATTCCGGTATGTCAGCCGAAGAGATAGATAATGCTCTTGAGAATAGTATTTTTGGAGACTATAAGTTTCTTTACGTTTCACCCGAGAGAATTTCCACAAGGATATTCCAGGCCAAGGTAACAAGGCTTAATCTCTGCCTGGTAGCAATCGATGAAGCGCATTGCATATCGCAGTGGGGGTATGATTTCAGGCCGTCATACCTGAAAATAGCATCCTTAAGAGAACATATTTCTGATAAAGTTCCATTCCTGGCCCTGACTGCATCAGCTACTCCTCAGGTAATTGATGATATCATGAAGAGACTTGCATTCAGAGGAAAAAATGTTCTCAGAACGAGTTTTGACCGGAAAAACATCTCATACCTTGTCAGGAGGGTCGAAGATAAAGGTACTTATCTTGTGAAGACACTGCAAAAAACACAAGGCAGCGGAATCGTTTATGTGAGAAGCAGGAAAAGATGCAAAGAGGTTGCTGAATTACTGGTAGCTAATGGGATAAGCGCTGATTTCTACCATGCCGGATTAACTGACGAGCTTCGCGACAAGAAGCAATCAGCCTGGACTACAGGTGAGACCAGAGTAATTATTGCCACCAATGCGTTTGGTATGGGTATCGATAAGTCAGAAGTCCGGTTCGTAATTCATTGGGATATACCTGATTCTATAGAAAGCTATTTTCAGGAGAGCGGAAGAGCCGGACGTGATGGAAAGCCATCATTTGCTGTATTGCTATATTCACCTGCTGATAAGACCAGATTGCAGGATACAATCAGAAAGAAATTCCCGGCTATAGATAAGATCAAAGACACCTATGAGGCATTATGCAATTATCTTCAGATTCCTCTTGGTTCCGGGAAAGACAATGTATATGAATTTAATTTATATGACTTTGTATCAAAATTCAGATTACCGGTTATAGAGACATATAATAGCCTTCAGTTTCTTCAGAGAGAGGCATATATGGAGTTCACTGAAGAGATAAATAATCCCTCAAGAGTACATTTTGTAGTCAGTCGTGACGATCTCTACAAATTTCAGGTGGCAAATGAATCATTCGACGGTTTTATAAAACTTCTTCTAAGGTCTTATACCGGCATGTTTACGGAATTTGTTGCTGTTAATGAAGAAACACTTTCACGTAAATCGGCTGCCACAAGGGACACTATATACCATTATCTGGTAAAATTATCGTCATTAAATATAATACGCTATATTCCGGGTAAGAAAACAGCCCTGGTAATATTCACTGAAGAGAGACTGGAAAGGAAAGCATTGCTGATTTCACCCGACAATTATCTTCACGTAAAGGAAAAATATGAGGTCAGGCTTGATAAGATGATCGAATATGCGGATTCAGATGATCATTGCAGGTCTGTCTATCTTCTGAACTATTTTGGAGAAGAATCGGACAGGTGCGGAATATGCGATGTATGCCGGAAAAGGAATGAACTCGAGCTTAGCAAATATGAATTTGATCTTATTCTTGAAGATATAAAAAGTGTTCTTGCCGGGAAGAACCCTGATGCGGAAGAACTTGTAAAAATGATTGATCATCCTGAAGACAAAATCATTAAAGTGATCCGCTGGCTGCTTGATCATGATAAAATTATTCAGGATACTTATCATAAACTGTCATGGAGAAACTGATACCTGATAATGGCCTGATTGGAATCTGAAGGATCAGATTTATATTTGCCTGTATTGAAGAATTGAATATTAATATACATAATTATGAAAAATTCATCAATTCTCTTATTAATGCTTATTGTTATCCTGGCTTGCAGCAGGAGAACTACCATAAATGAAAAAGACTATAAAATGGATCTCAGGTACGCACCTGTCTGGGGCCAGACTTCAATTTGTCTTCCTGATGAGATGCAGAAAACAATCGTAAATGACAAAGGAACCCTGCTCTATGATTATACCAATGGTAACCCGATAGCTTCCGGACCATTTAA
>Ga0182010_10001379_pt1 | contig 12846 bp, 11 predicted proteins | sample 611E1MmetaG_FD_120488 | JGI IMG/M metagenome (GOLD analysis project Ga0182010, IMG submission 120488) | Permafrost microbial communities from Stordalen Mire, Sweden - 611E1M metaG | ecosystem: Environmental > Terrestrial > Soil > Wetlands > Permafrost | place: Sweden: Stordalen | collected...
AGACAGGGCGAACCTGGCTCCTGCGAACCACCGAAAAGGGATGGATCTTCGATGCCGACGGTCAGGTGTGGGTCAACAATGCCGCCGGTCTGACGCGAGTCGACATCCCATTGAACAAGATGGCCCCAGGAAAGACGCCCAAGACCCTGACGTGCGTGGCTCCGGTGTCAAGTTCCAGCCCGTCAGCCAGCGCAAGCGCATCGGCGAGCGCCAGTGCCTCCGCGACGCCGGCGCCAACGGCATCCCCAAGTCCGTCGCCCTCGCCCTCGCCCTCGCCGTCGCCAACGGACACACCCGCGCCCTAGGTCGCTTTCTGCGGCGCCCCGCTTTGGGGCGCCGCGCCGCTCTGTGGGCCGCCCCTGGTGTTCCGGGCCGTCCATCTTGACCGGCCGGATCGCTCCCGGTACGATGCCGGAGCTAATTCCGAGTAGTCCACTAAGGATTACGCCGGAGGCCGCCTCAAGAGGACCCGATGAGCTTCCCACAGACCGTTCTTCTGGCTGCGTTCGCGGGCGGAACGATCTTCCTGGGCTTGCCGATCGGACGGCTGCGGAGGCTCTCGCGGGGATGGCAGGCGGCGCTGACCACGTCGGCCGGCGGGGTGATCCTGTTCCTCATATACGACGTGCTGTCGCAGGCGGTCGAGCCGGTCAGCAGCGCCCTTGACTCCGCGCGCGCCGGCGACTCGCCGGCCGGGTTCGCCGGCTACGCCGCGGTCCTGGCCTTGAGCGTGGCCTTCGGCCTGCTCTCGGTCACGTACGTGACTTCCAGGATGGCCGGCCGGCGGGAACAGGGAACGCCGATCTCGAAGCGGCAGATCGCCCTCGGCACGGCCGTGGGACTGGGGCTGCACAACTTCTCCGAGGGGCTGGCCATCGGGCAATCGTCCGCGACCGGCGCCACGACCTTCGCCCTGCTCCTGGTCCTGGGCTTCGCACTCCACAACACCACCGAAGGTTTCGCCATCTCGGCACCGCTGAGCGGCGACGATGGGCCCAGCTGGAGCTTCCTGGCAGCGGCGGGGCTTGTGGGCGGCGGACCGACCTTCCTGGGTGGAGTGCTCGGCTACGCGGTCGTTTCGCCGGTCCTGTCCATTCTCTTCCTGGGGCTCGCGGCCGGGGCGCTGATCTTCGTCTTCAACGAGATGATGGCCGTGGCCCGTCGCTTCTCAATGCCGATGGTTACTGGCGTGGCGCTGACGATCGGGCTGCTGGTCGCCTTCGGGACGGACTTCATGCTCTCGGCGGCGGGAGCGTAGCTGACCGCCCCCGCCTGCGCCGCCGCGGACCGCTAGATGGCGCTGGTGCAAGCGCGGCACTTGGTCGCTTCGGCCGGCACGGTCTCCTTGTAGAACGGCCAGACCTTGGTCGGCGGCTCGGGTTCCTTCGGCGCTTCGCGCAGCAGCAGGGACGTGATCACGCCCACCACCGGGGCGACCATGCCGAACGCGAGACGACGTTCAGGATTCTGGTGGGCGTTGCCAGAAGTCACCTAGGTGAAAACCCTCCTAAACCCGGGCCGGATGTGATCCGATGCCTACGCCGTGAGACCCGGCGTGTACCGGGCCCCGAAAGGCACTGTGCCACCCGATCCCGGAAGGGTGTGAAATGAACGACCTCAGGGCCAGAATCGCCGCCCGCCTGTCAGTCAGGACCAAGCTTCTGGGCACTTCTGCCGTGATGCTCGTCTTCATGGGCGTGATCGGCCTGCTCGCGATTACCAACCTGAGCCAGGTCAACGACAAAGCGGACTACTCCTATGCCCAGGCCACGGTCGCAATCGAGGACCTCGGCAGAGCGGACGCCGCCCTCATCGACAAGGCCCGGATCGTCACGTACGGCGTCCTCGTCGGCGCCAACGCGGATTCGCAAGCCAAGCTAGACACTCAGATCGCAGCCGACGACAAGAAGATCGCCGACAACATCGGCGCCTTAGAGCGACTCAACCTCTCGCCTGCGCAACGCACCGCTCTCGCGACGTTCACGGCCGCTCAGGGTCGGTACCAGACCGCGGTGGATGGCCTCCGCGCCCAGTCGAAGGCCGGCGACACGGCCGGCGCCACGACGGCCATCACCCCAGCCGCGGCCATAAGAACGGAAATGATGGCCCAGGTCGACACGATGGAGCAGCTCGCCGACGAGAAGGCGGCGGGGCTCAACAAAGAGGTCCAGGGCACGTTCGAGCAGGGGCGCCTGCTGATCCTGGCCTTCCTCGCGACCGCCATTCTGATTGGCCTGTTGCTGTCGCTGTTCCTTGCCCGAGCCTTCACCAGCGGCGTCAAGGCGGTCCAGGTGACGTTGACCTCGATGGCCGACGACTGTGCAACGGCATTGGCCCATGGGTTGGGCGCCTTCGCCGACAACGACTTGACGATTGAAGTTCGCGCCACCACGTCACCCATCGAGAAGTACGGGACCGACGAGATCGGGCAGACCGCCGCCGTCACGAACAAGATGCTGGCCAAGCTGCTGGAGACGATGGAGTCCTACGAGAAGGCCCGAGTCGGACTCGCCGGCACTGTCGGAGAAGTCCGCCTGGCCTCCGAGACCGTTTCCCGCACGAGCGTCGACCTGAGCAGCGCGGCCAGCCAGTCCGGAGACGCTTCCTCGCAAATCGCTCAGACGATCAACCAGGTCGCCGCCGGAGCCGGGGAGCAGGCTCGCGCCTCTTCCGAGACCAGCAACGCCGCGATCGAGTTGAGCGCGGTCATCGGCCAGGTGGGTGCCGGAGCGGCCGAAACAACGCGCAAGGTGGATGCGGCGTCGGCAGCCCTTTCCCGAATGGCGACTGCGATATCCACGGCCTCCGCGGCTTCAGACGAGGTCATCGGCGTCGCGGCCGGTGCCGCTTCCGCAGCCGAACGCGGAAGGAACGCCGTCCGCCAGACCGTGGGCGAGATGGGGCGCATCAACGAAACCGTCCAGCTCGCTGCCGCCAAGGTCACCGAGCTTGGTGCGAAGGGCGACCAGATCGGGGCGATCGTCGAAACGATCGATGACATCGCCGAACAGACGAACCTTCTCGCGTTGAACGCGGCAATCGAGGCGGCCCGAGCCGGCGAACAGGGCAAGGGCTTCGCGGTCGTCGCCGACGAAGTGCGAAAGCTGGCCGAGCGCAGCTCCCGCGCCACCAAGGAGATCGCCGCTCTCATCGGCGAAGTCCAGCAGGGCACCAACAGCGCCGTGGAAGCGATGCAGGCAGGCGCCGCGGAAGTCCAGCAGGGTTCGACGCTTGCCGAACAGGCCGGTCTATCGCTCAACGAGATCGCCGAGGCAGTGGACGCCACGCAAGCCGCGGTTCGCCGCATCACCGCCGCGGTGGGAGACATGAGTGAAGCTTCCTCCGGCGTTGTCGCAGCCTCAGACGCCATCTCCTCGATCGCGGCTCAGACCAACTCCGCCGCGACCAAGATGACGGAGTCGGCCGACACCGTCAGCACCGCCGTGCAGGCCATCGCCGCGATCAGCGAGGAGAACTCGGCCTCCGCCGAGGAGGTTTCCGCCGCCACCGAAGAGATGTCCGCGCAAGCGGAGGAAGTCGTCGCCTCAGCCGCGACCCTGGCCGACATGGCTCGTGCCCTCGACGCGCTCGTGGCCAAGTTCCGCCTGGATGACGGCGCCGCCGAGGTGGCGACGATGTCCACACTTCCCGCCGATCGGTCCCGGAACGCCGGGCCGAGGGCCCGAGCCGCCTAGCTCGGGTTTCCGGCGGCGAGACGAGCGTTGCCGCTCCGTCGAGCGGAGCGGGGCGGGCGCGAGCGCGGAATCCGGCGCTGCTATCATCGCCGGCAGTGCGGCTCGGACCGCGCGGCGAGCAGGCGAGGCAAGCAGTGGCCGAGGATCACCGCATCGATGAGGGCGCGAGCCGAGGCTATCCGCCAAATCTCGGAACGTGGCCGGGCCAGGGCGCGTGGCCGGCTCCCGGCGCGTGGCAATCGCCCGGCGCTTGGCCGGCTCCCGGCGCGTGGCAGTCGCCCGGCGCGTGGCAGTCGCCCGGCGCGTGGCCGGCTCAGGGCGCGTGGCAGTCGCCGTACGCGCCATCGGGCTGGACCACTCCGCCGGCTCAATGGGGCATGCCGCCGATCTACCCGCCCGGCGGCTGGGGATACCAGCCCTCTTACGCACCGCCGATTCTCCTGCCTCCCGGACCCGAGCCGGGTCTGGCGTGGGGCGGCATCGGGGCCAGGTTCGGCGCCCTCGTCATTGACGCCGTCATCATTGTCGTCGCCCTGTTCGTGGCCGGGTTCGCCATGTCCGCATTCGGAACCGCGAGTTCGGCGGGCAAGGCCGAGTCACCAGAAGCCACCGCCCTGGCCCTCGTGTGGATGCTCTTCGCGCTGATATACCACCCGGTCTTCTGGTATCTCTTCGGAGCAACTCCGGGGCAGAAGGTTCTCCGCTTGCGGGTGGCTCAAGCTTCCACCGGAGAGTCGCTCGACATCGGCGCGGTGTTGGTGCGCTACGTCATCTTCAGCTTCGTCACCCTCGCCATCCCACTGGGGATCATTTCGGCCGTCATGGCCTCGCAGGATCCATTCAAGCGCGCCTGGCACGACGAAGTCGCCAGATCGATCGTCGTCAGGCGGCGCTAGCAGGCATCAGACGAGCGCTCGAACGGGCGCGAGTGGAGCGGGCGCGAGCGACCCATCCGAACCGCCCGCGCCCACATGAGTCGCGCTACTTGGCGGTGATCGTCACGTCCGTTGCCGTTCGCGTACCGCCGATACCAGGGCTCGCACTCGCGGAAGCGGACGCGGGTTGGCCGCCCGCTCCGGATGTCTGGACGGTCACCGTGGCGCCGGTGGCGATGTCGGAGTTGCTGGCGGCAGTCTGGCCGTGATAGGTAGTCGACGATCCGATGGCGACTGTCACGGTCTGACCGTCGGCAAGCTTGAGCGTCAGCGAGTCCGACGTGGCGCTGACCACGGTGCCCGAGACGGTCGCCGCGCCCAAGGTCAGGCCCGTGCCCGGCCCACCGGCACCGAAGCCGGGAAAGCCGCTTGCACCGGCGCCGAACGGGGGCATGCCGTTCTGGCCGTTGGCGGTGGTACCGCCCGTGGTGCTCCCGCCGGTCACACGGCCGACGGCGAAGCCGACGCCGCCGAGGGCGATGAGGGCTGCGACCACGAGAAGGGCGGTGGTAGAACTGGGCCGTCGGGTCTGAGCTGCCGGCTTCACGGACGACCTGCGGCCGCCCGCCGCAGCGCCCATCGGCGCCGAGCCCTCGAGCGGGTCCGCCTCGGACTGCGCAGGTTGGCGCGTCCAGACTGGGGCCGCTTCGGTGTCGGACTGAGTCGCCGTTGCCGGCTCTTTCGGTGTCGTCATCGAAGAATCTCCTGAGCGTTCGTCAGTCGCCCACGACTCAATTGGCGCGGCGCCGGCGTTCATGCCCGCAGATTGGCGCGCCGATGCTGTCGAACTGGTTACGGCACGTGGGGAGCGAGGAGCGCAGGCGACAACGAAGGCCTGGACGGCCCGCTCGCGGCCGGCTCGGCGCCCGGCCGTTCAGGCCGAGGCGGAGCCGAGCACCGGAGCGAGCGCACTCGTACGTGCGTGAGCGAGGAGCGCAGGCGACAACGAAGGCCTGGACGGCCGGGCGCCGAGCTAGTGGCTGATGGAGCGGGGCCAGCTGACGCTGACGCTGGCCCCGCCGGCCGGCGAGACGCCGATCTGCCAGCGGCCGCCGGTGGCGCGGACGATCGCGTCGGCGATGGCCAGGCCCAGACCGGAGCCGCCCGGCTGGTCCGTGGCTCGATGGAACCGATCGAAGATGCGGCCGCGCTCGGCTTCGGGGATGCCCGGTCCCGAGTCGTCCACCGTCAGGCGGACCCGACGCCCCTCAACGGCGACGCCGACGACGACGGTCGCTCCTTGCGGGGAGTACTTGAACGCGTTGTCCAGCAGGATCCCGACCAGGCGGTCCAGCCACTCGGGCGGAGCAGTGACGATCGCGTCGGCGTCCGGCAAGGCTGCCCGCACCTCGAGCCGCTGCCCGCGAGTTTCGGCCACGGCCCCGAATCTGTCGGCGGTCTGGGCCGCCAGAACGCGGACGTCGACCGGCTCCGCTGCCGGCTGCCCGCCTGTCGAATCGAATCGCGCCAGCCAGAGCATGTCGTCGACGAGCCGTCGGGTTCGTTTCAGCTCGGTGTTGATGCGGCCGAAAGCCGTCCCGTCCCAGGTCCCATCGCGCTCACGGGCAAGGGCGAGCGTCGCCTGAGCCTCGATCACGGAGAGCGGAGTTCGCAGCTCGTGCGAGGCATCGGCGGTGAATTCGAGCTGGCGCTGGCGAGCCCGCTCGAGCGGCAGCGCCACCCGACGTCCGATCGCCACCGCCCCCAGGAACACAACGATGAGCAGCGCGCAGCCGATTCCGAACTCGGCCACAACCAGGGTCGACAGCGTCTGATTCACGTCGTACATGGTCAAGCCGACGACCACGTAGTCCGATCCGCGAGCCGCCCCCTGGATGCGGACGTCGACGCCGCTGATGGAGACCGTCTGGGGCCCGGAAACATGCCGATAGGCGGCCGGAAGGTCGATGTTGTCCGTGTTCAGACTCTGGACCGAGCCATCGGGACTGATCCGCCACATCAGGACGGGCGGGCCGAACGGCCGGTCGGGCGAACCCGCCTGGCCGAATGGCAGATCCGGACCCGCCGTGACGGGCACCGGCGTCAGCGCCCGATTGAGCCGGTCATTCACGTCTGCGGTCAGGTTGTTGGCAACGAAGAAGACGACCACCACGGCGATCGCCAGATATGCGATGCCGACGATCGCGCTGGCGGCCATCGCGACCCGGATGGCGAGCATGACGACCGAGGTGCTGCGCTGGCCATCGACTCGCAGACCGTCGACCGGCGGGCGAGCGGCTCGCACTCGACCGATACGGGGCAGGTGAAAGGACTTCACGCTTCCTCCAGGCGATAGCCGGCGCCTCGAACCGTGACGATTCGAACGCCCGCGGCCGGCAGCTTGGCTCGCAGCCGGCTCAGCTGAACATCAATCGCGTTCGAGCCGAGCGGATCGGTCTCGTCATCCCAGCCGTGCTCGGCGATGGCCTTGCGATCCACCACGGCCGGTGAACGGCGCATCAGCAACTCGAGGATGTTGTATTCCGTGGCAGTCAAGGGGACGACCTTGTCGGCCACCGTCACCTCACGCCGGACGGGGTCCAGGGTCAGCGTGCCGCGGGCGATCGCCGGGGCGTCCACGCCACGCGGTCGGCGCTGCAGGGCGCGGATGCGGGCGAGCAGCTCCCCAAAATCGAAGGGCTTGACGAGGTAGTCGTCCGCGCCCGCGTCAAGGCCGCGTATCCGATCCGGCGGCGCATCGCGGGCGGTGAGCATCAGCATCGCCGTCGGCTTGCCGTTCTTGCGGGCCCACGCGACCACGTCGATACCCTCGGCGCCGGGCATGCGCCAATCCACCACGGCGACGTCGTAGTCGTAGAACTTCAGGAGATCGATAGCGTCGTCGCCGCGTTCGGCCGCGTCCACCTGATAGCCCTGATCCTTGAGGCCGAGCACCAGGACCTCACGCAGTCCCGGATCGTCTTCGGCTACGAGCACGCGCATCGATGCTCCTTGCTCAGCGACGAGGGCCGTCGGGCAGGACCCGAAATTCGGCGAGGTGGACCGGCTCGAGGTCCGGGATGCAGCGCGGAAGCGGAGAGTCGGTCATCGGCGCGCCAATCGTAGCGCCCGGCCGAGTGGTACCGGCAGCGGCCTCCGCAAGGGATTGACGATGCCGCCTCGGCCGGGGAGGAGGGAAGCCGACCGAGGCAGCACCGAAACGACAAATGTTCAACCGCAAGTGCATGTCGCAAGACTGCGGTTCGGCGCCTTTCGGAAGGGTTACGGCACTGAGGAAGCGGGGGCGCGGCCCCACCCGTCTCTACGGCCAGGAGAGCACGGCGAAGGTGGTACCTGCCCAGGTGGGCCGTCGCCGCACTTACGGCTTGAACAGCTCGGCCGAGGCGACGGCGTTGTAGTTGGCGTCCGCGCCGCCCGCGATCAGTACGCTGCCGTTGGGTAGCAGGGTCGCGGTCTGGCCTGCCCGGGCCGTATGCATCGCACCGGTGCTGACTTGTCCGTTCGACGGGTCATATACCACGGCTACATTGGTATTTACGGGGTCCGGTCTCATCGGGTCTTGGCTGGGGAGCGCACCGCCTTCAAACAGCACCCGGCCATCCGCCAGGAGTGTAGCCATTGGGTAGTCCCATTGACCGCCAGGCGAGATGAAACCAGCGTCGGCGCAGGCGCCGGTTGCCGGATCGTACGTCTCCAGATACCCATCCTCGAACAGCAGGACTCGGCCGTCCTTGAGAAGCGTCGCCGTATACACGTCTTTTCGATCGACCACCGCATCCTGGTACTTGGCCGTTGGCGTCCCGGGCGGAAGAACGAGCGAGACCTTCGTGAACTTGCCGGTCGCCACGTCGTATAGCTGAGGATCGGGTGCAGCGCCGGTTGCCAGGACCTTGCCATTGGGCAGGAGCGTGGCGGTGTCATCCGGACCGGCAGCTACGCCGTGTCCCCCTCCTGTGAACTTGCCGGTCGCGGGGTCAAATAGCTCGGCGGCTGGTCCATAGAATGGCATCATGACTTTGCCATCGGGTAGAAGGACTGGGGCTTCACTCCTGCCTGAAGCAGTCATCGATCCGGTGAGGGTGAACTTGCCTGTGGCGGGGTCGTAGATCTCGGCCGACGCGAGGTTCTGCGTGAGCCCCTCTTGCACCTTGGTGCAGTGGTTGGGGTCCGGGCAGCCTTCGCCGCCTGCGATGAGGACCCGGCCATCAGACAGACGGATGGCCGTGGCCCAGCCCCGAGCCGCGGTCATCGATCCGGTCTTGGAGAACTTGCCGGTCGCGGGGTCATAGATCTCGGCTGAGGCGTAGTAGTTGTCGAAGAGGTCCGTGCGGGAATATCCACCAGCTATGAGCACCTTGCCGTTCTTGAGCAAGGTTGCCGTGGCGTACTCACGTGCGACATGCATGCTGCCGGTCGCCACGAACGAGAGCGGCCGCGCTGGCGTTGGCGTTGGTGTGGGTGTTGCGGATGATGTGGCTGTCGGACTCGCGATCGCCGACGCTGTGGTGCTCGGGACCGCCGAGGCCGTGGCACTCGGGCTGCTCGGGGTGCTGGAGCAGCCGGCAACTCCGATGACCGCCACCACGGCGATCGCGAAACGCAAGCCAATCCGTGCGGGCGTGCGGCCCATAGCCGAGTTGGTCACCCTCGTCATGGTCATGTCCTCTCCGTGTCCGATCTTCGTCGTGGAGACCGCCCCAGTTCTTCGAGAGAGTACACGGCTCGAGAACCGAGGGCCCTCCCTCGACGCGCCGACCCTTTGCGCGGATGTGCCGGCAGCCCGCTCGCCTACTTCGCCGCCCCGGCGCAGTCGTAGAGCGTGGCGGATCCGCCGTAGCTGACGAGCTTGCACGTGCTCGTCACCCACGAATTGCGGTCCGTGCCGTCGCCGCCGCCTATCGCACCCGGGCCGCCGCCGAAGCCACCGAAGCCATCGAAGCCGCCGCCCGCCAGGACGAACCTCAACTTGCCCGAGGCGATGTAGCTCTTGAGCTGGTCGAGCGTGGGGGCCGGATCCGAGCCGGTGAAGCCGCCCATGGCCATGACCGGGAGGCCGGTCGCGATCTCGATAGAACCTGCCTCCTGGGAAGAAGTGGCGGCAACGATCCAGGTTGCCGTTCCGCGATTGGCGACCAGATATTCGAGCAGAGCAGAGTCGGAGGTGTTGCCGCCGAGCCCACCGCCGTCGCCGGGCAGGCCGGCCGCGGACGGTCCGCCCGCGAGCCCGGCGGGGAAGCCACCGCCCGGGCCGCCGAAGCCTCCGGCGCCGCCGTCGGTCAGGCCGCCGAGTCCGCCCTGCGTCCCGGGGCCCGGGTGCGGGTCGCCGCCGCCGTATGCGATGCCGGTCGTGTCGATGGCATACGCCGCCGGCGCGAGGAGCGTGGCGCAGACGCCGAGAGCGGCCGCCACCAGGGCGATGCGCTTGACCGGCGCGCGCTCCGAGATGGCCGGCAAGGAGGCCGCCACGAGAACCAGCAGCGCCACCGCGGCGAGGACGATCGCGACGGAACCAAGTCCCGGGTCGAAGGACGGGGTTCGGTCAAGCAGCGTGGAGCCGAACCAGGCAGAGCCGAGGCAGACGATGCCGACGGCAACGCCGCCGAGCCAGATCCGCAGGTGGGAGTTCCACAGATCAACCAGACCGGCGCCGACGAGTGCGGCGATTGCCGGCGCCAGCGCCACCGCGTAGTAGGAGTGGATGATCCCGGACATGTAGCTGAAGACGATGGCCGTGACCACGAACCAGCTGCCCCACAGCAGATAGCCCGCGAAGGCGAGGTCGGTGCGATGAGCCCAGCGGCGCCTGAACATTCCAACGACGAGGCAGACGATCGCCAGCGGAATGAGCCACGCGATCTGGCCGAAGAGCTGGTCGTTGAATAGACGGAGCAGGCCGACATCGCCGCTGAAGCCGCCGCCGAAGCCGCCGCCTCCTCCGGGGCCGCTCGAGCCGAAGATCCGGCCGAGTCCGTCGTAGCCCAGGATCAGGTCGAGAGGCGAACCGGTCGTGCTGCCGCCGATGAACGGCTTGCTGCCCGCCGGGAGCATCTCCACGATGGCGACCCACCAGGCGCTGGTCACGATGACCGTCACGAACGCCACCGCGAGGCCGACGAGCCGCCGGCGAAGGGTCGTGTTGGCCGAGAAGGCAAAGACGAGCGCGTAGCCGGGCAGAACCAGGTAGGCCTGCAGGTATTTGGTCAGAAATGCGAGTCCGACGAACGTGGCGGCAAGCGCCATCCAGCGGAAGCTGCCGCGTTCCAGGGAGCGGAGCAGTGCCCACGCCGAAAGAACGAGCAGCAGAGTCAGCAGCGCGTCGGGGTTGTTGAAGCGGAAGATCAGGACCGCTGCCGGGGTCAGGGCCATGACCACCGCGGCGATCGTGGCCGCAGCAGCGCCGAAGGACCGTTTGACCGTCAGGAAGAGGACGCCGACCGTGGCCACGCCCGTCAGAGCCTCGGGCAGGAGGATGCTCCACGAGCTCATTCCGAAGAGCCGAACGGAAAGGCCCATCAGCATCGTGCCGAGCGGCGGCTTGTCCACGGTTATGAAATTGGCCGAGTCGAAGCTCCCGAAGAACCACGCCGACCAGCTCTGCGAACCCGCCAGTGCGGCGGCCGAGTAATAGGTGTTGGCGTAGCCGCTGATCGTCAGGTTCCAGATGTACAGGACTGCCGCGATCGCGAGAACGCCGGCAAATGCCGGACGGACCCAGGCGGCTTCGTCTGTGTTGCCGCGAACCAGGCTGCGGAGACGCTCCGCGGGCCGAAACTGCGGCATGAACTCAGGTCTGGTGATGGCAGTCATCCTCGGATCCCTTCCAACCTGGAGAGCGTAGCGAGTGCGGGCGCGGCCGACATTCGGTCGTACCGAGCTCGGTCTATGGCGAAGCGAAGGACCTGGCGGACCGTGTCGCCGTGGGCGACGAGCGGAGCCGGAACGGATAGAGATGTCATGCCCGCGACTGTGGGCGCGGCCGGCTTTCGAACGGGTTACGCCCCCGGCGGATGGATGGCAGGGCGCAGGCAGGCGCAAATCGTCCGAACGGCGTATTCCCGCTCGGGGTGCCCCAATGGGACAATGCTCAATGTCATATAGACTATCTAGGACATGCTGAACAACGACATGGAAACGAAGACCAACGGAGTGCCGGCGGTGAGAGCCGCGGCGCCGACCGGGACCGCCGCTCAGCCGACGCCGGACCGCGACACCCTGGAGCACGAGCTTCTCGAGGAGATGACCGGCTGGTCGAAGCGCGACCGTGGCGGCATCTTCAAGACGTGGCACCGCCACGCCCTCAGCCTCGTTCATCTCAACGTCCTGACCGCCCTGGAAGCCGAGGGGCCGCTCTCCATGCGCCGCCTGGCGGAGGCGATGGACGTCTCCGACGCAAGCGCAACGGGCATCGTCGATCGGATGGAGAAGCGCGGCCTGGTAGAGCGAAGGCACGCAACCGGCGACCGGCGAGTGGTTCTTGTCTACCCCACCGATGCCGGCGGGCGCGTATTCAGCGACATGGCCGACCACCGGCGCGAAGCCCTGTCCAGGGTTCTGGCAGAGCTGAGCGAGGAGGAGATGGCCGCCCTGCTGGTCGGCATGCGGGCCATGCACGCAGCGAGGCAGAGGATGGTCATGGCAGACCAGAACGCCACGGCCGATCTCCCGGCGGAGCCGCCGCCCGCCGAATGAAGCTGCCCACCACTCCTCCGGGCCGCATTCACCGGTCCTTCACATTCCAAAGCCACTCTTGCTCTGACCACCAAATAGCCGAGGATCGCCAACAATGACCTTCAGGGAGTCACGCCGATGACCAAGCTCCTGCCCAAGTACCTGAGGCCGTACAGCCTGCCCCTCAGTCTCGTCCTGATCCTCGTGGCGGTTCAGGCCATCGCCAACCTGTACCTTCCCAATCTCAACGCGGACATCATCAACAACGGTGTCGTAAAGGGCAACACGGACTACATCATGCGAACCGGCGGGTTCATGCTGCTGATCACGTTGATGCTGGGCATCTGCTCGATCGTGGCCGTGTACTTCGGTTCCAGAGTGGCGATGTCGTTCGGCCGCGATGTGCGCAGTGCGATCTTCCGCAAGGTCATGGACTTCTCGCAGAAGGACACGAACGTCTTCGGGACGCCATCGCTCATCACTCGAAATACGAACGACGTTCAGCAGGTCCAGATGGTCCTGGTCATGGCGTTCAACATCATGATCATGGCCCCGATCATGGCGGTTGGCGGGATCATCATGGCCCT
>Ga0182010_10001381_pt1 | contig 12839 bp, 13 predicted proteins | sample 611E1MmetaG_FD_120488 | JGI IMG/M metagenome (GOLD analysis project Ga0182010, IMG submission 120488) | Permafrost microbial communities from Stordalen Mire, Sweden - 611E1M metaG | ecosystem: Environmental > Terrestrial > Soil > Wetlands > Permafrost | place: Sweden: Stordalen | collected...
GCCGGACGATCAAATGTAGGCAAATCATCGTTGCTCAATTCATTATGCTCACGGCGCCAGCTTGCGCGGACGAGTGCCGAGCCGGGAAAGACACAGACTATCAATTTTTTTGATATCAATGAGCAGATATATCTGGTTGATCTGCCCGGATATGGCTATGCAGGCGCATCAAAGGTAAAACGAAGGGAGTGGGGGGAGTTCATCGTGAACTATCTCCGGGACCGGGACAAACTTGCCCTTATTTTGCATCTTATCGACCTGCGGCATGAGCCCATGAAAAATGACATGGAGGCTTCGGAATGGCTGACGAGGCTCAATATTCCATATGTTATTGTTGGGACCAAGGCGGATAAAATCAGCCGCGGCAGGAGAGCGGCCCATATTGCGGCGATTCGCAAGGGCTTAAAGCTTCCATCCGACGTTCCGGCACTCGTCTATTCGAGTGAGACCGGCGAAGGCAGAGACGAATTGTGGCGTCATGTTAATAGTGTTTTAGCAGGACAACACAACACAGATAAGTAAATAATAACAATTCGAATTGACTGTTTGCCGCATTAGCGTAGCGCATGTTAAGCTTTCAATAAGCCGCATACGGCGTGGAGGTAGCTATGGGAATTCTGCAACCGACGTTGATGACGTTAGTCTTTTTTGTGATTTTTGGTTTTTATATTCTTTCAAGTGCAATCAAGATCCTCAAGGAATACGAAAGGGGAGTAGTATTTAGACTCGGCAGGACCATCCCGGTGAAGGGACCCGGTCTTGTGCTCATATGGCCAATAATCGACAAGCTGGTCAAGGTGAGCCTTCGTACAGTTACCATGGACGTTCCTCCGCAGGATATCATCACTAGAGATAATATCACGGTCAAGGTCAACGCAGTTCTCTACTTCAGACCCGTCGATCCGATAAGGGCGATCACCGAAGTCGAGGATTTTTATTATGCTACGTCTCAGATTGCCCAGACAACGCTCAGGAGCATCCTGGGACAGAGCCAGCTCGACGATCTTTTAACTAATCGGGAGCAGCTTAATGCCGATCTGCAGAAGGTAATCGATACGCAGACCGAGCCCTGGGGTGTAAAGGTTTCAGCCGTCGAGGTTAAAAACGTGGACCTTCCGCAGGAAATGCTGAGGGCCATTGCGAAACAGGCGGAGGCAGAGCGGGAGAGACGGGCAAAGGTAATTCATGCCGAAGGCGAATTCCAGGCTTCCCAGAAGCTCGCTGATGCCGCTAAGATTATCTCGTCGCAGCCAGCAACCCTGCAGCTCAGATTCCTCCAGACGCTGACCGAGATCGCCACCGAAAAGAATTCGACTATTATCTTCCCGGTACCTATTGACCTGATAGCGCCTTTTCTAAGGGCTAGGGAAAAGACAGACTGAGCGATCAGAATCGGAGAGAGGTAACGGCATTACGGAAAAGCCCAAAGCGAAGGTACATGTATGGTTGAGACTCCTCCTCCTTTTTTTCATCATCGGAGGGATTAGCTGGCTTGTCTACATTAGCGGGTTGTGGGAATTTTTTACAAGCAAGCAGCGGCTGATCGCATTCCTCGATTCGCTAGGCCCATTCGCTATTGTCGGGTTCGTTGTTTTACAGGTTCTGCAGGTAGTGGTAGCTCCCATACCCGGAGAAGTGACAGGACTCATCGGAGGGTATTTGTACGGTCCTGTTGCTGGCGTCGTCTTGTCCACGATCGGGTTGACTTTGGGTTCGTATATCGCTTTTGCACTAGCTCGTGTTTTCGGCAGGCCCTTTGTCGAGAGATTTGTTGAAAAATCCATCATAAGGAGATTCGACTATCTACTGCACCATAAGGGCGCGTTTCTGGTTTTCCTTCTCTTCCTGATCCCGGGAATACCGAAAGATTATCTTTGCTATATTCTTGGTCTGGGCCATCTCACGACTATGGAGTTTCTTGTCATTGGTGGCGTCGGCAGGCTCTTCGGGACTATACTGCTTACGGTAGGGGGCGATTTTATACGGCATCACCAGTATAAGGAGTTTTCAATTCTGGCAGGGATAACCATTATCGTCATTCTGCTTGCCATGCTTTTCAAAAAGAAGCTCGAAAGGCTGTTCAGGATATGGCATATAACTTCCTACAAGAAGAAAAAAACGAAGCAGATTAAAAGTAGAGGAAAACACAGCTCCGCAGAAAAACAGTCATTATCTGAAGGGAAGGAATAGGTCCCTTACCATTTTATAAGGGCCGATCCCCATGTGAGTCCTGCACCGAAGGCCTCGAGAAGAATATAATCACCGCTTCTGACCCGTCCGGTATTTACAGCCTCATCAAGTGCAATCGGTATGGACGCAGCCGAAGTATTCCCATACTTTTCTATGTTAATCATGACCTTTTCCATGGGCAGACCGAGCCTTTTTGCTGTAGCCTGGATTATCCTCAGGTTGGCTTGGTGAGGAATGAGTAGAGAGAGCTGTGAAGGTTTGAGCTTGTTCTTTTCAAGAGTCTCCAAGGCGATACTCTCCAGGGTCTTGACAGCAACCTTAAAGGTTTCATTCCCTTTCATACGGATGAAGTGAAGCCGCTTGTCGACAGTCTCTTTTGAGCAAGGCTTTCTGGACCCGCCTGCCGGCACGTGGATATAATCCCACATGCTGCCGTCGGATTGGATATCGGTGGCTATGATGCAGCTATCATCAGTGGAAAGTCCGATAATTGCGGCTCCGGCTCCGTCGCCGAAGAGTACACAGGTTGTCCTGTCCTCCCAATCGGTATATCTTGAGAGAGCCTCCACGCCGACCAACAGGATTTTTTCCCGGGCGCCGGATTTGATAAAGTTCTCTGCAATAGAGAGCCCGTAGATGAACCCTGAACATGCCGCACCGATATCGAAAGCAGCCGCGTTTGATGCCCCAAGACGATCCTGGAGAATGCAGGCAGTCGATGGAAATTGCATATCTCCCGTGACCGTAGCAACTATGATCATATCAAGATCCTTCGCCTTGATTCCTGCCTTCTTCATAGCTGACTTCGATGCCTCGTAAGCAAGGTCAGATGCAGCCTGGCCCTTAAGGGCTATCCGTCTCTCTCTGATACCGGTCCTTTCGAATATCCATTCGTCGGAGGTATCGACCTTCTTTTCGAGTTGACGATTTGTAACTATATTTTCGGGCACATAAGAACCCGTGGAAATGATCTTAGCTTTATTCATATTCTTTATTAGGATGAGACGCGCTCAATGCAGTTGCGATGTTTTCATGCACCCGTTGTCTTGCCATTTCGGAAGCGACCTTTATGGCGTTTTTGAGTGCCCTGGCCGATGATCGGCCGTGACAGATTATGCAAGTGCCGTTTATTCCCAAGAGAGGCGCGCCGCCGTATTCATCGTAGTCGGTTCTCTTCTTGAAATTTCTGATGGCCGGTTTGATCATGAGATAACCGAGTTTACCGGTGGCAACATTTGCAATCTCACGCTTGAGCATCTTGATGATGGTCTCGGCAAGACCCTCGCTCGTCTTCAAAACGATATTTCCGACAAAGCCGTCACTTACGATTACATCGGCATGCCCGGCAAATACGTCTTTCCCTTCGATGTTGCCTGTAAAGTTGAAACCTTGTGACCTTTTCAGGAGTTTGAAGGCCTCTTTTGTAAGCTCGTTCCCCTTGGTATCTTCCTCACCGATACTTAACAAGGCGACCTTTGGGGCTGCTTCGTTGAAAATGGCCTTATAGTAAGCATTGCCCATATAAGCAAATTCGAGGAGGTTTTCAGGTTTGCAGTCGACATTTGCGCCGGCATCGAGAAGCACGAAATGGCCGGTCAATGAGGGCATAATGGCTGCAATGGCAGGCCTGTCGACCCCCGGGACTTTTCCCAGAAGATACAGCGCCGTCGCCATTGCCACACCGGAGTGTCCGGCACTGACAGCGGCATCGGCATTCCCGGTTTTCACAAGCTCTACGGCCTTGCGAATTGAGGAGTCCTTTTTCTTTCTAAGGACGGCCACAGGGGATTCATCCATCCCGGCCACTTCCGAGGCGTGAAAAATAGTAATCCTGTTGGCAGGATATCGCTTTTCCTTGAGGACTTCGTTTAACCGATCCTTGTCTCCAACAAGGATTACCTCGACATCGTATTCGCTTACCGCCTCGATGGCCCCTGCAACCGTCACATCAGGGGCGTAATCCCCGCCCATGGCGTCGAGGGCAATCTTCATAGTTACTTGGAAACCACCTCAAGGACCTTCCTACCGTTATAGGTACCGCAAAGCAAACAGGCCTTGTGGGGCACTTTCTTTTCTTTGCACTCGGGGCACTCAACCAGGGTCGGCAGTTCACCTTTCCAGTTGGCCCTTCTTTTGTCTCTTCTCGATCTTGAGTGTCGATGCGTCGGATTTGCCATTGCGTTACTCCTTTTCCTTCTTTAATTGTTTTAAAACTTCAAAGCGTGAATCTGTCTCTTTAGTCTCGCAGCCGCATTCCGAAATATTCAGGTCGGCGCCGCATTTCGGGCAGAACCCCTTGCAGTCCGGAGAACAGAGAGGCTTCATCGGCAAATTTAGGATAAGCTGCTCGCGCAGGAGGTCATCGGTCTCGATCAGGTCATCGCTGTAGAAGACCGTGTCGAGCTCGGCGCTCTTGAGTTCACGCTGTTCCGATTTGACGATTTCCCTCACAGGATGGTATACGACATCCACCTGAGAGGATATACGTGTCGGGAAATGATTCAGGCAGCGCGAACATTGGAGTTCTACGTCAGCGGTCAGCGCTCCCTTTACCATAACCTCGTCCTCAATCTTGACCAGCCTCATCACAGACTTTACAGGCGATACAATACTGACTACATCGGACTTGATGTCGTCTTTCAGGTCGAGTTCAATCCCTTCTTCAGGTATTTCGGATACAATAATTTTCATAAATTGAATAAATATTATACTTTCCAAATCAAAGGCTTGTCAACGCAAACAAGAAGCGGGAATCCGGGCTGGTCACTAAAAGGGACCTGCAAGCAGATCTTGCAGGTCCCCTTTTTTGAGAAAATATGCTTGGACTATAATTTGAAATTGAGCTGCCACCTGAAGAACATAGCGTTTTGAGTGTTGGATGTGTAAAAACTCCCTGGAATGAAGTATTCAAGCTGCAGAAAGCCGTCCAGGTTTTTCGAAAATGTTTGACTTAGTATGGCAGTAGGTAGTTGTCCTTTGACCTTGCCCTGGTTGGTGAATTCTGTTGGGGATAGCGCATAAACGCCGGTTGAGGGCGTAGAGTCTGGGGCAGTAAGATACTGATAAGTCATGGTTAGGCTTGTTTTATCAGTAATATTAACTTTCCCTTTTATCATGTAGATAACCGTATTTGTCCAGTATCCTGGAATCGGGCCGCTATACTTCTTGATCGTTTCATTAATGAGAGTATATATAAATAACTCATTCCAGTAAGGGTTTCTCGAAAAGAGAGGATCCCAGGCGTTTCGTTGTCCGGTATCATTCGGGTTATCACCAGAAAGATAAATTGCTCCCAGATCGAATTCAGGTTTGCCGAGTGTATTTTCAAATTTGTAACCGCCGAAAATGTAGCCGCCGAGGCCTGTTCTGCTATCGCCAGTCATACTGGTGGGGTTAGAATCATAGTGGCCGAATTGGCGGGCTATTTCAGCCTTTGCCCGCCACCCCTCACTCTGGAATGTTGCGCGGCCTCCGAAAGTGTGGAGAGTAAGATTGGGATTGACAACCCCCAAGGTGGTGAAGGTACGCTCCTGTTTGCGAATATAATAAGGATCGAATGTAAAGTTTTGACCAATCTTGTTTCTGCTATAAACCATAAACGCCTGTTCGTCCGATGTGGTCAGCAATTTCTTGTTGTTGACGTATAAAGCCGGATCCGGCTGACTGATGGCCGGGTGGAATGAGGGCATGAAAATATCCGTCTCAGGGTCATCGATGTAGACGAAATCGATGCTATTATCCGGAGTTAAATTAAGCCTCGCTTTTGCGGCATTGAAGTAAAAGGTTCTTGATCCGTCGCCGGGCGTTCCGTCGGTGAGCAGGAATCCCTCTCCGTAAATATCCCCGGGTGCCAGGAAATCCTGTCTCCCCACCCTTACATCGAGTTTGCCGTTCAGCAGTTTCTTACCGCTTAAGTAAAGGTTGTCGACAATTATCTCGTCGACATCCCAATACTGTCCCCTATTGGAATTGTCATGAAAAGTGCCGACGGCGGCCGGGTGGAATGGTCCAAAATAGTACTTCGGTTCGGTGGTGATCCTTGTGTAAAAATCCCAGTTTTCGCCGATGTCGGCTCTGCCCCAGACGGACAGTCTGAATCGAAGGAAATCGCGGTCTTTCTGGCTCGTAGGGTTAGTATGTAAAGCAACTACATCATCCCAAATTTCCTGGCGCAGCCTCAGTGAAGCTCCAAGAGTTGTGTTGACGTCGGTGTCAAAAACATGTTCGATAGTATGATCTGCATAAACCGATGGAGCAAAAAGCAGCAGGATTAAAAATACAAGCGAAAGATGTGATACAGTTTTCCCTATCATGTTCACTCCTTTTCCTGAATGTAATAGATGAAATATTGTGCAACGATTTTTATTACAAACTCCTCCTTTCTATGACCCGTTTTGTTTTGCCTTCAAATCGCTCAAGCGATTTTTTATCGACTAACTTGACCTCTACTGTAACTCCGAGTTCATCAGCCAGACGTATTTTGATAAGGTCTATAAACTCCCGCTGTTGCTTCATCTGATCGAAAAAGATCGACTCCGACACTTCAACCAGAACTGTCAGTTCATCAACTGCGCCTTTCCGGTCAATGACGATCTGAAAGTGCGGCGCTGTCCCTTCGATTTCGCAGAGCACAGCCTCGATTTGGGAAGGGAAGACGTTGGCGCCTTTGACCTTGATCATGTCATCGGTCCTTCCCATGACTTTTCCGATTCTTGCGAATGTCCTGCCGCAGGAGCATGGTCCAGGTATGATTCTCGTGAGGTCCCTGGTCCTGAATCTGATGACAGGGAAGGCCTCTTTAGTTAGTGTGGTAATGACGAGTTCGCCCGTCTTGCCGTCCGGTACTGATTCGAGTGTTTCAGGATCGACAACTTCAACAATGAAATGATCTTCGTTTATGTGGAGGCCGTTTCGTTCGATACACTCTCCGGCCACTCCCGGTCCCATGACCTCACTTAGACCATAGTTATCAGTTGCGACAATCTTCAGCTTTTCCTGCAACTCCTGTCGGACGGCTTCGGACCAGGGTTCTGCTCCGAAAAGTCCGTATTTAAGGGAAAACGAGTTGACATTGATCCCCATTTCGGCGATGGTCTCGGCTATCGAAAGGGCAAAGGTCGGAGTGCAGATAAGTGCCGTTGTCCGAAAGTCCTGCATGAGTTTGACCTGCTGCCTTGTATTTCCGCTCGATACCGGTATTACCGAAGCGCCTATGCGCTCAGCGCCGTAATGCAATCCGAAGGCACCCGTGAAAAGTCCGTAATCGAAGGCAATCTGGACGATGTCGTTTTGAGTAACGCCGCCCGCAGTGAGAACCCTTGCAACAAGGTTCGACCAGTTCTTTATGTCATTCTTAGTATAGCCGACTACTGTGGGCATGCCCGTAGTTCCGGAAGATGCCTGCACCCTTACTACTTCTCTCATCGGAACGGCGAACATGCCATAAGGGTAGCTGATTCTCAGGTCTTCTTTGGTGGTGAAGGGCAATTTCTTCAGATCGTCAAGGGAGCGGAAATCATCGGGATCGATTCCCAAGTCATCGAATTTCCGCTTGTAAAATGGGACATTCATATAAACCCTGGATAGTGTCGATTGAAGCATCTCAAGCTGGAGCTGCTCGAGATCTTCTTTGTTCATGCATTCTTTCACCGCTTCCCAGTACATATGAAACCTCCGTTATTTGTCAGGCATTGCAGCATTTCAATAATAGAAAACGCATGCGCCGCGACACAGCTTTATACTATTGAAATCCGGCATCGAGGTCTCTCCCGAGATACGCCCTCTGGACATCCCGGTTCATGAGCAGATCTTCAGCAGGACCTTCCAGCATGATTCTTCCAGTTTCCAGTACGTATCCTGTATTGGCTATCTTCAAGGCGCTTCTGGCGTTTTGTTCAACGAGGAGTACGGTCAGGCCGTACTTGTCTCGCAATTCGACTATCAAGCGTAATATTTCTTTGACGATCAGAGGGGCGAGCCCCATACTCGGTTCGTCCAGCAGCAGGAGCTTAGGTTTGGCCATTAATGCGCGTCCGATGGCAAGCATTTGCTGTTCACCGCCTGAAAGTGTCCCTGCCAGCTGTTTACGTCGGTCTTTAAGAACAGGGAACATTGTGTAAATCTGCTGTATATCAACTTTAATGAGGGAGCGATTTTTCAGTGAATAGCGGGGGTAAGAACCGAGAACAAGGTTGTCTTCGACGCTGAGAGGTTTGAAAACGAGCCCTCGCTCGGGAACATGAGAGACCCCAAGAGTGACTATCTTGTCAGAGGTCTGCTTTGCAATATCGGTTCCGTCGAAAAAGATGCTCCCGGTGTCGCATTTCAACAGTCCGGAGATCGCACGCAGCAGGGTTGTCTTTCCCGCTCCGTTTGCTCCGATGAGTGCAACTATATCTCCTCTGTTGACATGAAGCGACAACCGTTTAACAGCGTGGATCTTTCCGTAGAAGATATCGACATTCTTGAGTTTGAGCATATGGTTACTCTTCTGTCCCGAGATACGCGGAGATCACCGCCTGATTTTTCTGTACTTCCAGCGGAGTGCCGTCAGCAATGACCTCTCCGAAATTAAGCACAGCGATCCGGTCACTGATCCGCATGACGAGGTCCATGTCATGTTCGACAAGGAGTATCGTTATCTTCTTCTCGTTCCGCAGCCTAACGATCATTTCTCCCAGGCTTCGAGTCTCTCTTATATTGAGACCTGCCGCGGGCTCATCGAGAAGAAGAAGTCCGGGTTCAGTTGCGAGTGCCCGTCCGATCTCGAGAATTCTCTGTTCCCCGAGAGGAAGGTTTGAGGCCAATTCGTCTTTCCTGCTTCTGAGGCCGATGTAATCGAGTATCCCGAGACTTCTGTCTCTCGTTTCTCTCTCTTCTTTCCTGACAAAGGGAAGTCTCAATCCAGATGAGATGAACCCCGACCTAGTCCGTGAATATCGGCCAACCATTACGTTTTCAAGCACTGTCATATCTCCGAACAGCTCCACTTGCTGAAATGTCCTGGATATGCCTGCCCTCGCTATCTTTGTTGCCGGAAGGTCACTGATCGTGGTGCCTGAAAAAGAGATTTTACCGATGTCAGGCGGGAATATACCGCTTATTATATTGAGCAGTGTGGTCTTGCCTGCGCCGTTAGGTCCGATAAGCGCGCTTATACTGCCCCCGTCAACCCTGAAACTGACGTTATTCAAGGCAATAAGTCCGCCAAAACTCTTCCCTATGGTGTTAATCGCGAGCAATCAATGGCCCCCTGAGCTGTTTGATCTTTTCAATCAGTAGAGGGACAAGCCCCCTTCTAAGAAACATCAGCGATAGTGTCAGGATCAACCCATATACGAGCACGTCGAATTCCTCGAAGCTTCTTAGCAGTTCGGGCAATATCGTAATTAGTATGGCCCCTACGACGCCCCCCCACAGATTTGTTATCCCGCCGATCACTACCATCATCAGGACCAGGATAGAATAAAAAAGAGTGAAACTGCTCGGGCTGATGAAGGTCACATAATGTGCGTAGAGGCTTCCGGCCAGCGATGCGTATGCTGCGCTTATGACAAAGACCTTGATTTTGAGTGCTGTCACATCCAGCCCCATGGCTCTGCTTGCTAATTCGCTTCCGTGCAGGGCTCTCAGTGCCCTGCCCGTTCTGGAATTGATGAAGTTGAACGAAAAGAGGAGAACGAGCACGACGCAGCCCCAGACAAGATAGAAATAACTCGTCGTAGTGTCGAATATAAAATCGAGAATATTGAATGTGGGTATATCGCCGAATCCGGATGGACCCCCCGGACCCCACTCATTAAGGGCAATATTGATTATCTCTCCGAAACTCAGCGTAGCAACTGCCAGATAGTGACCTTTCAGGCGTAATGAGGGGACGGCCAATATTACCGCTGCAAAGGCTGAAACGATCATAGCAGCTGCGACACATAACGGAACAGGTAAGCCGTAATGATGGGTCAAGGTTGCGGAGACATACGCCCCGATGCCGTAGAACCCGGCTTGCCCGAGAGAGACCTGACCTGCATACCCCATGAGAATGCATAACCCTATAGCTATTAGTGCATTTATTCCGGAGAAGACCCCGATAGTTATGACATAAGCGCTTCCGGACACAAGAGGCACGAAGATAATAACAGCAATCAGAACCAGGACAGCTAATGAGTTGTCCCTGTTCATGGTCTAAAATTTCCTCAGACGGGCAGCTGCGCTGCTTCCAAGAATGCCCGCCGGCTTCAGGAACAGGACTAGCAACAATATCACAAGTGCGACTGCATCCTTTAAACCCGAATGCAGATATCCCGCTGTCATCGATTCAAGGATTCCTATGCTGAAGCCCCCGATTACAGCCCCCCTGCCTCTGCCGAGCCCCCCCATGATTGCGGCGCAGAACCCTTTTACGGCAAGCATCGGGCCGTTGTCATATTCCATAAGCGATATCGGTGTTATGGCAATTCCGCCGATGGCTCCTACCATAGCGCTCAGTACGAAAGATATCATCACCATACGGGACACATTTATACCCACCAGCTGCGCGGCTGTGGTATCTACAGCGCACGCCCGCATCGCTTTGCCTATGATCGTTTTGTTGTAAAACAGGTACAGCAGTATGATACACAGACCTGTAATACCGATTACCCACAAAGTCTGCTGCTGTATAATTGCCCCGCCGATATTCAGAGGATCGCCCTCGGAAAAAGCAGGATAGTCGTAAGGGTCTTTTCCGAACTTGAATGCCAAGATGCCCCGCAGGACGATCGACACGGAGATAGTAACCATTATCATCAGCAGCAGGTCATGTGATTTCAACGGTCTAATTGTCAATCTCTCCATGAGTAGCCCTACTAAGCCGGCACTCAGGATAGTCAGGCAGATCGAGACGATAAAAGGCAAATGGAGTGAATCGGAGAAAAACCACATCATGAGTCCACCGACAACCACGAACTCACCCTGGGCAAGATTGATTATCGACGTGGCGTTGTATATGATATTGAATCCCATGCCGACGAGCGCATATACGGAGCCGACAGTGAGGCCCGAAAAGAGAAACTGCAGGAATACCGTTAGCAAGTCGCTATTCTCCTGACCCTGTTATCCAAAATAGTTTCGCTCCTGCACAATCGAGTTATTTAGTCAGTGCCCAGTCAGCATTTTTGACTACTACCATCTCGAAGGCGTCCTTGTCCAGACCGCAATGGTCCTGGGGTGACATATTGAATATACCCCCTGTGCCGGGCCATTTCTTAATTCTCGTTTCTATATAGTCCCTGATTTTATTCTTGTCAGGGCCGACCTTTCTGAGGGCCTCCACTATCATAGTGAGGGAATCATAGGCGTGTCCGCCAAAAGTCCCAGGTTCATTCTTGAACCGCGCTTCGTAATCACTGGTGAATTTTTTCAACAGAGACTTCTGTGGCTGTTTATCAGAGAGCTTGTCCCAGACCACCAGCCTGCCGAGTGGCGAGATAACGCCTTCCGCAGCCTTTCCTGCAAGCTCGATATTCTTCTTGCTGCCCCAACCATGGCTCTGGTAAAGAGGAATACCCATCTTCAGGGCATACCAATTCTTGGTAACAACGACCTGTCCCGGGCCGACAGACCAGTTAATCACAGCTTGAGCACCGATCGCCTTTACCTTGGTCAGTTGAGTTGTCATGTCGGAATCCTTTGGTCCATATCGTTCATCGGCAACGATAGTAATTCCGTATTTCGGCGCCATGTCATGAAGCGCCTTTCTGCCGGCATCGCCGAACCCTGTGGTGATAGTCAAAATACCTACTTTTGAAATGCCGTGTTTCTTCATGTGAGCAAAGAGGGCCTCGGCAACGCTGAAATCATATTGTGCGACTTTGAATATCCAGTGGCGCTCGTTCACCGGCTGAGTTATTCCCGCTCCGGTCGCACATGAGATCATGGGTGTTTTAGCTACATTCAAAATAGGTACGAGTGCCATGGATTCTCCGGTTGTGGACGGACCTATAATTGCCAGGACCTTGTCACGTTCGAGAAGTTTTTTGGCGGAAAGTACGGCCTGCGTTTCGTCGCTCTTGGAGTCTTCGATGATAACCTCAAGAGGATGGCCGTTAACGCCACCCGCTTTATTGATCTGGTCCTGCAATAGGATAGCGCTGTTCTTCTCAGGTTCACCCAGAAAAGAAGCGGCCCCGGTTACTGAAAAAACCGCTCCAATTCTATAAGGTTCCGCTGCGGTGCAAGGTGCAACGAGTGAAGAGGCAAAAATGAAGATCGATAAAAAAAACGCTGCGCACAATATTGTACGTTTCATAATGCTCGCTCCTTTCTGAGAGAGAAACTCCCAACGCCAGTGTTTATTTAAGCAATTCCCAGTCGCCGTTCTTGACAACGACCATCTCGAAGGCATCCTTGTCCAGACCGCAGTGGTCCTTTGCAGACATGTTGAATATCCCGCCGGTTGCGACCCATTTTGTTATCCTGGTTTCAACATAGTCCCTGATTTTACTCTTGTCGGGACCGACTTTCTTTAGAGCCTCTGTCACCATCATGAAACCGTCGTATGCGTATCCTCCAAACGAGTCAGGTTCTGTCTTGTAACTGTTTTTATAGTCCTTTACGTACTTCACCAGCACGGACTTTTGAGGATGCTTGCCGGGAAGTTTATCCCAGACCAC
>Ga0182010_10001382_pt1 | contig 12838 bp, 13 predicted proteins | sample 611E1MmetaG_FD_120488 | JGI IMG/M metagenome (GOLD analysis project Ga0182010, IMG submission 120488) | Permafrost microbial communities from Stordalen Mire, Sweden - 611E1M metaG | ecosystem: Environmental > Terrestrial > Soil > Wetlands > Permafrost | place: Sweden: Stordalen | collected...
AACCGCTTATCTGCTCCTGCACGATTGGCTTCCATCAACGGACCAGCTGGAGGGCTTCAAGAAACTGCTGACTGAAGCACGGGATGTCTCCGGCTTTGTTTTTGAGAGTCTGAAGCTGCTGCCCAAGGGTGCCTGCCCGATGGATGTGCTGCAGGCTGCTGTTCCTCTTCTCGCAATGGCCGATGCCGAGCTGGAAACGGAGACGCGCGAAGCAAACATTGATATGTCTGTCAGGCTTATCTCCCGGATCTCCTCCCTAGTGGCAGGATGGGACAGGATACGCAAAGGCCTTGCGCCAGTGGCTCCGGATCGCCTGCTCTCTCATACCGAAAATTTCCTGTGGCAGCTCACGGGCATGCAGCCCGACCCGGATGTAGCGCGAGACCTCGATACCATCCTTGTTCTCCATGCAGACCATTCCTTCAATGCATCAACGTTTGCGTGCCGCGAGGTGGCTTCCGCCCGCGCGCACATGTACGCGGCAGTCGCAGCAGGTGTCGGGGCACTTTCAGGCAGCCTTCACGGCGGCGCTAACGCACAGGTGATGAAAATGCTCTTAAGAACTACGGAGCGAAAAAGACATCCCCGGATGGGTGAAAAATCAGCTGGACAGCGGCAGGAAGATTATGGGCATGGGCCACGCAGTCTATAAAACAACCGACCCCCGGGCCGCCTTCCTTAAGGATATGTGCTTCAGGCTCGAGAAAAGACTCGGTGGAGAAGCTTGGTGCAGGCTTTCGACGGCAATCGAAGAAAGTGCGCTGGCGGAATTTGCGAAGCGAGGCAAGACTACCATCAAACCGAACGTCGATTTCTACAGCGCACCGGTTTACCATATGATGGGCATCCCACATGACCTGATGACGGCAGTCTTCGCAGTGTCGAGGATTGCAGGATGGACCTCCCATATTATCGAGGAGAAGTTCGGAGACGCGCAGGAAAAGCCCGCGCTCTACCGGCCATCGTCCGAATATGTCGGCCAGTACTGCGGTAAGATCGGATGTGCATACACGCCGATAGAGCAGAGATTGTAGGGCAACCCCATGTGGTCGCCCGCAAAAAACTCCGTGGAGATATCCAATGACCAGAAAGATACAGTCTATCAATCCTTTCACCGGCGAAGTGATGCGGGAGTACAACTTGCTCTCCACAAAAAAAATCAGTGAAGAAATCACCCTTTCACGGAATGTTTTCCCAGCCTGGAAGTCCACGCCAGTCGAAGAACGGGCGAGCCATGTAAAACGGCTTGCTGTCCAGCTCAGGGCAGAAAACAGGACGTATGCAGAACTGATGACCAGAGAGATGGGCAAGCCCATCAGGGAATCGCTGGCTGAGATAGAAAAATGCGCATGGCTGTGCGATTACTACGCGGATGCGGCTCCGAAGTTTCTTGAGACCGAGTACGTTAAAACCGAGGCGTTGGAGAGTTACGTGACATTCGAGCCTCTGGGCATCGTGCTTGCGATCATGCCATGGAATTTCCCCTTCTGGCAAGCCTTCAGGTTCGGAATCCCAGCAATCTGCGCTGGGAATGTCATTGTCCTTAAGCACGCGTCGAACGTGCCCACGTGCGCGCTCGCCATCGAGGCGGCATTTGGAAAGGCAGGCTTTCCGGACCATGTATTCAGCACACTGCTTATTGATGCAAAGAGTGCGCTTAAACTTATCGATCAGGACAAGGTGGATGCGGTTTCGCTTACGGGAAGCAATAAGGCTGGTGAGGAGGTTGGAGCTCATGCCGGGGCCGGGATAAAGAAGCTCGTACTAGAGCTTGGAGGCTCTGATCCTTTCATCGTGCTCGACGACGCGGATGTCGAAAAAGCGTGCAGGATGGCGGTAAACGCCCGGATGATCAACGCAGGCCAAAGCTGCATTGCGGCAAAACGCTTTATCATTCATGAAAAGATTGCCGACGAATTCAAGAACATCTTTTCCGGCAGCCTCAAAGAACTGAAGATCGGCGATCCCATGGACGAGTCTACCGATATAGGTCCTCTAGCCAGGCCCGACATACTTGCCTCCCTTAACGAACAGCTCAGGGATGCAAGGGAAAAGGGCGCTGAAGTTATACAAACCGAGAACTCCTTCAGCCAGGGTCTTTTCTTTATGCCCTGCGCCGTATATAATCCAACGAAGGAGATGAAGGTCCTGACCGAAGAGGTTTTCGGCCCGGTTGCACCAGTCATCATTGTGAAGGATGAAGACGAGGCCGTCAGGATCGCAAACGACACGGAGTACGGCCTCGGAGCATCCATCTGGTGCAGAAATATCGAAAGGGCGACCCGATTAGCTGCTCGTCTCGAAGCTGGAACCATCGCCATCAATGACATGGTCAAGTCCGACCCGCGCCTTCCCTTCGGCGGTGTGAAAAAATCCGGGATCGGGAGAGAGCTCTCTCATTACGGGCTGAAGGAATTTGTGAATATCAAGAGTGTTATTGTTAGGGAGTAGCGGCAACCCTGGTGGTTGCTCGATATACGAAATAAGAAAGGTACAAGAGTGAAGGCATCCGATCTGTTCGTAAGGCAGCTGGAAGAAGAGGGAGTGGAGTACATCTTCGGACTGCCGGGGGAAGAAAATCTCGATTTTCTCGAATCCCTCCGCACCTCGTCTATCAAGGTGATAATTACCCGCCACGAGCAGTCCGCCGCGTTCATGGCGGCTACACACGGTAGACTCACAGGGAAGGCCGGTGTCTGTTTCTCGACACTCGGTCCCGGCGCTACGAATCTCGTGACCGGCGTTGCTCACGCGCAGTTGATCGGCGCACCGCTCGTATCTATTTCCGGGCAGAAAGCCCTCAGAGAGAACCGGCAGGCCAGGTTCCAGCTCATCAATGTTATAGAAGTGATGGAGCCTGTCACCAAGAAATCCGTCTCTATCGTAGATCCGGGCACTATCGCCACCATAGTGCGTAACGCCTTCAGGCTGGCCCAGGCGGAACGACCTGGCGCAGTGCATATAGAGTTGCCCGAGGATGTTGCAGACAGCCGGACCGATGCGCGGATACAAAAACGCGGATGCGCGCTAAATCCTTCGCCTGATCCCAGGGGCATAGAACTGGCCGCTGCATTGGTTAACGAAGCCCAACACCCTTTGATCATCATTTCTGGCGGTGCGCACAGGAACATGATCAATCGACACCTGACGGAGTTCGTTGAGCGGACAGGAATATATGCCGTGCATACTCAGATGGGAAAGGGTGTCCTGAGCGATGAATCTCCATGCAGCCTTTACGCAGCAGGGATCCACCGACGCGATTACGTGAACTGCGGAATCGACCGGGCCGACGTGATCATTACTATCGGGTACAATATCGTAGAATATCCGCCGTACGTATGGAATCCCAATCTCGACAAGAAAATTATTAATATCGATTTTACGGAGGCTGAGGTTGATAAATACTACAATCCCGACATCGACATCGCAGGCGACATCTCCCGTTCGCTGATGCAGCTGGGGGGGCTTATTGCTCCCAGAGGTAATGACCAGACCTTCGCAGCAGTGCGACGATTTCTTGACCGTAAACTTGCGTTTGATTCCAATAAGCAATATCCGCTGACGCCGCAAGAGATCGTGCGAAATGTGCGCGAGGCAATGTCGCCAGAAGATATCATCGTCCTCGACAACGGGATATACAAACTCTGGTTTTCTCGGCTTTACCGGACTTATGCTCCCAATACCTTCATCGTAGACAATGCACTTGCCGCGATGGGCGGGGGGCTTCCGTCGGCGATCATGGCCTCGATGCTCAGGCCGGACCGCAATGTGCTGGCGGTGGTTGGAGACGGAGGTTTCATGATGACCTCCTGCGAGATCGAAACAGCCTTGCGTTATGATGTTCCCATCGTCGTCCTTGTCCTGAACGACAACGCCTTCGGCTTTATCAAGTGGAAACAGCAGAGCAGAGATTTTGCGAACTTTGCACTAGATTATTCGAACCCTGACTTTGTCCTGTACGCGGAGAGCTTCGGGGCTATAGGTATGAAAGTAAATAGCGGGGACAACCTCTCTGAGCTGCTGAGGAAAGCATTTGCAATGAAGAAACTTGTCATTATCGAATGCCCGATAGACTATTCACCTAATTATGAGACTTTTTCAAAGGAACTTTCGAATATCGTCTGTGAAATCTGACGCGAAGTTGGGTATGCACGGCAGAGGATTATTTGCCTGCCGAATTCTTGAGAGAATGATATAATTGGCGAAGAAGGATTTTTGTAATAAAAAACACGAATGGAAGCCCTTGCCTGTTGAAAGAGGCCTTGGGAGGAGGTAATATGAGTCGCAGATCGAAAATGACAGCGGCGAAGGCAGAAAGGAAGCAGCAAAAATTGGACGCGGGCATAGTTTCTGAACTCTTCCCAAAAGTTAAGAAAATAGCTATCAGTATGACATACAGCAAGACAGGGGTATTGGAACCATTGTCACGAGCGGTTAATTTTTATCCCGGCAGTTCGGCCATTTTCAAGATGCATTGTCTGTGCTCGGAGTGTGAAGAAGGCAACTTTGATTTCACAAAGATAATAAGTTCTATGGTCAAAACCGGCAAGACAGCGTCAAAGGGGAAAATCGGTTGTGACGGCTGCTCCGTTCCGGAATGCTCTGATGTTGCCTACGATATACTTATAAAATATCTGTAACCTTCGGTGTGCCTAACCCGGATGGTGGAAAGGCCCCGAGGTATTCTCCATTCCCGGCAGTCATGGTCGGCTCAACGTCCAACTTCCGCAGCTGATTTGTGCGCGTCATCACATACCGGAGCGCAATAATGGGGTATAAATAGATTAAGGGTATTGAGACGAGTATTTATAATTACCCGGGAGGCGCAACATGGTACTGCCTAATATGGGATTGCTTACGATGGGGGTTACGGTCCTGTGTGTAGGGGCAGTTCTATCTATAAAGGAGCAGTTAAAAAAACCAATGATTAAGTGTACCAAATGCGGAGAGACTAAAATGCGTACCAGGGGCGGCCAGATATTTTGCAAGAACGGGCACAGCATTACGATAATTGAGTAGGCACAGATCGATTCCCTTGAAAGATTCATTGAATCAAGACCTTATAGCGGATATGTCGGAGACTAATCGTAAATCATAAGGCCAGCCTTGTTGTTCCTGACCCAAACAACACCAGCTTTCATCATCGGCTCTGCAATACTTACCCTCTTGCCCCTTTTGAGTCTGGCAGAGGTAACGATACAGACGCCGCTTTCACTCACATCTATTATATCGCAATCCCACTTGGCCCCGGAATCGTCGGATATCTGAGTGTTCACCTTGCATTTGAATCTCGGCCAAAATCTCTCTTCATCGTAAGGATCATCCCATCTCTGACTGATTCCACTTTCGAAAAAGCGCATAGTACTCTCCCTCCAGCAAGGCGTAATACGCAATCATCAGACAAAAACCACGCCTGAACATAACATAATGTAATTGTATCTTACTCTGAGAGCGAAGTAAATCGTTTTTACGGGTATTGCGGAAGGGGATGGATAAAGTTGCCCCGGGTTCTGTCAAGACGCCCGAATTCATGCCGACCAAAGCATGATATAATTGTGCATATATGACCGGTCAGGGAACTGAGGGAGATATGAAAACAGGAGAAAGAAGAGATTTTGATAAGGAAGCTGCACAGTGGGACGAGAAGCCCCAGAGGCTTAAACTTGCGCAGGATGTTGCCGACGCGATAGTGAAAACTGTTGACCTTTCAAAAAAGATGGATGTGCTCGACTTCGGGTGCGGCACCGGACTGGTAACGCTGCTCTTGCAGCCCCACGTGGGAAATATCGTCGGCGCTGACAGTTCAATAGGCATGATTAACATTCTTGAAGATAAGATTAAACACCAAGGGCTTCACAATGTGCGGACTCAGTTAGTGGATTTCGAAAAGGGAAAACGCTTGGCGGGCATGTACGACCTGATCGTAAGCAATATGACGGTGCACCATGTGCCGGATACTGCTGCTCTTTTCAGGCTATGGCACGATCTTCTCAAGACTCAAGGCCGGGTATGCTTCGCCGATCTCGACTCGGAAGATGGGTCGTTTCACAGCGACAATACCGGCGTACACCACATGGGTTTCGATCGGGTGAGCCTGAAGAGACTCCTTGGGGATGCCGGTTATTCAGATGTGTGCGATACGACGGCTTCTGTTATTATCAAGGACATTGAGGGAGGAGGAAAGAAAGAATTCCCTGTGTTCCTGATCTCAGGCCGGAAATAAGCATGCAGGTTGACAGACCCTTACGGCTGAATTTAGTATATCTATTCGGCGCGCTAAATTCTGAAGCAAGAACGAGATAATCAGTGAATAACCGTATACTTATGATCGGAAATGAGGCCATGGCACGAGGCCTTGTGGAAAATGGCTGTTCGATGGCCCTTTCATACCCGGGCACGCCTGCCTCAGAGATCCTCCCTGGGGTCGTCAAATGGAAGACGGAGCTCTCCCTGCCGATCCATATCCAGTGGGCCATAAACGAAAAAATAGCATTTGAGATCGCTTACGCCGGTAGCATCGCGGGATTGCGCACAGTCGTCAGCATGAAGCAGGTTGGTCTCAATGTCGCATCGGACCCGTTGATGAGCGCCGCCTATATGGGCTCAAAAGGCGGGTTCATCGTTATAAGCGCAGACGACCCAGGACCTCACTCTTCGCAAACGGAGCAGGACAGCCGTTTGATGGCCATGTTCGCGAAGGTGCCGGTGCTGGACCCTGCCAGCCCTGAGCAGGCAAAGGAGTTTGTCGGGCTCGCTTACAAACTTTCGGAGGCATTCGAGGTGCCGGTAATGCTCAGGCCAACCACGAGAGTCTGCCACGGCGGCCAGGATGTTGAATTGAAAGATGTGAAGCCTTCGGATCGGGCAGCAGCGTTCAAGAGAGACCCTGCCAGGTGGGCGGCAACCCCCAAGTTTCGCTATCTCCTCCATTCCAAACTAAATGAGAAACTGTCTGCCATAGCTGCCAACGAGGATACAAAGCCGCGACTTCTCAACCCCGATACGGTATCTTCAACAGCTGTCATTACCTCAGGCGTTGCAGTCGCCCATACGCAGGAAATAATGGCCGATCTTGGGCTGTTGAATAGCGTTGCGCTCTATCAGGTTAGCCAGCCGTTCCCGCTGCATTCGGCTTTCATTGAAGAAATCCTCGGCAAATATGAAAGGATACTCGTGATAGAAGAGAGCGCCCCCGTCATCGAGATGCAGATAGCGGACAGACACAAAGTGAAGGGACGTCTAAATGGCGCCATACCCGCTGCCGGAGAACTACTACCGGAAGTTATAGAAGGCATCCTTTCGAAATTTTGCGCGATTTCACAGCCTGAGCTTAATATCCCCACTACCGTCGGACGCAAACCGAGCCTCTGCGCCGGGTGCCCGCACCGTGCTAGTTTCTTCGCGATAAAGAGGGCCGTACCCGGGGCCATCTATACCAGCGACATCGGCTGCTACACACTAGGCCTGAATCTCGGCGCAATAGATACGGCGCTCTGCATGGGTGCCTCGATCAGCCAGGCGGCCGGTTTTTACCAGGCATTCAAGCTAAGCGGCAAGGATACGGACATAGTTGCTACCATCGGCGATTCTACTTTTTTCCATGCTGGCGTCCCCGCCCTGATTGACGCCGTTGTCCAGGACGCACGATTTGTCTTGGTAGTGCTCGACAATTCTACGACAGCAATGACCGGAAATCAGCCTACTCCCGCCACGGGGATAGATGCTTGCGGCAACCCGCGAGCTTCGATTTCGATAGAAGGGCTCGTCAAAAGCTGTGGTGTAAAGTTCTGCCGGGTCGGAGACCCATACAATATGCCAAGGTTTACGAAGCTTCTCAAATCGGCCCACAGGCACTCGCTGGAAAAAGGCCTTGCCGTTGTGATTTCGCGTCGGCCCTGTCTTGTCGATAAGCGCGTGAAAGAGGTGAAGCGGGAACGTATTGACGTCGCCGTATCTTCAGCATGCGACGGATGTTCGTACTGCATCAAGCAATTCGAATGCCCGGCCATAGAATTTGATCAAGCCGGCAAGAGGGCAAGGATCAATCAGCTAATGTGCAGCGGCTGCGGCATATGTATCCATGTCTGCCCGAAGAAGGCGATAGAAAAGGTAGAGGTGCAGTGAACTCATCTTCTGAAAAACAGCAGATCCTTATCAGCGGGGTAGGCGGCCAGGGCATCCTTTTCATCACGCGGCTTCTTGCCGAAGCTGCTATCTATAAGGGTCTACCGGTTTTGACCGCAGAGACCCACGGTATGGCTCAGCGCGGAGGCATAGTTATGTCCCACCTGAAGGTGGGCGGCTTTTCGAGCCCGCTTATCAGGCCGGGCAAGGCTGATGTGCTCCTGCTGCTGCACGAGGAAAATCTGAAGGGTCATCTTTATTACCTTGCTCATGGAGGTATTGTTATTGCTAATTCAGTGTTGCGGCCCGATGGCACTGAAGCAGCGAAAGTTATCAGCATAGATGCCGCTTCATTGGCAAAGAAAATCCAACAGCCAAAGTCCGCTAACCTCATTCTAACAGGATTTGCTCTCTCGTCCCTCTCAAGAATAGGCAATCGGCCATACTGCAGCCCCGCCGATATCAGGGCGGTCCTCTGTCAAAAAATGGCTGGCCGCGACAAAATCCTTCGGGCATCCCTGGATGCATTCGACCTCGGAATGCTTCGTGGACAAGAGGCGAAAATATGAACATCGCATCTACTCCCCTGAGATTTCCGCCTCTGGCCGGCATGAAGGAAGGGCTTAGTGAGCACCAGTTAAAGGGTTTGCAATGGACCGTAGGGCATGCCTATTCCCACTCGGCATTTTACAGGGAACGCCTCAATGCGGCCGGGATCAGGCCGGAAGATATAAAAAGTATCGGAGACATCGAGCTACTGCCATTTACCACGGCGGAAGACCTCAGGAATGAATACCCATTTCCGCTCAGGGCGGCCGATTTCACCGACATCGTCAGGATACATTCTTCTTCAGGCACGACGGGCAAAAGGAAGATCCTCTCATATACCCAAAAAGATATAGACGATTGGGCGTATATGTTTGGCAGGTGCTACGAGCTTGCGGGTGTGACCCGCGAAGACCGCGTGCAGATATGCGTGGGCTACGGATTATGGACGGCGGGAGTGGGGTTCCAGCTCGGCTGCGAAAAGTTCGGTGCGCTTGCTATCCCGATAGGACCGGGCAACATGGAGCTTCAATGCACATTCCTGGTTGACATGCAAGCCACAGTGGTCTGCTCCACGGCGTCGATGGCGCTGCTCCTAGCCGAGGAAGTCCACCGCCGCGGGCTGCAGGACAAGATCAATCTCAGTAAAATCATACTGGGCGCTGAACGGACCAGCACCGCGATGGAAAACAAGATAAAGGAACTGCTAAGAATCGAAGAAGTTTATGACATCACAGGCCTGACCGAACTTTACGGGCCAGGTACAGGCCTGAGTTGCAAATATAATAACGGAGTCCATTACTGGGCGGACTTTTACATCCTCGAAATCCTTGACCCCGTTACGCTGAAGGCAGTCGGGCCGGGCGAAATCGGCGAGATGGTCTTCACGACTCTGCGAAAGGAGGGGGCTCCTCTCATCCGTTATCGCTCAAGAGACCTGACGCGAATAGTGCCTGACGAATGCCCCTGCGGCTGCCTGCTGCCGCGGCATGACAAGATACTCGGCCGGTCCGACGACATGTTTATCGTAAGAGGCGTCAACATCTATCCGGGCCAGATCGACGAGATTCTCTCTGGCATCAAGGGGGCCGGTAGCGAATACCAGCTGCATCTTGAACACAGCTCTGACGGACGGGACTACATGACCCTGAAGGTGGAGCGTGAAGAGAATATCCACGAAAGCGGAGATAAAGGAATTGCAGAAGTAATCTCGAAAAAATTGAAGAACAGGCTCATGGTTTCGAGTATTGTCGAGATCATGCCGTACGGCAGCCTGCCGCGCTCCGAAAAGAAGACCAGGAGAGTATTCGACAGCAGGGCATATTGAGCCGGGGGGGCGATAAGCGACACAGTCTTTGGCTCCTGCGCTGCTGTTTGACTGTTCTAGCCGTAAAATCGCCAGCCTTAGGCGGACTCAGACAGTCATGGCTGTTTAACGCATTTCGCCAAGAACAGTAACCGAATCCTTTCAAAGTCGCTCAAGCCGGTGTCGCTTATCGCCGATCTCGATTGTATCTACTTTGCAAACTCCCATTCGCCGTTTTTGACGACTACTATATCCATCGAATCTTTATCCAGGCCGCAATGGTCATTGGGGGACATTTTGAAGACGCCGCCGGTGCCCGGCCAGTTAGTGATCTTTGTTTCGACGTAGTCCCTGATCTTTTTCTTGTCCGGTCCCACTTTTTTCAGAGCCTCCACCACCATCATAAACGCGTCATAGGCGTGTCCGCCGAAAATGGCCGGTTCGGTATGGAACCTGGCTGTATAGTCTTCAGCATACTTCTTGAGAAGTTTTTTCTGGGGATTCTTGTCCGAAAGTTTATGCCATATGAGCAATCTGCCCGATGGAGACAATACTCCCTCCGAAGCCTTCCCTGACAACTCTATATTCTTCCTGTTTCCCCAGCCGTGGCTCTGGTAGAGAGGCATGCCCATCTTCAGGGATGCCCAGTTTTTTGTGACCAGGACCTGTGACGGACCGATCGACATGTTGATTATCGCCTGTGCACCTGCTGCCTTCAGCTTTACGAGCTGCGTCGTCATATCGGAATCTTTCGGTCCGAACCTTTCATCGGCAACAATGGTGATGCCGTACTTTGGGGCGAGGTCCTGAAGGGCCTTCCTGGCAGAGTCGCCGAAACTCGAACTGACCGACATAATACCTACTTTTGTAGTACCATATTTTTTCATGTAAGTGTATATGGTCTCGATCATGCTGGAATCGTTCTGGGGTGTTTTGAATATCCAGTATCTTTCCTGAATTGGCTGGACTATCACTGCGCCGGACGCCACCGAAATAAGGGGCGTCTGAGCCTTGGTCATAATCGGGATTATCGCCATCGATTCACCGGTCGTAGAAGGCCCCAATATCGCCAGGACATTGTCTTTATCCAGTAGCTTCTTTGCCGAAAGCACTGCCTGGGTCTCGTCGCTCTTGCTGTCCTCAATGATCATCTCAAGCGGATGGCCGTTGATGCCGCCCACCTTGTTGATCTGTTCAGCGAGCATGATAAAGGTATTTCTCTCGGGTTCGCCCAGGAAGGAGGCGCTTCCGGTCGCCGCCACCACTACACCGATCCGGTAAGGTTCTTTTGCGAAAGATATGCCGCATGCACCAATAAATAAAAAAGCAAATAAGAACAGCGATGCAATTCTGAAACCTTTAGTCATATCCCCCCCCTTTTGGAGCCGTCATCAATATGCGGCATTTGCAGTAAATGTGAATATTATACAATAAAATGAAGTTGCGGCATTCTTCAGCCTTATTAGCTGATAAACTGGTAGGAAAAAGAAGATACCCGAACCCCGTAGAAACCTGTCTAATGCTTTACGCCATGAGGAGGGAGTGTGAGCCATGAGCGAGGGAAAAGAATTTGACGCCATGAACAGGAGAGAGTTTCTCAAGATCGGGCTGGCAGGAACCACCTCAGCCTTGTTAGGGATGAACGCGATTTCTGAGACCGTCCAGTGCTATGCATCATCTGATGCCGGACCTTTCGAATTTCCGAAGCCTGTCTACCGGACATTGGGAAGGACAGGATTGTAAATCACAGCCGTAAGTTTCGGTGCTATGCTGACCCCAGAACCGGAAGTTATCAAAATAGCCTTCGATCTCGGCGTTAATTATGTCGATACTGCACGACGCTATATGGGCGGTAAGAATGAGGAGATAGTGGGCAAAGCCTTGAAGGGCAGGCGCGACAGGATATACGTTGCGACCAAAACGCAGCCGTCCTCTCATTCTAAAGAAGACATAATCAGAGATGTCGAGGCCAGCCTTAAGGCCCTTAACACCGATTATGTCGATGTAATCCAGCTCCATAATCTTACCGACAAAGAGAGAATATTCACTCCGAGGCACTTATAAAGTTGAGAGAGCAGGGCAAGGTGCGCTTCTTTGGAGTGACCACACACAAGAACCAGTCCGAGGTGCTGAACGCCCTTGCGGATGATCGCGACCGCTTCTTCGATACTGGACTCGTGGCCTTTAACTTCAAGAGCGACAAGCCGGTCGCCGACGCAATGGAAAGGGCCGCCAAGGCGAATATCGGGATCATCGCGATGAAGACACAGGCTGGCGGATATGCCACTGAAGCCCTGGGGCAGATTAGCCCACATCAGGCCGCGCTTAAATGGGTGCTTCAACATAAGTATGCAACTGCAGCGATCCCAGGCATGAAAGATCTGGCCCAGCTCAAAGAAGATATCGCGGTCATGGGCATGCCCTACAAATACGCCGATGACCGCATTCTGAAGCGTTACAGCGCTGCTGTTGAAGGCCAATACTGTCATTTCTGCGGCAAGTGCGAGGGAACCTGCCCAATGGGCGTAGAGATCAGCACGATCAACAGGTCTCTGATGTATGCGCAAGGGGCTTACAAGAGCAAGGAACTTGCACTGGCTACTTATCGTGAGATTCCTCTTTCTGCCTCTGCCAACGTATGTCTCGACTGTTCGGCCGCCGGAGGCGCTTGTGTCGCGATATGCATCAATGGGATCGATATATCGGAAAGATGCGCCTAGCCAGGAGATTTTTGAGTTAAAAACTAGGAGCCTGTCGGACTTTAGCTGTGTCATAATAGAAAGCGCAGCAAAGACAAGAACCGACGACAGGGAGAGGCAAAGTGTTCAAACAATGCGATAGGGAGACAGTCTATTTATTTCC
>Ga0182010_10001384_pt1 | contig 12826 bp, 17 predicted proteins | sample 611E1MmetaG_FD_120488 | JGI IMG/M metagenome (GOLD analysis project Ga0182010, IMG submission 120488) | Permafrost microbial communities from Stordalen Mire, Sweden - 611E1M metaG | ecosystem: Environmental > Terrestrial > Soil > Wetlands > Permafrost | place: Sweden: Stordalen | collected...
ATACGATATTATTTTAATGGATTTGCAGATGCCTGAAATGAACGGATTTGAAGCCACGGAATATATCCGGGGAAAAATAAATTCTAAAATTCCCATAATAGCCTTAACTGCAGATGTAACTACTGTTGACCTTGCAAGATGCAAAACTGTCGGAATGAATGATTATATATCAAAACCGGTTGATGAACGGCTGCTATATAGCAAAATTGTGGGATTGGTAAAGAAAAACATACCTGTTTTGGATCTAAAAGAAGGTGATTCCGGTCAGGATAAAAAATTCAAGTGCATTGATCTTGGATATTTATCCCGCAGAACGAAATCTGATCCGGCACTGATGATGCAGATGATAGCTCTCTATCTTGAGCAGACTCCGCCTCTGATCAGAGAAATGAAAAAAAGCCTTCTGGATAAAGACTGGAGTTCGCTTTACTCAGCGGTTCATAAGATTATCCCTTCCTTTTCCATTATGGGTATCAGCGCTGATTTTGAAAACATGGCAAAACAGGTTCAGGAATATGCCGGCAGGAAGAATCAAACCGATGGAATTCCGGATCTTGTGTCAAAGCTTGAAAACGTTTGTACCCAGGCATGTGTAGAATTGGAAGAAGAGTACAACATAATTAAAAATAATAACTCATGAAAAAAGAAAATAAGATAAGACTTTTCCTTGTAGACGATGATATGGTGTTTCTAAAATTGTTAGAAATTGAGTTCCTCCAGCATGCTGATTTCGAAATTGAAACATTTGCTACAGGTGAATTATGTCTTGAAAATTTATCACATAGCCCCGATGTGATTATACTGGATTATCTGCTTGACGGAACAGATAAAAAAGCCATGAACGGACTTGATACACTTGACAAAATCAAAGAATTCGATCCGACAATTCCGGTTGTAATGCTTTCCTCTCAGGATAAGATAGAAGTTGCCGTTAACTGCATGCATCACAAAGCATTTGATTATGTTGTAAAGAGCGAAACCGCCTTCATGCGCCTGAAGAAAATCATCACCACTATAATCAGGTACAGAAAGATGGAAAAGGAACTTAGCTGGTATATGGAGCGTATGTAACCTTCTCCAAGTCAAATGTGTGAATGATGTAAGTTATTTCAGAAGTTGTGTAATATTTCAGAACCTAAAGGGGATGACCTTTATCCATTGTTATTTAGCTCCATTTTTTAATTTAGAATTAATATGAAAAAAGCAGGTATCGCAATCATAATTGTAGGATTATTGTTTACAATTATTACCGGATTCAAGTATTTCACAAGAGAAAAAGTCCTGGATATTGGTTCACTTAAAATCACTGCCTCCGAGCCTCACCGGGTGAATTGGTCCCCTGCTCTTGGAATAGGAATAATGGCTGTTGGGGGTGCAGTTCTTCTATTCGGCAAAAAATGAAAAAAATGGATAATATAGATATTGAAAAATCAAAAGCTTTTATTATAGTTGAAATAATCGAGTACGTTCCCAATTCCGTTGTAACTAAAACGATTATCAAAAAATCGACCGGAAATGTAAGTGCAGAAGCATTCGATACCGGAGAAGGATTAAGTGAAAAGATTTCACCTTTCGATACCTTTGCACAGATAATTGACGGGAAAGCTGAAATTGTAATTGACGGCTTATCTCATTTCCTTAATACTGGTCAGTCAATCATAATTCCGGCTCATACATCTAATATTATTAAAGCTAATGAGCGGTTTAAAATGATATCAACAATAATCAAAAGCGGTTACGAGTAACAGATTATCAGTTTATTAAAAATTATTCTATTCTAATAATCAGGTCATGACACTATATGTCAAAAACATGGTTTGCATCAGGTGCAAAATGATTGTTAAGTCGGAGTTGGAAAAAATAGGTCTGCATAAGATATCTGTAGATATAGGTGAAGTAAAAATCAAAGAAAATATCTCTGAGATACAACGAGAAAAACTAAATATAGCTTTAAACAAATCGGGCTTCGAACTTGTGAATCAGCAGAATAGCAAAGAGATAGAAAATATTAAAAACTGTGTTATTGATCTAGTTCATTATTCGAATGAAAAACTGAAAAACTTTCAGGATTATATCAGTGAAAAGCTGAAGCATGATTATACATATATGAACACCCTGTTTTTTGAGGTACTAAATATAACAATAGAGAACTTTTTGTTAAAACACAGGATAGAAAGAGTAAAAGAATTGCTCGTCTATAATAAACTTAATCTTTCTGAAATTGCTGATCAGTTGGGTTTCGGCAGTGAATCTCAATTAACGTTCCAGTTTAAAGAGATCACAGGCTTTTCTCCATCTCATTTTCAGGAAATTCGGACTTTAAGGTCGGTAGTAAAAGAGGACCTGTGAATAATGCAACTTATAGCTAAAGTTATATAATATTCAGCAGAATTGGAATATTCACCTTTACAAAGTTTTGATACGGAACATCCGGAACTAAAAACTTAAACAATGCGTAACCTGTTTTTCTTAATTGCCTTTATCCTGATTATCCTATGGGTGGCGGGATTTTTCCTTTTCAAATCAGGGAATATGATCCATATACTTCCGGTGCTATCAGTTGCAGCAGTTTTTAAAGGATCTATTAAAGATAAGGAACTGCTGTATCTCAGAAAAAATCTTACCTGGAAAGTTAAGGAATAAATTTCATCCATATTAAAGATTTAACAATCCGTTTCACTGTTCCAACCGGAATGTGTGAATAATGCAACATATCAGTAAAGTTATGTAACAGGACCATCCTGAATTCTGATCAACTTTGTAATGGAAACATATTCGCAATCTAAATAAATCAATATGAAAACAAACATTGGAATATCAGAAAAGAACAGCCTGTCGGTTGTTAACGAGTTAGCAAAGATCCTGGCAGACGAGTATATACTTTATACCAAAACAAGAAATGCCCATTGGAATGTGGAAGGTCCGGATTTTATTGATAAACACAAATTTTTTGAGACTCAATTCGGGCAGCTGGATGAATTTATAGACAGTGTAGCCGAACGTATTCGAACCTTGGGGCATTATGCACCTGCTTCCCTGGGGTCATTTTTAAGCCTCACACAGCTCACCGAGATGAATCGTGAAAAAAATGACAGTCATGGTTTTATCACAGAGCTTCTTGAAGATCACGAAGTTATTATTTCAAAATTACGTGAAAACATTCATAGGTTTGGTGAAGAATTTCATGATGCCGGAAGTTGTGATTTTATAACAGGACTTATGGAAAGTCATGAGAAAATGGCATGGTTCTTAAGGTCTCATTTGTAAAAATCCGAATCATATGAACAAAGATAAAGGGGATAAGAAAGTTCCGGCTTCAAAGCCTGGCATAATGAATAATCAAAAAGCAATTGAGGAGAAAAGAGAAGCTTTTCCAAGTTATCCATTATACTCTCCGAAAGAAGATATTTATCTTAAAGACAAAGAGGAGGATCTGAACCCTGAGGACCTTTCTGAAGTTAAGTTTTCAATACCTTATACAGAAGAACCTCAGGAGATGGATTTTAGTGAGGAGCTGTCCGGCAGTGATCTTGATGTGCCCGGATCTGAATTAGATGATGAGCTGGAGGAAATTGGCAGTGAAGACGAAGAAAACAATTACTACAGCATAGGAAGCGATGATCATAATGATCTTGATGAAGATTAAGGATACTGATTAATGATCAAAAAGAAAGTGATCTGTTGAAATCCAGCATAAGTCTTAACCATTTCAAATAAATAACAAAGTGAACAGGACAAATAACAATTACAGGGAACCATCTGGCATCTCTGAAAGTTGGGACGTATGGGATATTCAGATTAAACAGCTTAAGAAAAGGAATGAACTTCTGGCTGATGCTGATGAAATGCCCGAACCCAGCAACAGCTCTGGTCAGACTATGTCTTCTTCCGGTAAAGAATCTCAGGAATCAGGTTGATAAGACGAATATGTGAATGATGTAACTTATATACAAAGTTATGTAATGTAAAAACGCCCTGATCAGACCACCTTTGTCTATGAGATTATTACAAATGTTTAGTCTCGCTTTAAAATGTTTTCAGATCGAATTTAAATTAATAATTAAAAACTTGAAATCATGGGAAATTTACTTTATGTAGTCGCAGTAATTTTAATTATTGCTTGGGCAATCGGTTTTATTGGCTATAGTATGGGAGGAGTAATTCATATCCTTCTTGTTATTGCAGTCATTGCTATAATTCTGAGAGTTATACAGGGAAGAAAAATTTTAGATTAATTGCTTACAGGCATTTCTTTTATTGTCATTATTAACCTTTTAATTTATTAAACTATGAGTTACGGAAAAGTATTATTAGGTCTGTTGGCAGGCGTTGCAGCAGGAGCTTTATTGGGAGTTTTATTCGCACCCGACAAAGGTTCTTCTACCCGTAAAAAGATCACTAAGAAAGGTGAGGATTACGTTGAATCAATTACTGAAAAGTTTAATGATCTTCTAGAATCTCTGGGTGAGAAAGTTGAGGCTGTAAAAGAAGATGTTGAAAAAGTTAAATCAAAAGCAGAGTCAGTAAAAAAGGATTTGAAATCCGCAACTAACTGATTCTTTCAGAATTCGCATCATGGAAGAGAAAGAATATCGTCCGCTTGAGTCGCTGTTTGAAAAAGGAGAGGAATTTGGAAAGACCAGCTTTGAGTTAATAAAACTCCAGGCACTGGACAAATCAACCATCATAGCATCAGCTGTTGTTTTCAATATTGTTGTTATCCTCCTCTTTTCTCTCTTTTTTCTCATGGCAACCATAGGAGCTGCAATCTGGATTGGCGGAATTCTTGGCCAGGTATGGTATGGTTTTTTCGCCGTTGCAGGCTTTTATGCAATCATATGGATAGTTGTATATTTTTTTATGCATGATTGGATTAAAAAAATTGTCAGCAATTCGATCATAAAACATGTTCTAAAATAGAACTATATGCAAAGTATAAAATCCACTGGGGAGCTAAAAGAGGCAATCAGATTGTTACAGGAGCAACAAACTTATCAGGGTTTAGTCCTGAAAGAAGAATTTTTTACTGTAACTGATAGCATTAAACCGGTAAACGTCATCAAAAATACTTTTAGCCAGGTGGCATCATCACACGATTTGATTGGTAATTTACTCAGCACAACAGTAGGTTTAGCCGCCGGTTACATATCAAACAGAACACTTGTTGGTTCATCAGCCAATCTGCTAAGAAAACTTTTTGGAACAATAATGCAATTTGGCATCACTACACTTGTTGCCAGAAATCCTGATGCAGTGAAATCGCTCGGACATACTCTCCTGCAACGTATGTTGAACAAAAAAGCAGCTGATTCTTAAATCACTGCCGGTTTACTTTTAATTAATGGACAAAGAACAGAAATTTCCATTCTATGCAAAGGCATCATTCTTATTCATCGGTATGTTTGCCTTTATATCAATGCTATATATTGGAAAGAGTATAATTGTCCCGATAATTTTCGCAACTGTCATTGCAATAGTCCTCCATCCTGTAGTGAATTATTTAGTTAAGATCAGGATAAACAGGGTTCTGGCTATCTCAATTACATTAACTCTTACTATTTTATTAATTGCAGCACTGGGCTCTTTTCTGTTCTCGCAGTTTAGCCGGTTCAGTGAATCATGGCCTCAGATGGTTGCAAAATTTGACGGCTATTTTAATGAAATCATCGACTGGGCTTCAGAATATTTTAATCTGAGCCCCGACAAAATCCTTGCATGGATCGCAAAAACTAAGAGCGAGTTATTCAATTCAAGCGGCGCTGCAATAGGAAATACGATAGTAAATGTTGGCAATGCACTGGTTGTAATGCTTTTGGTCCCAGTATATATTTTTATGATTCTATTTTACCAGCCTCTCCTTATTGAATTTATCAGGAGGATTTTTGGTGAAGCAAACCGTGTTGAAGTAAGTAAGATCATCAGACAGGTAAAATCACTCGTACAAAGTTACCTCTCAGGGTTATTTATTGAAGCTGTGATGGTGGCTATACTGGATATATCTGCTCTGCTGATACTGGGAATAGATTATGCTGTTCTGCTTGGCATTATGGGCGCATTGCTTAATGTCATTCCATACCTAGGAGGTATTGTTGCCGTTGCTTTGCCGATGATGATAGCATTTGTCACAAAATCCTCTCCCGTTTACCCTCTGTATGTTATGGCAGCTTACTATTTTATACAATTGATAGACAATAACTTCATTGTTCCAAAAATAGTTGCCTCAAAGGTAAAAATAAATGCACTTGTGTCAATTGTAGTCGTTCTTGCGTTCGGTGCATTATGGGGTATTCCCGGAATGTTCATATCCATTCCCCTCACTGCAATTGTGAAGCTTATTTTTGACCACATTGAACCATTAAAACCCTGGGGCTTTTTGTTGGGAGATACAATGCCTGTCATATCAATTTTTAATGTCCTACCGAAAAAGAAATTGAAGGATAAAGTAAGCCAGCAGGAATAAAATACATTAAAAAGTTATAAGGTGAAAGGTTTTGAAAAATATAATGCAAAGAGGCTGAAAGAATTAAAACCCCTGGTAAAAGTAAGGAGTTTTGCTGAAGTGCAATCCATCAAGCTCAGTGAAAAAACTGTTGTGAAAGCAGAGAAGGCAAATACCTTTTTGACCGGCATCGGAAATATATCTGTATTTATAATACAACTATTCAAAGAAACTTTTTCATCAGGGTTCGAACTTAGGGAATTTTTACGGCAGTGTTTTCAAATAGGTAATAAATCACTGGCACTGGTTTCAATTACCGGTGCGATTATGGGGATCGTTCTTACAATCCAATCGCGTCCCGCTCTTGCCAAATTCGGTGCAGTCACAATGCTACCTGGCATGATTGCTGTATCGATTATCCGGGAAATAGGCCCTGTAATAACTGCATTGATCTGTGCAGGGAAAATCGGATCAGGTATGGGCGCAGAACTGGGATCGATGAAAGTTTCAGAACAGATCGACGCTATGGAAGTATCAGCGACCAATCCTTTCAAATACCTTGTGGTAACGAGGGTACTTGCCGCAACCCTTATGATGCCGTTACTTGTACTATTCGCCGATGCATTCGGATTACTGGGAAGCTGGATTGGTGTAAACATTAAAGGAAGTGTAAATCTGGTTTTATTTGTTTCTCAGTCGTTTGGTTCAATAAATTTTATGGATTTTCTCCCAGCTCTAATAAAAACATTTGTATTCGGGGCTGTTATCGGCATCGTTGGATGCTACAAGGGTTTTACTGCAGGAAGAGGCACTGAGAGTGTGGGAATAGCTGCAAATAATGCAGTTGTTATCTCTTCTCTGATGGTTATAATTGTTGATATGGTCGCTGTTCAGATAACCGATATGCTGCTATGACAAAATTACAGGAAAATATAATCTCGGATAAACCATCCGTCAACACTCCCTCTGAAGCGATACTTGAGGTTATTAACCTGAAAAAAGGGTTTGGCAAACAAGAGGTTTTAAAAAATATTTCATTAAAACTTTTTAACGGTGAAAATCTCGTCGTACTTGGAAAGTCGGGATCAGGTAAATCAGTGCTTATAAAATGTATTGTCAGGCTTTTAACACCTGATAGCGGTACGGTAGACATAACAGGCAGCAGAATGGGTTCCCTTAATAAAATTGAATTAGCTGAAATGAGAAAGAAAATTGGTTTTCTTTTTCAGAGCGGCGCTTTGTATGATTCAATGACCGTAAGGCAAAACCTGGAATTTCCGCTGAGAAGAATTAAGAAAGACTTATCGGAGAAAGAGATAAATGAAAAGGTAAAAGAGGTTCTGGAAAATGTAGGATTAAGTGATGCTGTGAATAAAATGCCTTCGCAGCTTTCGGGAGGAATGCGTAAACGGATAAGTCTGGCACGGACGATCATTGTGGATCCTTTAATAATGCTTTATGATGAACCTACAACAGGACTCGATCCTGCAACATCTGATGAAATAAGCACACTGATTAATGATGTAAGGAAGAAATACAAAACTTCATCATTAATAATAACGCATGATATGAAATGTACCCGGAATACAGCTGACAGGATCGTTATGCTGCATGAAGGAGAGGTCTATGCTGAAGGAAAACCTGAAGAATTTGAGGTTTCAGATGACCCTCTGATTAAATCATTCTTCCGTTAATAAATGCGATCACACAGTTTGAAATTTGCATTGCATATTTTCAAATTTTCAAACTGAAATGTTTTCAAATTTTCAAATTAAAGTAAAATGGATACTCAATCACCAAAATTCAAAGTAAGACTGGGACTGTTTGTTGCAGGAGGATTTGTACTTTTTATTATTGCTATCTTTCTGATAGGAAGACAGAAACATCTTTTTGATCCGATATTTAAACTAACCACTTCATTTCATAATGTTAGCGGTTTGCAGGTTGGTAACAACATCCGCTTTTCAGGAATCAATGTAGGGTCTGTTGAAAGCATTATTCTAATTAATGACACAACTGTGGAGGTTGGCATGATTGTTAAAAAAAGCGTTCAGCGATTTATTAAATCAGATTGTAAGGCGGCTATTGGATCGGAAGGAATTATCGGTGACAAAGTGTTAATTATTACGCAGGGAAGCTCAGAATCTCAAAAGGTAAAAGACGGAGAATTTCTTTCTTCAGCCGAACCTGTTGAAACAGATGCTATTATAACCAGCCTCAATGTTACAGCAGGAAATTTTGAGATTATCTCAGCGCAATTATCAGAAATTATGATCAAGATAAATCATGGCAAAGGAACACTCGGTCGGCTTATACAGGACTCAACCATATCAGAAAACATCAATCAGACCATTATAAACCTTAGAAAAAGCAGCAAGGGATTAAATGAAAATATGGAGGCCGCAAAAAGTAATTTTCTTTTGAGAGGATATTACAACAAAAAGGAAAAACAAGCAGAAAAAGCCAGGCAGGATTCTATCAAAATGAAAGAAGAAAATTTAAAAAAGAAAGTCAAATAATAAAAACTACATATCTGTGTAACTACAATTAGTGAATAACTGGCAGGTAAGAAATGGAACCCAAAGACAATGTACCGAAATATACTTTTAATCGCAATACTGGCTTTGAGTTTCTGCATAGAGGGAAGAGCCCAGGAACAAAAGCTCAACAGGGATTCACTACGCATCGTAAATGATTCAGTTAAGGTTGTCCATGATTCCTTAAAAGTCACGCAAGATTCAGTGACATTCAAGTCAATTGAAAAATATTCACAAAAATCAAAATTTACCAGATTTATTCATAGTCTGATTTTTAAACATGTCTCCGTTGAGCCCAAACAGCCTGTCAAAAAAAGTAAAATCAAAAAACCAAAGCCTTACCGGAAAACTCAGGGAAAAATTGTCAGGAATATACACATAACAACACTGGATCCTTTCGGATATAACCTGCAGGATACTACGAGACATCCTCAAGGTTTCATCGTTAAAGCAGGTAACAGCGTTCATGTAAAAACCCGTCCCTGGATTATTCAAAACCTTTTACTTTTCAAAAAGGATGAACCCTATGATTCATTGCTTGTGAATGAATCTGTCAGGTTAATAAGATCACAAAACTATGTCAGGGATGTATTTCTTTATGCTTTACCCTCGCAAAAAGCTGATTCTGTGGATGTTTATATAAGAGTGTCTGATGTTTGGAGCCTTGTGCCTGCTTTAAGTCTGTCTGGTACAACAATAAAAGCCGGACTTGCAGATAATAATTTTGCCGGTCTTGGAAGCAGGCTTGACGGAAACGTTCAGAGAAACCGCAACACAGGGGTCAATTCTTCACGGTTAAGCTATCTGATACCTAATATTCGCAATTCATATATAAGCTTTAACATACAGTATTTTTTCCCTGGCAATACTAATCTTATCAGGAATTATGATTTTGTGAGATCATATTATTCCCCGTTAAGTTCAAATCTTCTATATCTGTTTTCACAAAATAAAGACATTGTCAGAAGCATTGAGCTTTCAAGAATTTTTTATTCTCCTTTAACAATATGGGCAGGGGGAATTTTTATAGGTCAGTTGATAACAGCTCAAAGTTATATTCTGAATGATACAATCAGATATTCAGCTTCCAGAACCAATATAAAGGATATCTGGGGAGCACGGTCATGGCAGTTGCGCAATTGGAATTCACCCGATGGACGAATCACCAGTTTCATTCTTGCAGGACGAATAGTCAGTACGAGGTATCCGGGAAGGTCAAGGGAAGCAGTACCATCAAACATTTTCAATAAGGAAGACACCTATTTTGCCGGAATTGGAATTACATCGAGAAAATACACGCAGGATTCATATATTTTCAATTACGGGAAGATTGAAGATGTACCTGTAGGAAAGGCTTTAGGTCTGACGCTGGGAATGGATGTTCAGAACAGAAGCCGTATGTATCTGGGATTAAAAGCCTCTTCGGGAAATTATTATCATTTCGGATACCTGAGCATAGATCTGGAGTATGGAACATTTATCGGATCAATGGGGCTTCAGCAAGGGGTTATAATAGGCAGGATGAATTATTACACAAAGTTATTGGATCTGAGGCACTGGAAATTAAGACAATTCATCAGGCCGGTCTTAATTTTTGGAATAAACCGCCTTTCAAATGACAACCTGACCTTTAACGGTGAAATAAAAGGCTTCGAGAAACTTGATTATTCAGCCACACGCATGATGGCTTTAACACTGCAAACACAAACTTATGCGCCATGGAGCCTCCTGGGTTTCAACTTCGGGCCATATTTTTTCTCATCCTTCGGTATGCTTGGAGATGAGTCGTCAGGCTTTTCAAAAAGCAAATTATATTCACTGTTTGGACTAGGAGTACTTATAAGAAATAACTATCTCACATTCAATACTTTTCAAATTTCAATAACCTTTTATCCAATAATACCGGGCGATGGAAACAACATCTTCAAAAGCAATGCATATAAGACCAGCGATTACGGTTTTATGGACTTTGATATTTCAAAGCCAAAGGTAATAGACTACTGATTTTGTGAGTTGATATGTGAATATTGCAATTCTTAATGATAGTTGTGTAATGGATTCGCTGTGATAAATCTCACTTTTGTATAAAGTCTTAAAGTGAACATTTTTAGTCTGAGAATGTTGGATAAAAATATAAGATTGAATAAAGCTTTCGGGTAAATACCTCGCTGCTCTTAATAAATTGAAAGATTTAAACGATGATAGTTGTTAAAAAGGAAGGCATTATTTTAGAAAAAACCGAATTAGAATTTGAAAACGAAGCTGTACTTAATCCTGCGGCAATACGCGAGGCTGATAGTGTTCATCTTTTTTACAGGGCTGTACGCAAAGGAAATTATTCAACTGTCGGATCCTGCATACTGGATGGTCCTCTTACGCTGAGAGAACGAAGAGAAACCCCCTTGATTATTCCTCAATTCGACTATGAATCACATGGTATCGAAGATCCCAGAATTGTAAAAATTGATGATCTGTATTACATGACATTTACTGCGCATGATGGGTTAAATGCACAGGGAGAGCTTGCGACTTCAAAAGATTTAATACATTTTGAAAATCAGGGAGTCATCGTGCCGCAAATGACATATGCTGAATTTGCCTTTCATGTTGAAACTGACGGACAGGTAAATGAAAAATATCATCGCAATTACAAATTCTATTACGAGAAGAAAGATCCTGATAAAAAATTATTGCTGTGGGATAAAAACGTGATTTTTTTTCCAAGGAGGATCAATGGCAAACTTGTATTCCTTCACAGAATAAGGCCAGGGATTCAAATAGTATTTGTAGAAAACCTGAATGACCTAACCAAGGACTTTTGGATAAATTATATCAGGGATATGCATGAATTTATAGTGCTTGATCCTATTTATGATCATGAGTTGAAATATATAGGCGGAGGATGTCCTCCTATTGAAACAAAATGGGGATGGCTGCTTATTTATCACGGTGTAAAAGAAACTCAAACCGGATTTGTTTATTCAGCTTGTGCTGCATTGCTTGACCTGAATGACCCTTCAAAGGAGATAGCACGGCTTCCCTATGCATTGTTTTCACCAGAATACGAGTGGGAGTTGAACGGGGAGGTAAATAATGTTGTCTTTCCGACCGGTACCACTGTGTTTGGCGATACTTTATTTATTTACTATGGCGCTGCAGATGAGCGAATTGCTTGTGCATCATTAAGCCTCTCAGCGCTCGTAGAAGAATTGATCATTAATATAAGAAAAGATGAAAAGTGATATTATAAAAAACCAAATCAATAAAAGTTCGAAACAACAAGAAAGTTCATTTGCAATACCAGAAATACAATATGCTGAAATCAACAGAGAAAACAGGAACCGGAACATAAGATCAGATTCTGATAACCGCCTTCCTGAAGTCCTCTTCATCAGCTCCTATCCGCCAAGAGAATGCGGAATAGCCACCTACTCGCAGGATCTTATAAAAGCACTTAATATTAAATTTGGAACTTCCTTTGCCATAAGAGTTTGTGCCCTCGAATCGGGTTATACGAATAACCATTATCCTGAAGAAGTAAAATTCCGGATTGATACCACCCTCTCTCAGGAATATCCGAAGCTGGCAAACTATATAAATCAGAACAACCTTATAAAATTGGTGGTGATTCAGCATGAATTTGGATTTTTTGAAACACAGACAGTAGCTTTTAAGCAATTTCTGTATGACTTGATCAAACCCGTAATACTTGTTTTTCATACTGTTATTCCTACTCCGGATATATTGCTAAAATCAGATGTGAGAAGTATCGTTGCTGCCTGCCGGTCAGTTGTTGTTATGACAAATAACTCTGCAAAACTTTTAATAAGCGATTATGAGGTCCCCCATG
>Ga0182010_10001385_pt1 | contig 12822 bp, 11 predicted proteins | sample 611E1MmetaG_FD_120488 | JGI IMG/M metagenome (GOLD analysis project Ga0182010, IMG submission 120488) | Permafrost microbial communities from Stordalen Mire, Sweden - 611E1M metaG | ecosystem: Environmental > Terrestrial > Soil > Wetlands > Permafrost | place: Sweden: Stordalen | collected...
CGCACCCGTGCGGAGCCACGAGGATCCTGACCGGTCGTGGGCTCGTCGAGCACCAGGACCGGCGTCCGCATCGCCAGCACCGACGCAAGCGCCAGGAGCTTGCGCCGCGAGTAGCCGAGATCGTAGGGGTTCGAAGCCGCATCCGCGCTCAGGCCGACTGCATCAAGCGCCGCGCTCACGCGCTCGCCGAGAGCCGCGCCGCGCACGCCCAGGTTCTTCGGCCCGAACGCGACTTCGGTCGAAACGCGTCCGGCGAACAGCTGTCGATCGGGGTTCTGGAAAGCTAGCCCGACGCACTCGGCGAGCGCGGCGACGTGAACGGCGCGGACGTCCCGGCCGTCCAGCAAGACCCGGCCACTCGTGGGGCGGAGCAGCCCGTTCAGATGCCGGGCCAGCGTCGACTTGCCCGATCCGTTCTGGCCGACGACTGCGAGCGACTCACCGGGCTCGATGCGGAGGCCGACGTGGCTCAACGCTTGGGTGCCGTCCGGGTAGGCGAACGAGACGTCCTCGAGCTCGATCGAAGGCACCGAAAGGCCGGAAGCTTCGGCTTTCATTCGATCGCCTCCGCCAGGGCAGCCGGCCATTCGAGCCCTGCCGTATGAACTGCCCGTTCGAGCCGCACCCGAGCGGGCAGCTCGACTCCCAATCCCGCCAGGCGAGGGTCGGCGAGGACGGTCCCGGCGGGCCCCGCGAGCGCCACGGATCCCTCGGCCAAAACGACGACCTCATCGGCGATCCGAGCCAGCACGTCCGTCTTGTGCTCCACGAGCAAGATGCCCGCGCCCGTCTCCCGAGCGACCCTGGCCAGCGCGTCCGCGACCAGAGCCGTTCCGGCCGGATCGAGTTCGCTGGTGGGTTCATCGAGGATCAGGTATCGGGGCCGAAGGGCCAGGATGGAAGCCAGCGCCACCAGCTGCGCCTGCCCGCCCGAAAGGCGCGCCGGGTCACGCGGCGCCAGGTCCTCGACGCCCACGGCTCGCAGCGCCCACCAGACCCGCTCGATCACGTCGGGCACCGGCACGCCCAGGTTGCACGGCCCAAACGCCACTTCCTCGAAGACGGTGGCCGTGGTGTTGGAGAGCTGTGTGGCCGCGTTCTGGAAGACCAGACCGCAACGCTGCGCCAGTTCGTGCGGCGGAATCGCGGTCGTGTCGGCGCCGTCGATTCGGACCGATCCCTCGAGCCGCCCGCCGATCACCCTGGGCGCGAAGCCGCCGGCGACCAGACACAGCGTTGACTTGCCCGCCTCGTTGGCCCCCGCGACGCCCAGGACGCGACCCGAGTCCAGGCGAAGGTCGATCGATCGGAGCGCAGGTTTCGAGGCCCCGGCATACCGGTAGCGAACGGTCGAGAGCTCGATGGCCATGGTCAGCCCAGCCGGCCGGCAACACGGAAGCCGATGACGGCGACCATGGCCAGGGCTGCCGCCCACCGCAGGATCCGTTCCACAACCCGATCCGGCGGCACTCGTAGCAGCGTCTGGCGGCCGGGGGCCGAAAAGGCGCGGGCCTCGAGGGCCATCGTCCGCTCTTCGACTTCGGTCAGCGCCCCGAAGACCACGGGCGCCGCGAGTGGCAGCACACCGCGAGCCCGTCGCCAGACGCGGCCCTCCGTGTCCAGCCCACGGGCGCGTTGGGCATCCACGATCTCCGCCGCTCGCTCGACCGTTCGAGGCACCATCTGGACCGCGGCGCCGACGACGAAGATTGCCCGACGTCCCACCCCGCGGCGCGCCAGATCGGCGAGCAGATCGTCAATGGCCGTGGTCAGGTAGACGAGGGCGATCGCCGCCGAGAAAGCAAGCAGACGAACGACGGTCTGCAACCCAAACCAAAGCCCGCTCCAGGTAGGAGCCAGAGGACCGATCCGGACGATCGGATCGCTGGCTCCGGGCAGCAAGAACAAGTTGATGAGGAGGATCGAACCAACGATCGGAGAAGTGGCGAGGGCGACGATTACCAGGCCGCGCAGCCGGCGGGCGGCCACGGCCGTGGCGAGGACTGCGGCCAGCACTGCCAACGGCATCGGCCAGCCCGGGACGGCGAAGGCGACCACGACCTCGATGGCGGCGATCGCCAGCTTGGTCGAGGGGTTGACCGACCGGTAGAAGCCACCCGGTCGTCGAGTGACGTAGTCCGGTAAGCCGCGGACTTCGGCCACGGAGGCTTGGGACAAGCTGGGCTCAGCCTTCGGCCGCTTCGGGCGTGGGTTCGGTCTGATCACCGAGGGCGTTTTCGCCGTTCGGGAAGCGTGCCACGAAGCGCCGAGAGAGGCTGCCGATGATGAAGAAGACCACGAACGAGGTGATCATCTTGTCCAGCGGATCCGACAGCAGGCCCTGTTTCAACGTGGCCTGATAGATGCTGTCTCCGCCGGAGCGAAAGGCGGCGACGAGCGCATCGGTTCCACTGCCGGTCACGCCTCCGAACACGACCGCTGCGATGGGCGCCGAGACAACCGCAGCCACGATCCCGGTCACGAGTCCGGAGCCGATGGCGAACACCGCTCCGACGTCGCGTCGCAGGTACAGCGCCGTGCCCACCAGGGCCACGTACAGCACCATGACCGCGAGGAAGAATATCCGCGACCGGTCGAAGTCGGTCGCGCCGAAGCCTGTGATGTTCACGAACGCGTCGGGGCTGGCGTACGCCCGAGCGTAGGTATAGAGCGCAAGCGCTCCAACCAGAACGGCTGCGACGGCCGCGGCCAGGACGCTCGCCCTTCCGCCGCGGCGCGGCCGGAATACGCCGAGCTGACCCCAGAACCCGGCCAGCAACCCGATAACTCCTGCGGTGATCGCGAAGGGGCCGATGGTGGTCGTTCCGATCGGGGCCGGCAACAGGTAGCCCCAGATGAGATTGGCCAGCACGCCGGTGAGGCCACCGGCGAGCGGCCCGGCGAGTACGCCAACCAGGATCGTCCCGATCGAGTCCAGATAGATCGGAAGCTTGAGAGCCTGCTGGACGGTGGACCCCAGCACGATATTGATCGCAATGCCCACCGGCATCAGCACGATGACTCGGGTGGTGAACTGGCGAGCTACCCAGCGCCTGAGTAAACCCATCTCTCCTGCTCTCCTTGCACGGAACGCGGCCAGGTCGGATGAACGGGTGCCGCGCTTCGAAAGCTTCGCAGGTCTGGCGATCGGGCGCCACGCTACCGGCTCCGTGGCGCGGGCCTCGGGCGCGATGCGGCGCGAGGCGCGGCGCGGCGCGGGGCGGGGCGGGGCGCGACGCAGCGCAGCGAGGGCGTCCGCTGCCAACCCGCCCGATGCTCGGCTCAGAAACCCGCGGCCAGAGCCCCCACGCGCTCGATGAATAGATCGAAGAAACGGGCCGTATCCGCCTCCACCGCCACATCCACGTTCGGCGGACGGCCCCACACATGCCGCCAATCCGTCACCGTCTCGCCGGTGGTCAGCCGGCCGCCCAGCTCTACGTCGACGGTGAGTGGCTGCGTCCGAACCAGACTCGCGTCCAACGCCGTCGCGAGCGCCAGCGGATCGTGGACGAAGGCGCCGTAGAAATGGTCGTAACGGCTGTGGAATTCCATGTAGAAGCGCAAGGCGTCGGCGAGGTAGCGGATCACGGGGTTGATGGCCGCGGCGTCCCCGCGGCTCCTGTCGGCGCGGGCGCCTTCGGGTCGAGTCGCGTTCGCACCGGCGGCCGTCGCACCGGCGGCGTCAGCGCGGGTCCCGTCGGGCGCGCAGCCCGCCCGAGCCGCCAGGCGGGCGAGATGCTCTGGTAGCAGCTTGGCTCGTTCCGTCACGTCCAGGCCCAGCGCGATCGGCCGGGACGGCAAGTCGGGCGCGCCGAACGCAGAAAACACGATCGCGGCCGACTCCGGGTCCACGTTCACGTTCCATTCGGTCGTGGGCGCGGTGTTGCCGGGCGACCTGTACGAGCCGCCCATGATCACCAGACGTCGCAGCAGGCGCGGCAGGTCGCGCTCGCGCAGGACGGCGAGCGCGACGTTCGTGAGCGGCGCCAGGGTGACCAGCGTCAGCTCCCCGGGGCGGCGGCGAGCCTCCTCGACGATCAGCTCGGGGCTCAAGCGGGGCGAAAGTGGCATCCCCGCCCGAGGCAGCTCCGCGTAACCAATGCCGCGCGGCCCGTGCGTCTCCGGCGTCGTGACCAGGGGACGAGCGAGAGGGGCCTCACGGCCGATCGCCACCTCCACATCTGCCCGACCGGCGAGTTCCAGCACGGCGCGGGTATTCTCCGCAACCTGCCGAGCATCCACGTTTCCGGCGGTGCACGTGACGGCTACCAGCTCGCAGTCGGGCGACGCGACTGCATACAGCAGCGCAAGGCTGTCGTCGATGCCGGTGTCGCAGTCGACGATGATCGGGGTCCTGGCGGCGGTTTCGCTCACGTCCGAATCGTAGGGCACCGACGGCGTTCGCAACACCCCGGCGGTTAACCGATGGGCGGCTGACCCAGTTCGGCGAGAAGCTTGTTGACGGACGTTCGGGCCATCGACCGCGGCAAGGCGCCTCGGAAGCCGCCGGAGTCAATGCCCATGTCTGTCGGCACCAGGAAGAGTGCGCCGAGGCGAGCCAGAAGGGCGGTGTGGATCCAGGCTTCGAGATGAACGGCCGAACCGGACTGCTTCACGGTGAGCGGCATCGCCCCCGTGAGAAGTCCGGAGCCACGCTGGTACTTGATGGCGCCGTCGGCCGAGGTCCCCCGAAAGCCATAGTGATTGGCATTGGCCCAGGCAGCTACGAGCGGGGCGACATCGAAGCTCACCTGAAAGTCACGAATCGTCCTTGCGGCCATGTGAGTTGATCGTCCCTTCCCTACCGAGTGGGCACTACCGACAAGCCCGCTGAGCCACGCTCATTCTCGCGGGCCGGCGGCGAGCCGGCGATTGACGAGCGGCCGAACCTCGAGCGCCAACCGCTCCAGGGTCTCGCGGTCGTACGGCGCGGGCACCTCGACGATCGCCGTCGCGAAGCCGGCGTCGCAGTACTCGAGCAGCCGCTCCGCGATCGTCTCGGGCGTACCGAACACCGGCCGAGACGGTTCGAGCGACCGCTCCAGCGGGGTCTTGTTGAGCTCCATCGCCGAGGCCCACTCGCGCCGTGCTTCCTTCTCGGAATCGCGAATGACGAGCCAGAGGTTGATCGATCGCTCGATCTCACTCTCGTCTCGGCCTACCTGTTCGCAGTGGCGTCGCAGCACGCCGTCGAGCTCGCGCACCTCGTCCGGAAGTCCAAACGCGTTCCACATGTCGCCGTAGCGGGCTAGCGTGCGCAGCGTCTTGGTGCGGCCGTTGCCGCCGATGAGAATCGGGAGCCGCGCCTGCATCGGCAGCGGGGAGATGGATGCGTCCTGGAGGTGATAGCGGCCGCCGGGAGCCGAGGTGACCTTCTCGCCGGAGACGAGCCCGCGGATCGCGCCGACCGATTCGTCCAGCCAGTCGAGCCGTTCGCCCACGCTTCGGCCGAACTCGAACCCGAACTCCCGATGCTCGAGCTCGAACCAGGCTCCGCCCAGGCCGAGGATCGCACGTCCTCCCGAGATATGGTCGAGCGTGGTCACGGTCTTGGCGACGAGCGCAGGGTTGCGGAACGTGTTGGCGCCGACCATCAGCCCGATCCTTAGCCGCTGGGTCGCCATGGCCCAGGCCGTGACGGCGCTCCAGCCTTCGACGATCGGCTGGTCCGGGTCTCCGAAGATGGCCTTTACGTGGTCCCAGGTCCACAGGTGCTCGTAGCCCAAGCGGTCCACGAGCTTCGCTGTCTCGAGCAGCTCGGGCCACGTGCCGGCCTGGCTCCATAGGACGATTCCTACCTCGAACTCGCGCATTGCAGCCTCCGGCTAAGGGTGCTCAGGTAGCCGGGCCTGAGAAACCCAGGCCCAAAACGATACTCCGGCTTCCCGCTGAGCAGCTGGGCGCCATAATCTCGCCATCAGCAGGAGAGGGACGACATGGCCAAACGAGAGAAGGATGTGGCCCGAGTCGGGCTCGTATGTGGCAGCCGCTCGGATTTCCCGGTCATGGAGAAAGCCGTCGAGTTGCTTCACAAGCTCGAGGTACCGTGCGAACTGCACGCCATCTCCGCCCATCGCGCCCCCGACCTTCTATTCCGTTTTGTCGGCAGAGCCGAGGAGCGCGGGATCCGGGTCTTCATCGCCGGAGCGGGCGGAGCGGCCCATCTGCCCGGCGTCGTGGCCGCCAAGACCATCCTGCCGGTAATCGGCGTCCCGATCCCAACGCAGGTGATGGGCGGCCTCGACTCCCTTTTGTCGATCGTCCAGATGCCGAAGGGCATTCCCGTCGCCACGGTCGCGATCGGGGGCGCGGAGAACGCAGCACTTCTTGCGGCGGAGATCCTGGCGCTCTCCGATCCGGCGTTGCGGGCCCGGCTCGTTGCCTTCCGAGCGGCGCAAACGCAGGCGATCGAGGCGGACGAGTCGAACGCCAATCTCGGATGACGGACTCGAAAGCCCAGACACAGGCTCTGCGGTTCTGCTCCAACTGCGGCGGCAACCTGGTCTTCGGGCCCATCGAAGGGGAGGATCGCAGCCGTCTCTCCTGTGAGCGCTGCGGGTTCGTGTGCTACGTCAACCCCCGCCTCGTCGTCACGACCCTGCCGATCACCGAACGGGGCGACGTGATGTTGATCAGACGAGGGATCGCACCAGGCTACGGCCGGTGGGCCCAACCCGGCGGCTTCCTCGAGATCGACGAGACGGTCGAGGAGGCCGCGGTTCGCGAGACCCTGGAGGAGACCGGCCTCGAGGTCGAGTTGGGCGAGATAGTCGGCCTCTACTCTCGCCTGGCAGCCGAAGTCGTTACCGTGGCATTCGAGGCCCGAATCGTCGGCGGTGAGGCTACGGTCACACGCGAATCTCTCGAGACCAGACCTTTCGCGCCGAGCGAAATCCCGTGGAGCGAGATCGCGTTCGAAACCAGCGTCCGTGCCCTTCTCGATTGGGTCGCCCGCGTTCGCCCTGATCTGCCGCTCCCGAACCCCTCCACGATCGACCGCCCTGCCATCGCCTGATCCGCGACGGGCCGCTGGCGGCGCCGCGCCCCCCGCCCGGTTAATCCGCTCGCGACCGCGCCGGCGGCGAGATTTCCACCCGCGGCGCCTGGCAAAATGGGGGCATGCCCATCGCCCAGATCGCCCTGATCGTCATACCGCTGGTCCTCATCGAGCTCGGCCTGATGCTCTACGCGCTGTACGACCTGTACCAGGAGGATCGTCGCGTCAAGGGCGACAAGATCATCTGGGCCCTGGTCATCTTCTTCGTCAACGGAATCGGGCCGTTGATCTACCTCTTCTTCGGACGCGACGAGTCGCGCGGCGCCGAGACCGGCGGCGTGTCCACCACATCTTCCGCGTCGATCTCTGCAATCCTGACGAGCTGGCCGAAGCTCGAGGCGAGCGGCGAGCCGGCCGTCGTGACGCAGGGACTTGCCAAGAGTTACGGCAGGGTTGGGGCCCTGGAGCACCTGGATCTCGTCGTCCCGAGCGGCAGCATATTCGGCTTCCTGGGCCCCAACGGAGCCGGCAAGACGACCACGCTCCGGCTGTTGACAGGCCTGGCCACGGCCACGGGAGGGACGGCGACCGTCGCGGGGGTGCGCATCGGCGGAACCGGCGGCGAGCTCGCGCGCCACATCGGCTATCTCGACCAGGACCCGCGTTTCTACGGTTGGATGCGCGGCCGCGAGCTACTCGAGCTAGTTGGGCAACTCAATGGCCTCCACGGCGCCGAATTGCGGCGGCGCGTCGGCGATGTCCTGGAAATCGTGGGCCTCACCGAAGCCGCTCACCGTCGGATCGCGGGCTACTCGGGCGGCATGCGCCAGCGCCTCGGAATCGGGCAGGCGATCCTGAACCGGCCGCAGGTCCTGTTCCTCGACGAGCCGGTCAGCTCCCTCGATCCGGAGGGCAGGCGCGATGTGCTGGAGATCGTTTCGCGGCTTCGAGGTACGGCGACCGTGTTCATGAGTACGCACATCCTCAACGACGTCGAGCGGGTCTGCGATCGGGTCGCCATCCTCAACGTCGGCCATCTGGTGGTCGAAGGACCTATCGACGAATTGCTAGACCGCTACGCCCAGCCTGTCTACGAGCTCGAACCAGAGGCCCAGCAGCCGGGCTCGATCGAACGCCTGGCCGATGCCATGCGAGGCCAACCGTGGGCTCGCGAAGTCCTGGCGACTCCCGATACGGTTCGGGTCTTCGTCAACGATCCGAAGGTGGCCGGCCCAGAGATCCTGCCCCTGGTGGTCTCGAGCGGCGTGAGCCTCGTCCGGTACGAGCGGGCACGTCCGAGCCTGGAGGACGTCTTCTTGCACCTGGTTGCCGAGAGCTCCACGCCAACCGCACCTCAGGTCGTAGTCCCCGTCACGGGTCTCGATGGGAGGGGCCGAGGATGATGGGGTTCCGGGTCCTCCTCCTCAAAGAGCTGCGGGAACAGCTCCGAACATCGAGGCTCGTCGCCGTTTCGGTTGTGTTCATCTTCTTCGGCATCCTCGGGCCCGTTACCGACCGCTACATGAAGGAACTCATCGACGCGATCGGCGCCCAGAGCGGCGGTTTCACGGTTCAGATACCGCCGCCCACGCTCGACGGTGCCCTCGTCCAAATCACAAAGAACCTGTCTCAGTTCGGCATTATATGTGCGCTACTTTTGGGAATGGGTTCGGTGGCGTGGGAGAAGGAGCGCGGTACTGCCGGGATGATCCTGACGAAGCCTGCGTCGCGCGCGGCCTTCCTTGCAGCAAAGCTGGTTGCAATTTCATTTACACTCGGGATCGCGACTGCCCTCGGGACAGGCGTCGCCTACGTTTATACATTGATCCTTTATCCCACGGTGTTCCCACTGGCCGGTTACATCGCGATGGCGGCGATCCTGTGGTGGATTCTCGTCTCCTTCGCGGCTATTACGGTGCTCGGTAGCACGATCACGCGTTCGGCGGTCGCAGCGGCGGGGATAGGCCTGGTCGCGCTACTAGTAATGGGAATCGTGGGCGCGCTGCCGGTGATCGGCCCATACATGCCGTCGTCTCTCGGGGAGCCGGCCCGCGCAATTGCGATGGGGCAGGACCCCGGATGGCTCATTGGTCCCCTTGCATTTAACCTTACACTTGTGCCGGCCCTGTTTGCGATCACCTGGCTGGTGTTTCGGCGGCAGGAGCTGTAAGGGGCGCTGAAGTGGAGTTCGCGGCTGTGAGGTGACCTTCCGCGTCGCCCCGTAAATTTATCTGCGGTGCGGGCTCGCACCGAAGTACTGGACGACCACAACTCCAATGGGTAGTCTACGGTCCCACACGGGCACCTACGTCTCCTGACGTATCGCCGACCCGCCGTCGATGGGGCTAAAGGAGTCCAAAGTAATGTTTGCAAACCGGGGGCGGAGGCGCCTTCTTCGCAGTGTCGCAGCCGTAGTAGCGAGTTTGTTGCTTATTCCCGTCCTCGCCGGCGTTGCGTCGGCTGATGTAGGCACGGTGACTGTCACTGCCCAGACGCCAAGCCCGGTTGAGCTCGGCGCCACTGCAACCTTCACTGTGGGCGTCCACAACACAGACGGCGGTTCGCACAGATTCGCCGTTACCGGTGTGTCCGATGCCAACGGCGTCGCCATCAGCGGCGTGACAGTCGTTGACTCTGGCTGTGCTTCGATCGCCGGCGACGGCACTTCGAACCTGACCGTGCAGATCGGCACAACGTCAGGCACGCCCATCGGGAGCCTTCCAATCAGGCTCACGGTCAGCCAATACAACAGCAACAGCCAAAACTGCAACAGCAGCGTCCAGGACACCGGGACGGGAAGCGGAACCCTGGTGACGATGAGCACGAAGCTCACGATCGTCCTGTATCAGGTGGCCTGCCCGTCCTACCAGTACATTCCGGCCAACGAGGATCCCACCACTCTCGACGCGACCGGCGGCCACGCCGGCGAACTCAACGCGTCGGCCCAGCTCGTTGCGGCCGCGCCAGGCGACATCGATACGGTGCATGGCTGCGCAGGGGTTGCCGGCTGGCAGCTGAACCTTCACCGCGGTTCCTCCGGCGGCACGCTCATTTCGTCTCCGGCAACGACCGGAGTCGGCGGTTTCGCAACGGTCAATCTGACGACTGCCGCTGACATCGCCGCCGCCAGGACAGGCAGTGGGGTCTGGGTTGACGAGGTCGTGCCCGCCGGCTATGGCTTCGGCGCCATCCGTTGCTATAACGACATGCTCTACGGCGACAACTCCGAGAATGTCGACGGCGTTCCGAGCAGTGTGACTCAGGTCTACTGCCTCGCGTTCAACTACCGGCCCGTTCTGACCATCACGGCAACGAACCAGGCCAAGGCGTACGGCTCCGCGGCCGCGCTGGGGACCAGCGCGTTCACCACGAGCGGGCTCCTGTCCGGTGATCACGTCAATAGCGTGACCCTCACCAGCGCCGGTGCTGCCGCGGGCGCGGCTGCCGGCAACTACCCCATCGTCCCGAGTGCAGCGGCCGGAAACGGGCTCGCCAAGTACACCATCGTCTATGCCAACGGCACCCTCGCGGTCTCGGCAATCCCGCTTACCATCACCGCCACCAACCAAACCAAGGTCTACGGCTCCGCGGCCGCGCTGGGGACCAGCGCGTTCACCACGAGCGGCCTGCTCTCCGGTGACACCGTTACCGGCGTCACTCTCACCAGCGCTGGTGCTGGAGCGGCAGCGACTGTCGGCAACTACACCATCGTCCCAAGCGCCGCCGCAGGCTCCGGCATCGGTAACTACACCATCACCTACGCCAACGGCACTCTCGCGGTCTCGGCCAAGGCCCTGACCATCACCGCCAATAACCAGGCCAAGGCCTACGGCTCCGCGCTCGATCTGGGCACGACGGCCTTCACCGCGACCGGCCTGGTCAACGGCAACACCGTCACCGCCGTGACCCTCACCAGCGCCGGTGCTGCCGCGGGAGCGGCTGTCGGCAACTACATTATCGTCCCGAGCGCAGCCGCAGGCTCTGGGCTTGGCAACTACACCATCTCCTACGCCAACGGAACCCTCGCGGTCTCGGCCAAGACCCTGACCATCACGGCCACGAACCAGGCCAAGGCATACGGCGCGACGCTCGATCTGGGCACGACGGCCTTCACGGCTATCGGCCTGGTCAACGGTGACACCGTCTCCGCCGTGACCCTCACCAGCGCCGGTGCTGCTGCGGGAGCGACCGTAGGCAACTATTCCATCGTCCCGAGCGCAGCCACAGGCTCCGGGCTCGGCAACTACACCATCACCTACGCCAACGGCACCCTCGCGGTCTCGGCCAAGCCTCTGACCATCACCGCCACCAACCAGGCCAAGGTGTACGGCTCCGCGCTCGATCTGGGCACCACGGCCTTCACAGCGACCGGGCTTCTCTCCGGTGACACGATTACCGGCGTGACCCTCACCAGCGCCGGTGCTGCTGCGGGAGCGGCTGTGGGCGACTACACGATCGTCCCGAGCGCAGCCACAGGCTCCGGGCTCTCCGGCTACACGATCACCTACGCCAACGGCACGCTGGGCGTGACCAAGGCGACGCTTACCGTCACGGCCCCCAACGGCACCAAGGTTCAAGGGGCCAACAACCCGGCATTCACTCCCACGTACGGCGGCTTCGCAGGCGGCGACACCGCGTCGAGCCTGACGACCCAGCCGACCTGCAGCACCACGGCAGTCGTCGGCAGTCCGGCCGGGACCTACCCGGTGACGTGCTCCGGTGGGGTCGCGGACAACTACAGCTTCAGCTACGTCCAGGGGACGCTGACTGTGACCGCCCCCGCTGCGACACAGACTCCGGCTCCGACGGTGGCTCCGTCCCAGTCGCTCCTGGGCGCCACTGGAACGCCGGTCGCCAGCTCCTCTCCGTCCCAATCGCTCCTGGGCGCCACTGGCGCGCCGCACGCGACACCGCCTGCCACCAACTCCTCGAGCGACGGCTCCGGCAACACCGGTGCTCCGCTCTTCGCACTGCTCATCTGCCTCGCCTTCGGGACGCTCGCGATCCTGATGGTCGAGAAGCAGCGGCGAACCGTTCGCCGCTAACCCAAGAGGCCGCGCGAGCGGCCGCCTGAATTTCCGGCAACCGGCGGGTTCGAAGGGGAGCCCGCCGGTTGTGTTTATGCAGGCCTCAGGGCAGAGGCATCTTCGTCACGGTCGTTCCGTCGAGGACGACCAGGTCCGACTCCGAGACCAGGGCCGCCACGTTGCCGTTCCAAACGACGGCCGGGTTCGTGCCCACGAGTGAGTCCAGGACCCGGCCCGTGGCAGTCAAGCGCAACTCGATCGTCACCACTCCCGCCGAAGTCGGGTCGCTCGTCCAGATGTAGTGCGTGCCGTCGGGGGAGATGCTTGCGGCGCGAGGCAGCGCGACCGGCGTCGTGGACCCGTCCGCGGCCAATGAGAGCGTGCTCACGGAGGCGGACACGACGTTCAGATAGGCGAGCGAATTCGGCGACTTCTCGATCCAGCCGAGCGACGACGCCACGAGCTTCAGGCGACCCGATCCGAGATCCCAGAGATACGCCCTGAACGGATTGCGCGCCGACAGACCGTACGGACCTTGTGCGTCGACGGTCACGGCGAGGATGAAGAGGTTGGGATCCGAAGTCGACGCCACGGCCACGTAGCCGCCCGGCAACGGATCCGATGTGACTCGGCTGCCGTCGGAAGCAACCCGATACAGCTTGTCGGCGCCCATTACAAGGTAGCCTCCTCCCGGGAGAGCCGTCAGGCCCCAAACGCCGAAGCCCCCGATTTCGGAACCCGGGACGCGGTGCTGTATGTCGGACGCATCGATGATGAGGATGCCGCCGTCGCCAG
>Ga0182010_10001387_pt1 | contig 12819 bp, 8 predicted proteins | sample 611E1MmetaG_FD_120488 | JGI IMG/M metagenome (GOLD analysis project Ga0182010, IMG submission 120488) | Permafrost microbial communities from Stordalen Mire, Sweden - 611E1M metaG | ecosystem: Environmental > Terrestrial > Soil > Wetlands > Permafrost | place: Sweden: Stordalen | collected...
CAGACCTTATGATCCTTACTGGTAATGTGGCCCTGGAGTCAATGGGATTTAGAACCTTTGGATTTGGAGGTGGGCGTGAAGATGTTTGGGAGCCGGAAGAAGATGTTTTCTGGGGTTCCGAAATCAAATGGTTGGATAATGACGATCGCAAACTGGATTTAAGCGAAGTGGATAACCCTCTCGCAGCCATTCAAATGGGACTTATCTATGTAAATCCCGAAGGGCCAAACGGGAACCCCGATCCGCTAGCTGCAGCTAAAGATATCCGGAATACATTTGCCCGTATGGCAATGAACGACGAAGAAACCGTGGCACTTATTGCCGGTGGGCATACCTTTGGCAAAACCCATGGAGCCGGAGATGCAGGGCTTGTTGGACCTGTACCCGAAGCTGCCGACATTGAAGAGCAAGGTTTAGGTTGGAAAAGTAAGTTTGGCTCAGGCAAAGGAGGCGACACGATCTCCAGCGGTTTGGAAGTTACATGGACACAGACTCCCTCAAAATGGAGTTTTTACTTCTTCGAAAACCTGTTTAAATGCGAATGGGAACTGACAAAAAGCCCCGCCGGTGCGCATCAATGGGTAGCAAAAAATGCCGATGGTGTCATTCCTGATGCCCACGATCCGTCTAAAAAACATGCGCCAACAATGCTTACTACGGATCTTTCTTTACGTTTTGATCCCGTTTATGAAAAGATTTCAATACGTTTTTATGAACATCCTCTTGAATTTGCCGATGCCTTTGCCCGTGCATGGTTTAAATTGACTCACAGGGATATGGGACCACGGACACTCTACTTAGGTCCTGAAGTGCCTGCAGAAGAATTGATATGGCAGGATCCAATACCTGCCGTGAATCATACTCTGGTTGATGAGAAAGATATTGCAGGATTAAAAGCTAAAGTATTAAATTCCGGAATTTCAGTCTCTCACTTGGTATCAGCCGCGTGGGCTTCTGCCTCAACTTTTCGCGGATCCGATAAACGTGGCGGAGCCAACGGTGCACGAATTTGTCTTGCTCCGCAAAAAGACTGGGTTGTTAACAATCCTGTTCAACTAAAGATGGTGTTGGAGAAGATGGAAAGTATACAAAAAGAATTCAACAGTACTCAATCGACCGGTAAAAAGGTTTCTCTTGCGGACCTTATTATAATGGCAGGTTGTGCAGGTGTTGAAAAAGCTGCAAGAGATGCAGGTTCTGATGTAATCGTTCCATTCACTCCTGGTCGGATGGATGCATCACAGGAACAAACCGACGTGGAATCTTTCGCAGTGCTTGAGCCGGCAGCAGATGGCTTTCGCAACTATTTAAAAACTAAATACACCATATCAACCGAAGAATTACTGGTGGATAAAGCCGAATTGCTGACACTAACTGCTCCTGAAATGACAGTTCTTGTGGGTGGTATGCGAGTGTTGAATGCAAACTTTGACAACTCTGAACATGGTGTTTTCACGAAACGTCCTGAAGTTCTTACTAACGATTTCTTTGTAAACCTGCTCGACATGAGTACAGTCTGGATGCCAACAACAGAGACCATAGAGACATTTGATGGACGTGATCGCAAAACGGGTGCACTAAAATGGAAAGGAACCCGGGTAGATCTTATCTTTGGTTCAAACTCAGAGCTTAGAGCACTTGCAGAAGTTTACGGGAGTGCTGATGCCAAGGAAAAATTTGTTAATGATTTTGTTGCCGCATGGATCAAAGTAATGAACCTCGATCGCTTTGATCTGGATTAAATTTTAACAATAAATCATAAATAAACATGAAAGAAAAAAGTATTGAATTATTAAACAAGGCAATAGCCGATGAGTTAAGTGCTGTTCACCAGTACATGTATTTTCATTTCCATTGCGACGATCTGGGTTATGACTTATTGTCGAATCTTTTCAGGCGAACCGCCATTGAAGAAATGATGCATGTCGAAAAACTGGCCGAACGTGTCCTTTTTCTGAAAGGCGAAGTTGAGATGAAAGCCTCGGCAGAAGTAAAGAAAATACATGATGTTAAAAAGATGCTGGAAATGGCAGCAGGGATGGAAACAGGAAGCGTCAGAGATTACAACGAATGGGCAAATGAGTGCTCAAAAAATGCCGATTCTGCCACTAAGAAAATATTTGAGCTGTTAGTTGATGATGAAGAGCGTCATTATGATCAATACGATAAGGAGATGGAAAATCTTACAAAATTCGGAGACAACTATCTTGCACTTCAGTCTATTGAAAGAAGCAAAAATATTGGAGCTGGAAAGCCAGTTGTTTAAATGACAATACTTATTGAAGCCTTACTTCGGTTTTGCGAGATCAGCTTAATTATTGTTATTGAGCGGATCTTTGCTTTTCTTCAGCTTTTTACTATTTTATTATTTTCATTTCACTTTTCAATTTTGTGAAAAGTGAATTAAATTTTTCCGGGACTTTATCAAGGTCAACTGGGGTACTGCTCTCTCCTACTTTAAGTTCATAACAATGGCCATCTTTGACTTTATACGCGGCAGGATCGGTTCGGATAACCTCAAGAAGTGATAGCAGTTCCCTGTTGGAAAGGTTAATGTCGGTTTCAGCCACTTTAGTCACCGGAATAAATCCTCCGGTACGAATAAGTTTTATTTTCATTGTTCCTTCTATACTTTTGCTTCATCCCAACCCTGTTTCACAGCTTTTTCCTCGGGACTGTTAACGCCAAACATTTTCCCGGCGTGAACGATGGTGAGGTTTTTTATGTCGGCAAATTTTGCATCCTGAGCCAGGTTGGTATCAGTCATCACAGCATACCAGATACGACCGGCTTTATCCCATGAATAACCTCCCATATTGAATGCAGAAACATAAAATGCAAAATTAGGAATTCCCGAATTAATATGGACTCCCCCCCAATCGCCAGCAGATGTGTCAGTCAGGTTCTGGTACTTATCCATGGTCGCAGGCTGCGGATCATCTCCCAGATCAGGATGATTTAAATATGCTGTGCCTGGCGCTTTCATGCTTCGCAAAGCATATTTGGGACCTATCATAACTTTCTCGCCAATCAGCCAGTTTGACTTCTTAACATCCTGATTGTTAGCCCTTTGCTTTATCATGATTCCAAACACATCTGAAAATGATTCATTCAATGCGCCGGCCTGCTTTTCATAGTTAAGATTGGCCTCATTTTCCATCACCCCATGGGTAAGCTCATGTCCTATAACGTCAATATCGCTTGTAAAGCTGGTAAAGACTGTTCCGTCTCCATCGCCATAGACCATTCGTCTTCCATCCCAATACGCATTATCCATCCCTTTGTCATAATGAACATACTGTTTTATAAGAAGTCCCTTATTGTCAATTGAATTTCTGCTGAATAGCTGCCAGTAGAAATCCCAGGAGGCTTTACCGCCTTTTATAACATTTTTCCCTGCCAGGGATGTAATTTTCTGATTATTCTTAGTATCCCACAGTAATGTGGCACCAGCCAGGTCAGTTTTCTGTTTACAGTCGTAAACCTCCATTTGCATTGCCTCCTTACCTGCCTTTTTTGTGATCATTCCAAAAAGGGTTTTCTCCCTGAGACTGGCATTCTGAAAATAGATTCTGTCATTTCGGAAGCGATAGCTTCTGAAGTCGGTATTCATAGCAAGATCAGCAATTTTTTTATTGCCTGATTCCATCAGTTTCTTAAGCATATATGGCGGAATGATGCAATGAATTGGGGTGAAGTGGTTCTTACACATGATGTTTAAGGTTTTAATACTTAATCCAACATTTTAACCAAAGACTTTCCGGAAAATTCTAAATTTAAAGTCATAAAAAATACCTTATTCGCAGACAGGTATAAATTTAGAAAATTCTTTAATACTATCCAAAAATGAGAATTAACAAATAAATGTGTATTTATAAATCCTCTCCCTTTTTTACCCCCAAACCCCCTAAAGGGGGCTTTATTGAACTCCCTTTAGTCGTGCAGGGATTAAAAGGCAGAATGAGAATCTCCTCAAATACCATTTTGTTAAGAACAATCAAACTACTTAAGCCATTTTTGAATCATATCAAGAAACAGTTCTTCAGGCTGTATCATCCAGGTGAGATCTTCTTTCTGGCTTGCCAGATGGAAATACCGATCGGGGATATAATCCGGAGGATAAGAAATAAAACGAGTTTCTCCATAAACGGTTTCTACCTTCTTCCAGCTCTCCTGAAATTCATCCATTGCAATTTTTAAATCAGTAAAGCCTTTTCTTTGCAGACCTCTTTCATTACCATCACACTCTCGAAGGGCAAGCAATAAATCAGGGATTGTACTCTGAAGCCTGTATAGTGATAATGAAAGCCTCCAGTAATACCTGTTTCTTTTCGCTTTATTACCCAGGTCTTCCAGCCTCCCTGAAAGTGATTTAAAATTGTTCTTCTCAATCAGTGCCCTGCTGATCAGTTTTTCATATTTTTTACTCCAGACACCAGGAGAATTCCGGTCTGGCAACTCAATCAGCTTGGATGAATAATCAAATTGTATTTTTTCTCTTCCTGCTACCGGAGGCAGCCAGTGTTCTACCTGCTGAAGACTCTGTAAGGTGTTCCCTTCATCCATAAGGTTTCCATGCCTGAACAGAGCATCATAGAACAAAACAGTCCCACTTCTAAGCTCATTGTTAAACGATAAATAATCCGGAATAGAAACGCCGAATTCTCTCTGCAGCCATGCGTTATCAAATTCTTTAAGAGATCGTCCTTCAGGTGACCAACTGTACTCTGCTGCTGCAATAAATCCACGCCAGTAATTTTCCATATGAGGAGATTTATCATCCCAGGCGGTGCAGAGCATTCCCGGAATACCTTTTTCTGCAGCCAGCTGCAGAAAGCTTCTGATAGAAATGATTCCGGAAGAACTCATACCTTTGTCCCTTTCATCCCCCTGGAACAACATACCTCCCTCAGAATTTGTTGCAGTAGCTACCATAGCTTTCAGACCGTGACTTTTATACCAATCAAGGGCACGGAGATTGCCAGGCTGTCTGGCCATAGAGTAATTCCAGCGCATATAAACACAGTTTTTGGGAAAATCAGATAACAGGTTATCGAGTTTTGGTATACCCTCCTCCCATGCCTTTGTTGCTGCAGAATCAGAAACTTCATCGCTCCATGTACTTTCATATACTCCGCCATGTTTCAGAGGCATATCATCCCAGAAAATAGGAATCCTTCCATTATCGTGAGCGAACTCACATACCCGTTTAAGCCAGTAAAGACTTAGGCTTAGCATTCCTTCCTTATCCGCCATTGGTTTACACCGTGTACACAAACCTATATTACCAATTTCATCACCTCCAATATGAAGATATTTAGAACCAGGAGTTGCATCTATGGCATCACGGTACATGTCAAACAAAACCTGATATGTGCCTTCATTCAACGGACAAAATGCCCAGGTGTTCCATGGCAATTCACGTAACCCGGCGTACTCCTGATGCTTAAGAATAAAAGTGGCATGACCCAATCCCTGGACGAGTGGCGTGATTTCAATATGCCTTTTACGCGCGTACCGGGTTAATGCTGCCATTTCATCTATGCTGATTGATTGCGGGGCACCGACAAGAGGCTGCCGGCGATAACGAAGCTTATCTTCAAATTCAATAACCACGGCATTTATCTTATAACGAGCCAGCCTGTTGATACTCTCATAATAATAGTTCATGTGGTCGAGGTGATGCTTGAGATCAAAATGAACTGCTCTGTAAGAGAGTACCGGATAATCGGCAATTTTACATGATGGGACTGGTACATTGAAATCCCTGGCGTCTTCGAGAAGCTGCTCAAGTGTCTGGCATCCGTAAAATAATCCTGCTTCTCCTTTTGATATGATTTCTGCTCCGTCTTTCATAATAGTCAGGATATATCCTTCTTCATTAGTCACAGATATTAATCCTGTATCAAGTATGAGGGAAAGGGTTCCATTTTTTGCTGATTCTTCGTTTGTCAGTTGCGAAAGAATATCTCCCATCTCGGGGCGAACGATATCTCCTTTTATAACTAAATGATGCAGCGAGCCGGATACAAGTCCTGGTCCATCGAGCAGTGTGACACTCTGAGGTTGAGGAATAATCGCAAAGGGAGAAGGAAGTTTTCCCTGAGGCAAGTCAGTCGGATATGCAAATGAACCTATTATGCTTAAAGCAAATGCCAGAAAGATGGTTTTTTTCATGGAATGTAGTTTTGTATCTATGCTATTTCTTTACCAAAGCTAGAAAAACTAACCGTAAGACTGAGTTAGAAATTTTTTTTTTTTCATATGGGCGAACACTTTTTATCTGAAACTGTTTACTATTTAGAATGAATTTAAATTAAATAGTAATTGTCCGGGAGATCAGAGAGTAGCTGGAATAATTCGGATGATAAATATCAATCTATTGAAAACTCAATATACGTATCAAGGTTGCTCAATACGGGGCAACCTTTTATTTTTGCTCACTTCCTAAAATCGCGTAATTTTGATATCTTTCTGGAATAAGATATTAACTTAATTCCCCTTACTTACCCAGATGAGCAGAGTTTGATTAATGTTCTTCCTAAGGGGCAGAAAAGGAGCAATACTTTATAAATAAATTCAAAAATGAACTCCAAGCAAAGACTTCTGAATGCGCTGGAAAGGAAGAAGACCGACCGGCTTCCGGTTACAACTCATCATCTGATGCCCTCTTTCCTTAAAAATTATATGAATGGAATATCAGATCAGGATTTTTTTGAATTTTTCGGTTTAGATCCTGTCAGGTGGACTATTGCTCACACCTGTGACACAAACAAAGGTGAGTATTTTGATCCCACACATACCGAGATCGGATTTCTGGAAGCCCGCAGAATTTGCACTGACAGCTGGAGATTTTCTTCCGGAGAGATTCACGGAAAGGCTTATCCAACCAAAAGATTAAATATAATTACACCTGTAAAAACGCTGTCGATGGTTCTTCAGTCAGACGAACACACTACCTGGCTTACAGAACATGTTATAAAAGAAAAGTCTGACATCGATATTCTGGCAAAATACATGCCTGCACCGAAATGCGATGTAAATGCGATTAATAAATCAGCAAAAGAATTTGGTGATAGGGGTCTACTTCGTGGACATATTCCCTGTTTTGACGGTTTTGGGCAACCCGGCTGCTGGCAGGATGCTTCCTGCATGTTTGGGATTGAGAATCTGATTATGGAGACCTTTATGGATCCTCAATGGGTACATACTTTCCTAAGTCTGTTGCAGGAGAGAAAAATGATCTTTGTCGAATCACTCAAAGGGGCTAAATATGACATCCTTGAACTTGGGGGTGGTGATGCTTCTACGACCGTTATCTCTCCTGATATTTTTAATACTTTTGTCGCCCCATATGATGCTCCTCTGATTGAAGCTGCACACAAAGCAGGACAGAAAATTTCATATCATACCTGTGGCGGAATGATGCCTATTCTTGAAGATATTGCCTCGATGAAGCCTGACGCAATGGAAACTTTCTCTCCTCCGGCTATGGGTGGAGATACAAATCTAAAGGAAGCAAAAGCACGCATCGGCGATAAAGTCTGCATGATCGGAGGATTCGATCAGTTTCATTTTTTCACAGGGTGTTCCGAAGCTGATACGAGAAAAGAAGTCCGCAGATGTTTTGAGGCTGCCGGTAATAATGGCGGATTCATTCTCTCTCCATCGGACCATTTTTTTGAAGCAGATCTGAAGCTTATAAGGGCGTTTGCGGAAGAAGCAAGGGAATGCAGCTATTAGCCAGAATAGTGCGGTCAACAAGTTCAACCTTCATCATTTTGCAGGAGAAACATAACTAAATATCTTATAAATGAAGATACCGATATTTGTAATTATATTCATTCTAATAAGCTCCCTTTGTATGAATGCCCAGCAAAAAGACATCGTTAAAACTCAGGGAATAACTTACCCGATCCACCAGACTCACGTCGGCAAAATAATATTTACTTCAAAATCAATTCCTGCTTCAGATATTAGGGAGAAAGACTTTTTAAGTACATATGAGCTTACCAATAAAAGTGACCTTTTCATCACTGTTTTTATGGGGAATTCAATAACAAACTATCTGCATTTTCTGGAACCCGGATTAAATGCCGCAGAACTTGTTAAAGCCGGTAACTATCAGTTCTCCCTGTTTGTTGACAGCAGGCTTATTTATGAAAGCAATCTTATGCCCGGAGCACCTTATGCAAAAATACAGGATTCGGCTACAATCATAAGTAAACCTCTGATTGACAATCACAAGCTGGGTAGTTTGTGGAGCCTCTCATTCTGGAACAGGTTTATGAATAATGGTGGAGACAGTGCACTAACTGATGGCAGGCATCTGCTGAAAATGGAAATCAGACCCTATCTTCAATCAAATACCGGTTTGAAAGTCGGAGATCTTATTGCTTCAGGAACACTCGCATTGCAGGTTAAAAGGAAACCGGTAATCGATCCGGATAAAATCCAGTTAAATGATCCGAAAGCATATGATGGTTTCGTGGTTTCGTCAGAAAAATATGATAAGGATATGATGAAGAACCTGAAGGGAAATATTGATGAAGGTGTTTTTAAAAACATCAGCAGCGTGATCGTTATAAAAAAAGGCAGGCTTCTGATAGAAGAATATTTTAACGGTGAAACCAGGGATTCACTGCATGATCCGCGTTCTGTAGGGAAATCATTCGCCTCAACTGTCCTGGGTATTGCTGAAAACGAAGGATATTTTAAAAATGAAGATCAGACACTGAAAGAGTTCTATGATATTAAATCATATGATAATTACTCCTCGTTGAAAGAAGATATTTCAATTAAAGACCTTCTTACCATGAGTTCTGTTTTTGATGGCAATGATGATGATAGTAATTCACCGGGGAATGAAGAGAATATGTATCCCACCTCTGATTGGGTAAGATTTACTTTAAATTTACCTCTTAACATCATCAGACGAAGGGATGAATGGCATTATTTCACAGCAGGAGCAGTGCTTCTGGGGGATATTCTGAATAAATCAGTGCCGGGAGGACTCGAGAAATATGCCGACCAGAAGCTCTTTAGTCCTTTAGGTATTTCAAAGTATAAATGGGAATATACTCCTCAGAATGTGCCTAATACGGCAGGCGGAATCAGGATGAATTCGCTTGACTTTGCAAAATACGGGCAACTTTATAAAAACAGGGGTGTGTGGAATGGAAAACAAATAATCCCAAAAGATTGGGTTGAGAAGACATTCACAAAATATAAATCTATCCCCGGAAGAAAGGATGAATTTTACGGTTACCTTTTCTGGAATAAAAAGTATATAGTGAAGGATAAAGCTTACGAAACCTTCTATTGTGCGGGAAATGGCGGTAACAAAATTTATGTTTTTCCAGATCAGCCACTGGTAATTGTAATTACAGCCACAGCCTACGGTGCATCTTATGCACACTCACAGGAAGATAAAATGATGACGGATTATATTTTGCCTTCTGTACTAAATGTAAAATAAGTTTAGACCTCTGTGGTTCTCTGCGGTTAAATAAGTCTCAGTCATCACTCTGTTGTTGTTACTTTTGCCCCTGCAAAAAAATTACCGGGCTGCTTCCCTGTCTCTACTGCCAGTTGGTTGACAATGAGCTGAAGAGGAACTATTGCCGGGATTGGGAAAAGAAATTCATCCTGACATGGAATACGCACCGGGAAGATGTCCGGATTATTGAATATAATATCGCTATTTGTAATTAATAAAACTTTCCCGCCAAGTAGTGTGATATCTTCGGCGAGTTTTATCCCCTGGTCAAAGGTCGCGCCAGTTGGGGCAAGAATGATTGCCCTGAAGCCAGTCTTTATCATTTCCATGGGGCCATGCCTGAATTCGCCACCAAATATGCCTGCAGCGGGATTTCCGGCAGCTTCCATGAACATCAATGCCCCCTGAAGAACGGATGAATAGGACGGCCCTCTTCCAATTATCTGAATGAATGAGGGATGTCCCAGAAAATTCATTGCCGCGCTCAGCCACTTCTCATTCTCAGTTAAAAGTTTACCAACTGCCTCTATTGCAGAATCAAAGTCAGGCATAGCAACGGACTTCCATTTTTTAGTCAGAAGGGTTGTAAAAACCGATAATACCAGAAGTGTAGAAACATAAGTTTTTGAAGAGGTCATTTCTTCCCTGCCGGCTCTGCTTAGAAGGGTTATTGTGGATTTTTGGGCTAGAGTGCTCTTCTCCTCATTTGTTATTCCGATAATAGTTTTTCCATTTGAAATTTTTTCCAGAATTTTTACCACTTCGTAGCTTTCGCCGGACTGCGATATGCATACAACCAAAGCATTTTCTCTCAAAACGGGGAGATGATAATGGAGAAATTCCCCGGCATTGAGATTATAAGATGCAATTCCGTGCTGACTTAAAATGCAAGAAGCAGTATAGGGCGCAAAATACGAAGAGCCCATCCCCGTAAAAATAATCTTATTGAAGTTTCCCTGGTTCCATATCGAGGAGACCTTTTCAAGTTCAGGCTGTCCCTCTCCGTAGAGATAATAATTTAAGGTATCTTCAAGAGCCTCTGGCTGCCCGAGAATCTCTTTCAGGAATTTATTTGTCATATGAATCTGATTTGAAAATTTATTGTTTTTAAACAAACAAAATAATGATTTCGATTGACTTATTTTTATTCTTTAGAATAAATCTTATAAGTTGTATTAAAGTCAATTAACCGCAAAGCATGCAAAGTTCTTGCACAAAGCTCATAATGAGTTCTTATATCCGATGGATATTTCTATCATATTATTTTTTAATAATTCACTCTGTTTTATAAAAGAAAAATCATATATTTCACTTTCCTGATTTAAACGAATTGATTAGAAAAATGGCTGCAAATACACAAACATTTAGTCCTCCTGTTGAAGGCAGAATTACTTCAATAGATTTCTTTCGCGGGTTTACCATGTTCCTTCTTGCAGGAGAAGCTACTGAGCTTTATGGTCAGCTTGAAAAATCGAATATTGGCGTTGTTCAGTTTCTGGGAACAGAGCTCAGTCACCATGTATGGCACGGATTACATTTCTGGGATCTTATTCAGCCATTCTTTATGTTTATCGTAGGGGTTGCAATTCCTTTTGCAGTCGCCAACAGGCTGAAAAAGGGTGACACAATAAAAACAATCACCAGGCATGCTATAAAACGGTCATTGCTTTTGCTTTTTCTCGGATGGGCCCTTTACTTTACAGATGCAGGACGACTGGTATTCCGTTTCCAGAATGTACTTGCACAGCTTTCGGTAACATACCTGGTTGCTTTTATGATAAGAAATAAAAGCTTCAAATTCCAAATAATCTTCACGCTTGTCATACTTCTGCTCATAGATCTTGCTTATCGTTTTTTCCCGGTCGAGGGATTTAACCATCCATGGGTGAATTTTGAGAATCTCGGAGCATGGTTCAACAATAAGATTGAAGGCGTAAACAAGGCAAGTGAATGGGCAACATTAAATTTTGTGTCAACTACAGCTCATACAGTCTGGGGAGTTATGTGCGGCAAACTTCTGATGAGTGATAAGCCTGCAGGAAAGAAAATTCAGACATTGCTCATTGCTGGTGTCTCTTGCTTGTTTATAGGTTACTTGCTCGACGGATTGAATATAACACCGATCATCAAGAAGATTGCAACATCCGCATTTGTGTTTGCCAGCGGCGGATGGGCAATACTGGTACTTTGTTTCTGTTACTGGCTTATTGATGTCAGAAAAAAATTCATATCCGGTTCGAAGATGTTCATTATCGTCGGAATGAACAGCATATTTATCTACCTCTTTTTCTCTATCAGTGGTGCCGAACTTATTCGTAGGTGTGTGGCTCCCTTCAGCAATTTATTATTTTCATGGGGAGGAGAAAAGACAGTTGATATTATCACCAGCCTTGGTATCTGGGCTGTTTTGTGGTATATGTGTTACTGGCTTTATAAAAACAAATTATATATTAAAATTTAAAGGTTCTGCTTAAATCAGCGAGATCAGCGGGAAAATAAAAAGGCTCCCGCAGATCACTCGGATATACGCAGATAGTCATTATTTATTCTTCGCAGCATTAACTTCAGGGGACTTGGTATTGCCAGGCAGTTTAGATTTTACATAGTCAGCCTGTTCAGTCAATCCACCTGATTGTTTACTTGAAGCGATACCGCTTAAGATCATAAAATTAAAATAAGCAGCAATCTGCTGCCGGTCTTCTTCAGCAATGGTATCACGAAATCTTACAATAAGATCAATACCCTTTTTAAAACAGACCGGATTTTTTATCCTCTTAAGATAGTTTGCAAAAGGTTGCAGAATCATAAATTTCTCATAGCCATTAGACATCCTTTCGAAACGTGCGGCAAGGGAATCATAATCATTTTCACCTGAGTAAGTGAATAATATATTGGTAATTGCGTCTTCCAATTCTGCTTTGACATGCTTTTCTGAAAGCGACTTCGCCTGATTAAATGCTGCAGCTGTATCAATTGCTGCGAGTGCCCGAAGAGCACTGCCCGCTATTGAATATGATGAATCACTGATTGCTCTCAGGAACAATGATCTGTATTCGTCTTTCTTCAGTCTCCCCAGCGCCTCAATGGCTCCAGCCCGAACCAACGATTTAGGATCATTCTTAGCCACCTCACTAAGGATCGGTTCAACAGCTTTTTTCACCGAGTCATTAGCTAAATTTAGCCTCTGAAGCGTAAAAATGCGCAAACCGTAATACCTGTCTTTTAGCGCAGTTTTCATAAGATCCATGGCTTTGTGATCGTCAGCCTGGGTTCTGGCAGCGAATTCAATAGCCTCCCTCCTGTCGAGATATAATCCTGCA
>Ga0182010_10001390_pt1 | contig 12806 bp, 10 predicted proteins | sample 611E1MmetaG_FD_120488 | JGI IMG/M metagenome (GOLD analysis project Ga0182010, IMG submission 120488) | Permafrost microbial communities from Stordalen Mire, Sweden - 611E1M metaG | ecosystem: Environmental > Terrestrial > Soil > Wetlands > Permafrost | place: Sweden: Stordalen | collected...
AACCGGCGGCGGACCCGCGGCGTCATCCCTCCGACAAGCCGCCGACACGCGGCTCCCGCGAGTCGAGGAGTGGAGGGCACAGCGATGACCACCGAAACCGACGAACCGCAGCCAAACGAGCTTCAGACCGCAACTCCGGACAACGCCACCGAACGCCATTCCGGCGGCCTCGCCGGCAGAGTCGCCCGGCGCATGGTCCGGGCCCACATCGGTCGCGTGCCCATCGGCGGGCCCCTGGCGGCCGTCGCGATCGTGGCGCTTCTGGGCGCGGCCTACTACGTCGGGAACCCGCCGACGAACTCTGGCCTCGATTCTGAGCAGAACCTCTCCGCCATCGACGGGCCCGTTCGGGCCGCGATCGGCGGCCCCGTCAGCGGCCCCGCCGGCAGCAGCGGCGGCTCCGGGTTGGGCAGCCTGTCGCTCGCTCCGGACAGCGTCAACACCACGCCCACTGAGGTCGACCAGCTGACCGCGACCCTCCAGTCCAACCAGATCGTCAAGACCGGCTCGATGGCGATCGAGGTTACGGATCTGGACACGGCGGTTTCGGATGCCAAGTCGACCATCGTAGGAATGGGCGGCTACGTCAGTCAGTCGTCCAGCTCGGGCGACAAGGAATCGGCCATGGCGACGGTCGAATATCGCCTGCCTGCGGCCAGGTGGGACGACGCCCTGGCTGCGATGCGCGCCCTCGCCAGCAAGGTCATCTCCAGCCAGACCAATGCCGAGGACGTCACCGCCCAGGCGGTCGACCTCAACGCTCGCCTCCTGAACCTGCAGGTGACGGAGTCCACGCTTCAATCGATCATGGCCAAAGCCTCGGCCATACCCGACGTCCTCGCGGTCGAGCAGCAGCTCAGCTCCACCGAGGGCCAGATCGAGGAGCTCTCGGCCCAGCAGACCAACATGAAGGATCAGGTGGCGATGAGCACGCTGACCGTCTCGTTCTCGACTCCCGGCCAGACCGTCACGGCCCAGGCCGCCCAGGGATGGGACATGGGCGCTCAGATCGATCAGGCGGCAGCGGCTCTCGTCCGCATTGGCCAGGGGCTGGTCACGCTCGTCGTCTGGGCTGTAGTGGTGGGCTTCCCGATCGGGATCGGGCTTGCCCTGCTGTGGGCAATCTGGCGGATCGCCCGGCGAGTCGCCCGGCGACGGCGGGGCTCGGTCGCCGCGGCGTGACGGTCAGGACCAGACGGGCGTGAACCGCGACTCAGTCTGAAACGCATTACCCAGGGAATTTGCCGGACTGCTTCCGGCGACACAGGGCAGAGAGAGGGTTCCACCTGCGCGCCAGAGGGTTCTTCTTGGTCGTGCTCGTCGCGGGGGCAATGGTCGCCGCTTGTTCGAGCTCTGCTTCGTCACCGGGATATGCGTACCAGGACCAGAACGCAGGCGCGACCATGGCGCCGGCCGCCAGCGACTTCTACGGCGGCAGCGCCCCGAACGCCATGCCGTCGGCAGCCGCCTCGGCAGCCGCGGGGGCCCAGATCGGCGCGAGCACGGCCAGCGGTGCGCCGGCTTCGAGCTCCGGCGTGACGCAGCCCGAGGACCAGATCATCAAGACCGGCTCGATCTCCGTCCAGGTTGCGGACCTCGACGTTTCGATCACCCAGGCCACCGATCAGATCCACGCTCTGGGCGGATGGCTGGCCGGCTCGGACCGGACCGTCACCTCGGCGTCGGACCTCGCTTCGGTCACATACCGTCTTCCGGTCAATGAGTTCGAGAACGCGCTGGCGGTCATGCGAAAGCTGGGCGCGAAGGTCCTGAGCGAGCACACCGAGTCGACTGCGGTCGGCGGCCAGATCGTCGACCTGCAGGCCCGCATCGCCAATCTGAGGGCCAGTGAGAAAGCGATTCAGGCCATCATGTCGAAGGCCAATACGATCGGCGACGTCCTCACCGTCCAGCAGCGGCTGGCCGACGTCCAGGGCCAGATCGAAGAGCTATCGGGTCAGCTCGCGGGCCTGTCCGATCAGGCGGCCTACAGCACGTTGACAGTGATTTTCCAGGTGCCGATCCAGCCGACGCCCAGCCCGAGCCCCTCTCCCTCGCCGTCGCCCGTGGCAACCGCGACGCCCATTCCGTGGAGCGCTGGCGATCAGGCCGGCCAGGCGACCGGAGCGCTCGGCGAGGTCGGCAAGGGCACGGCCACGGTATTGATCTGGCTCGGGATCCTGGTCCTGCCGATCACCCTGGCGTTGGTGCTCCTTCTTCTCCTGCTTGGCGGCGCGGCACGGCTCCTCGATCCGATCCGAAAGCGTCTGCTGCCGTTCACGGTGCCGCAGTCGGTGACGTTCGCGCAGCCTGGGAGGCCGTATCAGAGCCCTCCGGCTCCGGGCGGTCCCACGACGCCGTCTCAGAATCAGCCGAAGTCCTGAACGGTTCAAGAGAGCATCCGCCGGGATGCCGGGATGCCGGGCCGCCCCAGACCCGAGCGCCGGCGAACTCCCGCGAACACAAACCGGGCCCGCTTTGCCGGGCCCGGTTTGTTCTGGGCCCGGCCCCCGCGCCACTAGCTAGCCCCGGCTGGCCGTCTTGCGATCGACCAGAGATACCACCTCGCGCAGCCGGCTGACCGTCTCCGCGTCGACGGCGTCCGGTTCGAGGTAGGGGCCGAGCCGCTCCAGGATGTCGACCACAAGGCCGAAGAAGACGCTCGCGTCGGCCAGGAAGAACTGTGGCTCGTTGTTGTAGCGAACCAGCGTCAGTCGGCCCTGCAGCACTCGCCGCTCGTCCACATGAGCAACCTGGGTCGAGAAGTTGTGACCCTGAATCCCATCGGGGTTGTTCAGGTAGTTCAGGGCATTGTCGATCGCCAAGCCGAAGCGCGCGCGCCAGGCGACCATGCGCTCCTGCACTTCGGGCGGGATCCGCACCTCGGCCGTTTCGTCAAAGACCTCGGGCGTCACCGTCAGCAGGCCGACGAGTGTCGCCCCGGCGCGGGCCCCGAGCATGACCTGGAGCGACCGCTCCAGGGTGAAGACCTCGGAGTCGAAACGCGGGCTGGTTATGACGTCCGTCAGGAGATCCTCGACGTTGTCCAGAACGCCCGGCTCAGCGAGGGCGTTGGCCAGGTGGAGCGTCTCTTCCTTAAACAGGAACTTCTCTTCGTGGTCGAGCATGGAGGCTCCTAAGCCGAGAGGCGCCCGGTCGGCGATACGTCGCTGTTCGGCTGCCCCGCACGGGTCGTCAGCCGTGGGATCGTAGCACCCGGGTCGAGAAGCCTGCGCCCGCCGGTCCCGCGGCGCAGATCGCCTGGCCGACGGCCGAGGCCGGCTGCCAGATCGTCACAGACCGTTCTCGCCTGGCCGAGGGCTGCCAGACGAGGAGCGGCCCCGACGCGAGGGGGTGCGTCGGGGCCGCGTGAGATTCGGGCGGATAGCTTACGGATAGAGGCCGCGGACGGAGGTTGCGTCGGCCACTCGCTGGACGGCGAGCATGTAAGCCGCCGTCCGCATGTTCACTCGTTCCTTGAGGCTCATGTCGAGCGTGCTGGCGAAGGCCTTCGTCATGACCGCGTGCAGCTTCTCGTTCACATGCTCGATGGTCCAGAAGTCGCGATCGAGGTCCTGGACCCATTCGAAGTAGCTGACCGTGACACCGCCCGCGTTGCAGAGGATGTCCGGGATGACGAACTTGGCGTTCTTGTAGAGGATCTCGTCAGCCTCGGGAGTCGTCGGGCCGTTGGCGGCCTCGGCGATGATCCGGGCATGGACCTTCCCCGCGTTGGCGGCGGTGATCTGATTCTCCAGCGCCGCCGGGATCAGGATGTCGCAATCGAGCTCGAGCAGCTCGGCGTTGCTGATCTCCTTGGTGCCGGGGAAGCCGACCACCGTGTGGTGCTCCTGCTTCCAGGCCAGGACCGAATTGGGATCGAAGCCATCGGGCTTGAAGATCGCGCCGGTCGAGTCGCTGACGGCGACGATCGTAGAGCCCTGGCCGAACATCAGCTGCGCGGCAATGGCTCCGGCGTTGCCGTAGCCCTGGACGGCGACCCGGCACTTGGCCAGATCCATGCCCAGGTGACGCGCGGCGTCCTGGATCGCGTAGACGGCGCCTTGAGCGGTTGCCTCGTTCCGGCCCTCAGACCCGCCCAGCGGGATCGGCTTGCCGGTGACCACGGCCGGGCAGGTGTACCCGACGTGCATCGAGTAGGTATCCATGATCCAGGCCATCGTCTGGGAGTTGGTGTTCACATCGGGCGCCGGGATGTCCTTCTCCGGGCCGATGATGATGCTGATCTCGGTCGCGAAACGCCTGGTCAGACCCTCCAGCTCGCGCAGGCTGAGCTTCTTTGGATCGACGATGACGCCGCCCTTGCCCCCGCCGAACGGAATGCCGACGACGGCGCACTTCCAGGTCATCCACATGGCCAGGGCTTTGACCTCGTCGAGAGTCACGTCCTGGTGGTAGCGGATGCCGCCCTTGGCCGGGCCGCGGCCGAGGTTGTGCTGGACTCGATAGCCCGTGAAGACCCGGACCGAGCCGTCGTCCATCTTCACCGGGAAGTGGACGGTCAGCTCGCGTTTCGGCTCGCGCAGGACCTTTCGGAGTCCGGGGGAGAGATGGAGATGCTCGGCGGCCAGGTCGAACTGCCGCTGGGCGACGTCCCATGCATTGATCGCGGGCGCGATCTGCTCGGTCGCCATGTTCTCGAAACCTCCAGTGCCGGGGGAGCCGCTGGAGCGACCGATCGAGTGGCTCGGCCTGCTTCCTCGAACGTCCCCGACAACGTCGCGGCGGCCTTCCGTTTTGCCCGGAAAGCGGCGCCGCAGGTTCCACTTGCGCCGGAGTATAGACCTCGCCCGGAAAACCGCCAGCCGGAGAGACAGTCGGCTCACCGGCCGAACGTCCTAACGTTATGGCACTCTCGCCGGTTCGGCCGAACGATTCGGGGGTTGCGCGGGCGATCGTCCTTACGCCTGCCCGGACCGTCCGGGACGCGTCCGGGGCCGCGCGAGCAACGTCTGGGCCCGCGCCAGTGGCCAGGTCATTCCGCCAGAACGAGGACGCCGCCGTAAGCTCCGGGACCGACGTGCGCGCCGATCACAGGCCCGATGATCTGCGCCGTGACAAGCCTCGGTGCGGGTCCCGGCAGGCGCGCCAAAACCTCGTCGCGGAACGGGACCGGGTCGATCGGAGGCGCGTACAGCACGTGCAGTTCCTCCAGTGGCCGCGCCGTCATGAATTCGACGATCCGCTCGCGAGCCCTAGCTCGAGTGCGCGGCTGATCCGCCGGCACGACCCGTGCGTCCTCGATCGTCATGATCGGCTTGATCGACAGCAGCCCGCCGATGGCCGCCTTCGTGCTGCTGATTCGACCCCCTCTGCGAAGGTACTCGAGGGTCTCCAGGGCGACGTAGAAGTGGGTCCGATTGCGCAGGCGCGTCAGCGCCTCGGCGATCGACGTCGCGGTCTCCCCTTGCGCCGCCATCGTCGCGCCGCGCAGCGCCAGGGCCCCGATCGCCATCGACGCCGACCGCGAGTCGACGACTTCGATCTGACGGCCGGGCAGCATATCGCGCGCCATCCGGGCGCTCTGGACCGTGGCCGAGAGAGTCTCACTCAGGCAAACGCATACGACGCCGTCGGCCCCGTCGTCGAAAGCCTGGTCGAAAGCCTGCTTGAATTGCCCCGCGCTGGGTGCGGCCGTGTGGGCGAACAGACTTCCGGGGGCGCTCATCTCGCTCCAGAAATCCTCGGGCGCAAGCTCGTCGGGCGAGCGGTAGCTTCGCTCGCCGAACGAGACGGTCAGCGGCACCTGGCGGATCTTGCCCCCGCGCAGCTGGGTCTGCGTGAGATCGGATCCGGAATCGGTGACGATAGCGACGGTCATCGTTCCTCCTTGGGCCCGGCGTCGGTAGGTCCAGCCCGCCGGCCGGCCGCGCCCGTCAGGGTATCGCGCAAGGCGCCCATCGAGGGCGCGGCCGCCCCATCCGCGAGGGCCGCCTCCAGCCCGACGACGTCGTTCCGGCGCAGATTCGCGAGTGCCACGAGGCCGATGGCCAGCAGAATGGCCGTCGCCACCAGCAATCCATCGATGCCTCGCCAGGAGGCGAAGGCGCCGCCCAGCACGGCGCCGATCACCTGTCCCAGGCCGAGGAAGACCGAGTAGAGCCCCATGATCGCGCTCCGGTCCCCCTCGAAGCCCTCGCTGACGTCGGCCAGGAGCCCCAGAGCGGCGGGCGTGGCGCCCGACATCACGAAGAGAGCGGCGACTCCCACCCCCACGAGGGCGATGAGCAGGACGGTGGAGGTTCCGCCCAGGTGATTGATGGCCAGCACGTCGAGAGCCATCACGACGAAGGCGCCGACGCCAACGAGAAGCATCGTCGTCCGCCGGAAGCGGGCGTAGACCGAGCCCCAGAACAGCAGCCCAAGCCCGAAGACGATCGCCAGGGCAGCCGAGCCGTCGCCGATCGAGCCGGCCGAGATGCCCTGCATGAGGAACTGGCCGGGGTCGTGGATGTTGCCCCGAAGAAGAAGCGGCGCCTGGAGCGCCCACAGGCCGAGGATGGCGTTGATCGCCAGCCAGGTGGGGGCGAACAGGAGAACGCTACGACTGGTGGCGAGGCGCCAGTAGCGTCCGAGTTCGACCCTGGCGGTGCCGCCCGATCGACCGGCCAGCTCGACATCGCGATCTCGGGGCACCTCTCGCACGCCGTAAGCGTAGAGGCACAGGGCCACGAGATAGAAGAAGCAGTTGAGGAAGAAGGCCGGCCGGCCGAAGGCCTCCCAGAGATGGCCCGCCAGCCACGGGCCGACGGCCAGCATCCCGCCGAGCGATACGAGCTCGAACAGCGAGACGACGCGGCCTCGCAGCTGCTCGTCGTGAGAAGTCTCGGCGGCGATGAAGCCGAGCGTGGACGGGACCGAGGCGGCAGTCGAGCTGCCCTCCAGCAGCCGAGTCACGAAGAGCACGGGCAACTGCGTGGTGAGGCCGGTCATGAAGACCGCGGCCGACCCGAAGAGCGGGCCGAGCAGCATGATGACCTTGCGCCCGTAACGGTCCGCCAGGACTCCGAAGACGATCGCGCCGGTCAGCTCCGTGGTGTAGAAACCGCCGGTGAGCAGCGAGAGCGCGCCCGGGCCAGTGCCCCTGTTCCTGGTCATTTCGTCCACCAGATAGACGAGCATCCCACCCGTGACCGCGGTGCTGACCCGCAGGACAAAGGTGGCCAGGAGCATCGAGGCGATCGAGCGATTCATGGGTCGATAGCCTAACGACCGCGACGCAAGCATGCGACCTCAGAAGGGAGGGGACCTCGTCGGGATCCCGCTCTGGGGGACGTCGTCGGACTTCTCCAGGCGGGGCGCAGATGCTGGTCCGGGGAGGGGCAGGTCTATACTCGGGCCACCGGTGGCTCGTCGCGCTCACAATCGCCCCTGCCACCGGTTCGGCTGCGCGGCCGAGTCGGCGACGACCTCCAAGCACGCGTGGCCGCGCGCCAACGGCGCGAGACGCGGCCGGCACACTATTGCGTCACTGCGCACAGGACCGCATCATCGAGCCACGCATCTGGAGGAGGCGTCTTGGAGCCACCCGCCGCAGCGCCGTCCCTCGCCACCTGTGTCGTGGTGACGGGGATCGCAGCGCGCAGCCCGGGGGACCGCCGACCGACGCTCGGAGCGCGGCCTTGAGCGCCGACCCGGCGAGCGGCCGCGCCGCGAGCGATCGTTCCGCGAGCGAGCCGGCCGGCGTGGCTCCGAAACGGCAGTCGACCATCTCGGAGCGCGTGTTCGCGCTGCCGGGTCGGGGCAACCTGATCGACGCACCTACACGCCGCCGGGCCGGCGTCTTCCGCAGGGCCGTGCGCCAGGAGATCGGCCGCCTCCGGGATCCGCGTCGCCTGGTGCTCGTCATCCTGCTCGGGGTCACTTGCGGCCTCGTCCTGGCGGCCCTGTTCGCGCGCGGCGAAGCGGCCGGCGCCGACGCCCGAGCCTACTGGGCCGCGGGCCGATTGTGGGTGGGCGGCGGCGATCCGTACCACCCGACGGGGCCGTTCATGCCCTACGTGTACACACCGTGGATGCTGCCGATCTTCGTGCCCTGGTCGTTCCTGCCCTGGGACGTGGCTTGGTTCGTCTGGCGGGGCGCGACCGTTATCGCCCTGCTCTGGTCGGCGCATTGGGCCTACCGGCGGCGGCCGATGACGACGGCGGTCGTGCTGATCCTGCTCTCCTTCCCGATCGCCGCGAACCTGGACACGGGCAACATCAACCTGCCGCTCGCGCTTCTCCTCTTCGGCGCGCAGTTCGCCGGGCCCAGGCTGGCGGGTCTGCTGTGGATGATCGCCACGACCCTGAAGTGGCTGCCGGCGGTCTTCTGGCCGATTCTCACGCCACGCGGCCGCCTGTGGGGCATCATCTGGTTCATCCTGGCAGTCATCCTGACGGTCCTGACCCTGCCCGCCACCCTGGTCCAACTGCAGGTTCTCTTCGGGTTCCCGCGGCCGGCGAGAGTCGACTACTTCGTCTTCGCCTGGGCCCTCGTGCCGTGGGCCTACCTGCATCCTGAAGGCTTCCGCTGGCTGATGCCGTCGGAATGGCCCGGCATCGCCCGAACCGTCGTTTCGGGGGCGGCCGTCTGGCGGATCCACTGGCGACGCAGCCCCGAGCGAACGGCCGAGACTCTGGGACGGATGATGCGCTCTCGCGTTCGAATCTTCCTGGGCCTCGGCGGCGCATAGCCTCCCGGCTAGTACCGCGGCCGAGCCGCCCCGGCTGGTACCGCGGCCGTTCCGTTGCGCCTGGTTCAACCCGCCGCTTCGCGGCTGGTTCGGGCCCTACCCTGGACACCGTGTCTCCCCTCGATCAGCTGCATGCGAGCTGGCCCGCCACGATCCTCGTCGCCGACGACGAGGTCCTCGTGCGAAGCGTCCTCCGGCGTGCCCTGGAAGGGGCCGGCTACCGCGTCATCGAGGCCGCCACCGGGGCGCGAGCCGTCGATCTTGGAGAGAGGGAACGCCCGGACCTCTTCATCCTCGACATCTCTATGCCCGACGTTGACGGAGTGGAGATCTGCCGCGCCATCAAGAGCGACCCGCTGACTCATCTGACGCCAGTCATCCACATCACCGACCAGGCGCAGCGCCACGAGCGGCTGCGGGCCCTCGAAGCAGGCTCGGACGAATTCGTGGCCAAGCCCTTCGACATCGAGGAGCTGCTGATCCGAGTTCGCTCGCTGCTTCGGACGAAGCGACTGACCGACCACCTGGTCAGCGACGAAGCGGTCCTGCTCTCGCTGTCTCGAACGGTCGAGGCCCGCGACAACTACACCGAAAAGCACCTGTACCGGGTGGCCGACCGCTCCGTCGAGGTTGCCCGCCGCATGGGCATGACCGAGCGCGAGATCGAGAGCATCCGTCTCGGCGGCCTCTATCACGACCTCGGCAAGATCGCCGTCCCCGACAGGGTCCTGCACAAGCCCGCCTCCCTGGATCGGGCGGAGTATGCCCTCATCAAGCGCCATCCGGAGACCGGCGCCGAGATCGTGCGGCCCCTGCGGGCGTTCGGCGGTCCGGAGCCGGCCATCCTCCACCACCACGAACGATTCGATGGAACCGGCTACCCGTACGGGCTTCGGGGCGAAGAGATCCCCCTGGCGGCCCGGATCGTCGCTGTCGCCGACTCCTTCGACGCGATGACGACCGACCGTCCCTACCGCGCGGCCCTCCGCGCCGAGGACGCGTTGCAGCGGCTCGACGACGGCCGCGAGGAGCAGTGGGATCCGCTGGTCGTGGATGTCTTCGTGACCCAGTATGTCGGCAGCGGCGAGGGTCGCGAGATCCCCGAGGGCTTGTAGCCGCCCGTCTACCTGCGACGGATCTCGCGCTCGAACTCGGGGAAGTAGCGGGCTATCACCGACAGTCCGAACGAGCTCAGGATCGACTCCTTGGGTTCGCGCGTCAGCAGGAACTCGAAGGAGCGCTTGACCAGGTTCGTCGGATCGGTCGTCCCGGGCGCGAAGCGGGCCAGCTCGCCCACCGTCACGCCAACCTCGAACTCGCGGCTCGCGCCGTGGTCGGTGACGGTCACGGACGCGACCCAGCCGCCATCGACCGCCGAGCATTCGACCGAGATCGCGCTCATCGTGGTGTCTCCTCCGAAGTCCGGACCCACCGGTCACGCGCCGCGGACCGCCGGTCCGACGAGCGTAGTCCAAGGTGCGGCCGAGCATCGCAGCAAGCGCACCTCTAGGTGCGGCGACGGATTGCCTCCGCCACGCTTTCCTCGCCGAATTGCTCCGCCATCAAGTCCGGGCCCAGAGCGGCGAGCACCGGATGGGACGCCTCGGCCCGAACGTCGAACAGCTCGACCGTCGGGGCGTCGAAACAGACGGCAACCGCGCCCTCCACGCCAAGGGCGATGCGGGCGCGGGCGGCGGGACGCCGCCAGCGCCCGCCGGGAGCGTAGCGATGCCACGACCCGTGCATGCCCAGATGGGTGCGGAGCTCCAGCCCGGAATCGAAGCGGATCAGGAGTTGCTTGCCGCGCGACTCGACCGACTCCACCGTCGCACCGATGAGGCACTCCGCCCGGGGCCCGGGCTGACGCGCGGAGGCGGACACGATCCTGCGGCCGACGACGTGCGGGCGAAGAGCCGCCGCCGTCCGGTAGAGAGTGTCGCCTTCGGGCATCGGCGCAACGCCAGGCTAGCCGCGGGGTCCGGTGCCGCGCGATCCGGAAGGGCGACGCCAGTAGTTCTCGGCCAGGGCCGTCTCCGGCGGCAAGCCCCGTCCCGACGCAACCACCCGGCGGCCCGAGGGTCGAAGAACGAAGCCGCGGTACCCGGCGGCGAAGCCCGTCTCTTCGAGGAGCGGCCGCCAGGGCGACGAGGCCACGGGCTCGCCGTCGACGCGGGCGATCACCAGTTCCCGCGAACGCCCGCCCTCGACGAGCTCGCGCAGACCAACCAGGGCCGCCCGCGCCATCTCGCCGTCGTCGGACGCGGGCAGCGTCTGCAGGGAGTGCCCGCCCCGTTCCAGGTAGAGCACGGCGGCTCCGTCCACCAGGACCACGTAGGCGCCGGCCGCCCGCGCCAGTGGCCGCCGATCCGCCTCGCCGCGGCGTGGCCAGGCGAGCGCGGTGCCGTAAGGGTTCGCTGGATCCGCCGCTGCCAGCAGGTGGACGGCCAGACCGGCATCGGCGTCGTCGGGCGCCTCGCGCAGCGAACGCAACCGATCCACCGCCCCGGGCAGGGCGAACTGCGCGGCGCCGAGCCCATCGACGAAGTAGCCGCGGCGGATCCGCCCCGACTCCTCCATCGCCCGCAGCACCGGGTACACGGCGCTGAAGCCGCCGGCCACTTCCTCGGCGGAAACGGCCTCACGAGTGAGCACGCCGTGGCGATCGAGCAGGACCGTGGCGAGTGAATGCAACCGCGTCGTGGCCGCGCCGCTGCCGCGGGCCGCGGCGCCACTTCCGGCGCCGCTGCCGGCGCCGCTCCCGGCCGGGGCGGGCCCGTCGCTCCGCTCGACCAGCGACCACCGTCCGGCCGCCTCCGGCGGGCCCAGCTGCAGCCGCCCGGGCCGAGGCCGCCGCTCACCGGAAGGGCGCCGCCAGCGCAGCGCGCGCAGAGGGGCAAAGGTGTCGTTGGTGATCTCGCCAGCCCAGACCAGGTCCCACAACGCGTCGAGAACCGCGCGCTCCGCCACGGGGCCGGCCGCCGACGCCAGCTCGCGATAGAAGGAGGCGCCGCGTTGTCGGAGCCTCTCGCGCAGCCGCTCGTGGATGTCGTCGCCCGGCGGCTCCGCCTCGCCGGCCGCCAGATCGCGCAGCGCCTCGCGACCGGGACGGTACAGCACGATCCGACCGTCGTCGCGGCCGAGGCTGCCGCGCCCAACCCAGGCCACCTCGCCCATGGCGCCCAGCTCGTCCAGCAGGCGCGGCTGGTAGCCGGGGATTCGGACGGGCAGGACATCGCGCTCCAGGACGGAGGCGGGGATGGGCACCCCCGCAAGTTGATCGACCACCTCCGCCAGCCGCTCCAGAGCGGCCTCGGGACGGAGAACGGGGGCGGCATCCCCGACCGCCCGAATCCCTTGCCAGGCCGGCAGGAACCGCGCCAGCACGACCTGTTCGACCGGCTCGACCTCGCGCCGCAGCCGGGCCAGAGATCGGCGCCGGAGCTGGCGCAGAACCTCCGGATCGCACCATTCGCGCTCAGTGCCGCCGGGCCGGAACTCGCCGCGCAGGATCGTGCCCGCTTCCAGCAGCCGCTCGAGCGCCTCCTCGACTCGAGCCGCCGGAATCGCCCATCGCCGCGCCGGCTCCGGGGCGTGGAACGGTCCGTGCCCGCGAGCCCAGCGCGCGACCAGGCCGCCAAGAGCGTCTTGCACCGGCGCGAGGAACGCCGCCGGAACTCCGACCGGCAGCGCCACTCCGAGCGCGTCGCGATAACGGGCCGCGTCCTCGATGGCGATCCAGCGATCCTCGGCGGCGATGCGCAGGACGATGGCGCGGCGCGACCCTCCCAGCGCGCTGAGCCACTCTCCGGCGGCCGGCGGCTCCGCGATCCGCGCCGCGACCTCCTCCGCCGACAGATCGCCCAGGCGCCGAAGCAGGTCGTGCAGCGCGTCCGCGGTTCGGGCGGCTCGCTCCGGGACGAGCGCCTGGAGCGACAGCTCGAGGTCCGCCAGCGCCGCCGGGTCGATGAGATCGCGCAGCTCCTCCTGGCCGAGCAACTCGCGCAGCAGCTCGCGGTCCAGGGCAAGCGCGCCGGCCCGGCTCGAGAACGCCGCTCTGGCAGCAACGGCAGCGTTCGGCGGGGCTGCTCGCGGTGGCCAGCCGGTACGGCT
>Ga0182010_10001391_pt1 | contig 12799 bp, 11 predicted proteins | sample 611E1MmetaG_FD_120488 | JGI IMG/M metagenome (GOLD analysis project Ga0182010, IMG submission 120488) | Permafrost microbial communities from Stordalen Mire, Sweden - 611E1M metaG | ecosystem: Environmental > Terrestrial > Soil > Wetlands > Permafrost | place: Sweden: Stordalen | collected...
GGGAATTGAAAAAGCACAACGCCGAGTTTGCCGGCATACGCAATGGGATAAATAGACTGTTTGAACCGCTTAGCCAGTTCGGCGACCGTATCCTTGTCCTTCAGATATACGGTTCGAGCCGTCCTGTCTTTCTGAGGAAGCTCAGACAGAATATCAGAAGGAAGAGTTCGAGGGTCGACGCTATGGCCAGTTAGTGCACCGTAAGCCTTAATGTGAAATGTGAAATGATCAGGTGTTCGCGAGGCCCATAAACGCGCCTTCTGTTCGCTAGGGATCGCATAATAGGCTGAATCAATTTCGACAGTATCGAACTGTTCTGCATAGAACCGTAGACGTGCCTCGGAAGTTCGAACTCCTTTGGGATAAAACTCACCGCTATCGATAAGAGCCTTTTCTGTCCAACTACAGGTTCCGACACGAATTGTCGCCATTCCGACACTCCAAGTGAGTGATTATCAATAATACTGACTTCAGTACAACCCAACTGGGGAAAAGACCGAATTGGTGATCCCAGACTCGTCTATGTTGTGAGCGGCATTGATTGTGTTAGCTATCCCTGCATTCATTTGTAACTGTCCATGATCTTGTTAAGTAGAGTCTTCTTATCATAAAACTTAGCCATCTCGACAGCTTCCCTAGCTTCTCGGGATACAGTGTACTTTGCTATATCCTTCGTTTCGAGTTTTGCAAGAATCTCCGGGGTATCGACGAATCGGGACATTTTGTTGAACTGAGTGATGCCTCCCCTCTGCCCATCATGATGCAAAGTCAGATAGAGCGTATTCTTTGCCCTGGTTATGGCCACATAGAACAGTCTCTGCTCCTCTTCTATCGATTCTTCGTCGTCAAGGGAAAATGTCACTGGAAGTACTCCGTCAATCAAACCCATCAGGAATACGCAGTCCCATTCAAGACCCTTCGCCGAGTGGATTGTGGAGAGCACGAGCGGCTTCTCCTCCTCTTTCGTCTCAGGCTCAATCCTCCAGACTCCTCTCTCAGGGGGTTCAATGCCGAAATCCTCAAGCAGTTCTTCCAGGGATGAGTATCTTGATGCTATCTGCCTCAATGCCTCGAGATCATTTAATCTCAAGTGCCAGTCGTCGAATCTTTCCTTCAATATCGGACGATAGTAATCCAATATGACTTCAAACTTGTTCCCGACATCCTCTTTCTCCCTGGATGCAAGATCCAGGGCCGACTTCAGTCTTGATAGTCCTTCTCCATAACTTTGCTTCCTAGCATGCGTTGAGAGAACATGATTCATTATTTCCGGGAGGGATGGATATTTGACTATCTCATCGGTCAGGGAGTCTGCCGTCTTGGCCCCTATTCTCTCTATAAGGATTAGGACTCTATTCCATGAGAGCTCGTCTTTCGGGTTAGATATGACTTTAAGGTGAGCCATCAGGTCTTTAACATGTGCAGTCTCGTAAAACTTAAGTCCTCCATAGGTTTCGTAAGGGATGTTTCTCTTGCTCAGCTCCGATTGGACCGCTATCGAGAGGTACATGGACCTGAAAAGTATGCACTGATGACTGAGTGGAATCCCTTCGTCCATCTGCTTTTTGATTCTGTCTGCAACCCATTCGGCCTCTTCATATGAATCCCGGAAGTAGAGAAGTTGCGGTTTGTGTCCCTGCTTCTTACGAGTTGATACAAGGCATTTTGAGTACTTGTGCTTCATGTTCTCAAGGAGTGTGTTGGCGACATCCAGGATACTCTGGGCACTGCGATAGTTTTCCTCGAGCTTGATTATCCTGCAGCCCTCGAACTTTTCGGGGAATGCCATTATGTTTTGATGAGTCGCCCCCCTGAATCCGTAGATACTCTGCGCGTCGTCTCCAACTACCATAATATTGCCGTGATTTTTGGCCAGATTATATGCAATATCGCCCTGAATTGAATTGGTGTCCTGGTATTCGTCGACCATGACGTACCGGTATCGGTTGGAGAGGCTTTCCCTTATCTCGTCGTTTTCAAGGAGAAGCTTGAGATAAACGAGCAGGTCGTCATAGTCGAGATAATTCTTGTTGATCTTGTATTCAGTGTATTCTCTTCTTAAATTCTGTATGTCGGCAACGTATTCGTTGAAATGGGGATACTCTTTTTTTATGACTTCAACGATTGGTATCCCCTTATTTATGGACATGCTGATAATAGACCTTAGGGTATCTTTTTTAGGAAACCGCTTTCCCCGTTCATAGAACCCGAGTTTGGTAGAGCATCGATGTATGGCCTCCTCGGCATCTCCCTCGTCGAGAATGAACAGTGTATCGGGAAAATCTATGGCTTTGGCATACCTCTTCAATATCTTGTACGCAAAGGAATGGAATGTGCCGCCTTCGACATTCTTGCAAAGCGGATTATGTTTTGAAGCCCTGGATATCATCTCCTGTGATGCTTTCCTCGTGAAGGTTAGTAGTAAGATGGAATTCGGGCTGACCTTGTTCTGGACAAGATGCAGCACCCGGTATTCAATAACCCGCGTCTTACCGCTTCCTGCTCCGGCGATGACCAGATAGGCCCCGTCGGTTGAGGTCACGGCGTCATATTGAGATGAGTTAAGCTCGTTTTGGAAATCGATCATGGTTAGTCCTCACGAAAAAAAATAACTTCTTGCAAAACTTTCCCACATAGTATACATTTGTATACATGATAAGTCTAACCGACAGGCAGAAGGTTATTCTGGACTTCCTGAAATATTTTGTGAGCGAAAACGGATATCCCCCTACAGTTCGTGACATTGGCGCTCACTTCAACATACAATGGGCGGCAGCTAAAAATCATTTAAAAGCACTCGAGACGAAAGGTTATATACACATTAATCAGTATAAATCCCGCGGAATTGAAATACTCGGACTAAAGCATGCTGAAGGGTTGATGGTGCCGGTAGTCGGCAATATACGCGCCGGTAGCCCTGTGTTGGCTGTCGAGGATATCACCTCCTATATCCTGCTCGACAAATCTTTATTCCCATCCGAGAGCGCCTTTACGGTAAGAGTTTCCGGCGATAGCATGGTAGAAGCCGGTATACTCGATGGCGATTTCATTGTCGTCAAACCACAGAATGATTTAAATAACGGGGAAATTGGTGTCGTTCTCATCGAAGATGAGGCTACGGTAAAGAGAGTATATGTGAGCAAGGGCAAGGTCACACTGAAACCTGAAAACAGGGCCATGGAACCGATCACCTATTCTGCTGAAAAAACTTCAATTATCGGCAAGGTAATCGGAGTCATTAGAAAAATGTGATTTGTGGATAAGTTGACGCCATATTGGGGAGCAATTTGAATGGTTTTGGATGGTAGGCTGCATGAATAATCCAACTGATAAGATCATATGTCCAATCAACGGCTCTACACGCTACGTAGCCGCTTGCGAAGCTAACTGCCCGAAACGGAACCGATGCGGCACGCTCTCCAGATATTATAGTCCAAGTCTGTTTGATGTGCCTGTGAAAAAGCGAAAGCAAGGAAGACGGAAAACGTCAACCACTCGGGATTGAAATCCCGAGCATGTTAAGTATCCGAAAGGGTACGCGCATGCTCTAGTTGACCAGGCTCAGTGTATTAACACTACGTTACCGGCGAATACATAGGCACCTTGGGATGCTGGCCAGTCCCAGACTCTGCGGCAGACAGTTAAACAGGTGTGAGGGTTAAGCCCGTGCTGCCTGCATATAAACCGTCGGATAACATTGCCGAGGTAAACATTACCCGCGTAAGCGGAGATTAACGGAGTAGTCCAATTCAACGTGCTTTTGTAGTAAGTAACACCAGACAACAGCTCATGCCCTGCACTCCAGCAAGGGCAAGGATGCTACTGCGTGGGCGGAAGGCCGCGGTCCTCAGGCGCTATCCCTTCACGATTATCCTGAAGGCCCGCACAGATGGGGATTTACAGCCGATAGAGCTCAAAGCCGACCCTGGCAGCAAGGTCACCGGATTTACTGTGGCTTGCGAAGATTGCAACCAGAGCAAGAACAACCTTACCGCCGCAGAATTCGGGCATCCGAACATTCAGAAGCAGGCATTACGACCTCTCAAAGACGCTTCTGCTGTCAATGCCACTCACTATGTCATCGGGGCTGCACTCAAGTCTTTGGGATTGCCGGTATCGTTCTGGACCGGTGGCAGGACTAAGTTCAGCCCCACTCAACAGGACTATCCGAAAGCCCACTGGATTGACGCGGCCTGTGTCGGTGAGTCCGGGAATCAGGTCAAGCTTGATCTGCGGATGCAGGTATCGCAGGTTAAGGCTACAGGGCACGGATCACGGCAGATGTGTCGGATGGACAGGTTTGGATTCCCCCGGACTTCTACTAAGACAGCTCGTGTAGTCAAAGGGTTCAGGACTGGAGATATTGTCAGAGCAGTTCTCCCTTACGGGAAGAAGACAGGTACTTATGACGGCAAGGTAGCCGTCAGGGCATCCGGGAGTTTCAATGTATCGACTGCTACCGGTATAGTCCTGGGGATTAGCTACAAATACTGTTCTGTGGTTCATAGGGCAGATGGATATTCATATCTAACAAATACAGGCGCTCCTCTCGGCAATGAATTACCGAGTATCCGCGCCCAGGAGTTGTCATGAAACGGAAATACTCAGTACACTCGTGCCAGAAAATTAATGCTGGCCATTGGGCGGATTCTCTTGATCAGGCTGGTTGCCTTCAGCGAGGACAGGCTGGATCCTTTTCACCTCATCGCTGCATTGAGGATCAAAGGGGAAATGGCCCTGTTCATCAGACCAAAGCATCTGCAGCGCCCTGAATTTTTTTTCTCCGTAATAGGAGGTTGTTTCGGGCATGTGTTGCTTTGCGCTGTTGGTGAGGACTTCTAGAAACATGACGTTTATATTTCCGATCCTGTAATGACCGGTTTGGTCGGTGAAAGAAGCGCCTCCCCTGATGAGATTGGCGGTCTCAGTAATTAAAAGGGTTGATAAATCGTAATCCAATCCAAAAATAATAAGCTCAGGATTACGCCAATTCTCTTCGATCCCTGCTGTATATGCGAAAGAAGGCAATTCCGAAAATGAGTAAACAATCCCGAAACCGTTCTTCCGGATATTATAGTTCAGCACCTTTCCGCCGCCTGGGACCGAGGCCTTTCCCGAGCAGGTACCACATTTGCCATAAGCATCGCACATAAAAGACTCCTTTCTGCATCCGGTTCACTGCCTTTAGCTCTTGTCATAAATGAAACAGTCAAAGGAGGACAGCACTTCTGACGATTAACAAAATGGGTTCAGCATCCGCTTACCACTCTTATATCGCTCTCTGTTCGGCTGTACCAACAATTCGCCATGTCAATTGTCAAAAGCAGGCCGCATTATAGATGCTGCATCTGCCCGCTGATGATCGAAGACTGGTTTCCCTGAAATGCGCCTCACCTCAATCATCTGCCATCCGTCTCTGGTAAGATTGTGATTATAATAGTCTACTAAGTATAGAGCCTCGTCTGTATTAGGTCGTACCTCAGGATGAACTGTTTCGCATAAAAATCGCAAGAATTGTTCATCAGATTCATGCAGCAAGTTAAAGCGATGATCGGTTAATACCCAATCATCACTCCAGTCATTCCAAATTACCCTGTGCTGAATAATGTCACTGGCGGCATTCCAAACTCGGTGATCTGTCGAGGGCATAGAGATCAAATCGTAAAGCCGACCGAGGAATCTGTCTTCTTGCAATCTGCCACTCCATCTGATTCCAGAGATTGTGAGATGATCAATGATTGCTCTTCGTGTTACTTCTGAGATAGAGTGTTCCATATTTGTCTACTCGCCGATCACTTATTATACCAAGTTGTCTTTTTCAGTCACAAGTATACACAATAAATCTCCCACATTGGATTTCAGGATGTATCTACGTTCTCATCTGACACAATCCTTTTAACTTTTTTAGGGGAATTCATACTTGTCTCGCTAGGCACAAAGCGTGAATTGTCCCGCGAACCGAAATTCGAGACTCTTAAAGAATTGTTGTATCCTTTCGGGAATATACAAAAAGACTAGATTCAGAGGCGTAATCGATATAAATCTTTTGCAGAGCAGCGGTTGAAATTTCCTTAATACTTCGGGGCTCTACGCCTGCTCAGAGAGTATCAGATTATCTCAGAAATAATCATTCTTGAGCTTCGGCTGATTATGGTGATTAGGATGTGAAGTTTGGGCCGGGCATTCTCACAGACAATAGATAGCCTCAAGATACATGCTAAATACGTCCTCCACTTTCTGAGAGGTACTTTTTCTCCAATAGGCCATGTCGAGAAGGGACCTCTGCGACGCTCGACTTAACGAGACCCCGCCACTGAGAATTCATGGTTGAACCAGCGAGCGACGTTTTCATCAAGACCGGCCTATTTTTTTTCTTGATAATCAAAGTGAAATTTGTGCAGAAAGCGGTGATAGATAGGCGCAAAGAGAACACCGATAAATGTAAGAAAGGCGACGCCGCTGAACAGGGCGTAAAATGAGGCAAAGAGTTTTCCCTCAGTTGTGTCGAGGTGGTCAGCCGGGCCCATGCCCGTCAGGATCATTGAGGCGTTAAGAAATGAGTCGATCCATGAAAGCCTGCCAAATATGTGGTAACCGACAATCCCAATGCCAATCGATACCGAAAGAATAACGAGTGAAAGAAAGAAATATTTAACCTGCCTACTTACAAAGGCGTTGCGGTTAGCAAGCTGCTCTTTGTGATGTTCGAACATAGGCGTCTCCTCCTGCCGACAATTTGCCACATTATATCAATTCCCGTCTTGCGCCGCTATAGCTTTACTTTAATGAAACTCTGAATGTAATGGCAGCCAGCACGTTTTAATTCGATTTTCCGGGTAGAAGCAGCGGTTACCCGCCGCTCCCCCCACAGACCCGGACGTGCCCAATTAAGGCATCCGGTTCCTCAATAACCAACAACTGACACTCTTGGCTAACCAAACTAGGCATTACCCCATTTGGCGCATAACTTGCTGTCCCGCAGGCCTCAGATGGCATCGACTATTTTGGGCTTCGGCAAAGGGAACTGTAGTTCCAGCTTTACGAAGTCCTCCCACTTTATTGACCCTGTGTTGCTACGACGGCTCAGCCAGAACCAAAGAATCTGATAATCGCAGTCCGTCGTCTTTCTACGATATCTCTTCACGAGTCCGGGCCGGCAATCTTAGGAGGAACATGATGTTCATAAGTGGATTATAGACATTAGCATCTGGTGCTGTAGCAGCAGTGAGGGTTTACGAACGAGATCTTGAAGTCTCTCTTTTCTGAGTCGAATAGGTGGTGCTTGCCGTCGTTAGCTCTTGACGCAGACCCGTTTAACATCAGCAAGAGATGAAAGTTCACCAAGAATCGACTTAATCAGTTTCTTGTTATAAAAAGAAACCGCATAGTTGTACGTGGTGGTTTCACTTATTGAACATTGCTCGTAATCCACATTAGAAATATGAACATCATGTTTTGTGAGGACGGCAATGATATCATCTTCTTCTACATTATCTCCCGTCACGATTGTTAGTACCCTGCTATACAGTTTGGGCATTCTACTCTCGATCCTTCTTAGAACAACAAGTGCAAACATAGTTATTCCGGTTGTAACAATACCGGCTAGATAAAGCCCTTCTCCAACCGCCAGTCCAATAGCCGACACCATCCATATAGTTGCCGCAGTTGTGAGCCCTTGTATTGAAAACCCTGTCCTTAACACAACACCTGCTCCAATAAAACCAACACCGGTTATAGCACCTGCAGCAATTCTGCCCGGGTCGGCGCGCAAATAAGCCGGTTCCGACACACCAAGAGAATGATAATACCCCGATGCGTTCATTAGGAGAACGCAGGCAACGCAAACAAGTATATGTGTCCTGAATCCGGCAGGTCTACCATGCACCTGCCTCTCATAGCCGATTATTCCACCAATAACCGCGCCGAGCAAAAGGCGTAAAACCATCTCATATTGCGAAATGCCCATTGAATAACCCCGTTACAATTATTTTAATCAACAAACTAAAGCCCAGTATGGCTCATTGACATCGGAATATTCCATCTTTAGCGAAGAAATGGGAAGTTCGCCCTTCAATCACTCCATGCGGGTCCCTTTCTTTCCTTTTTCCCCTTCCCATGCAAATAACGTGGCGGAGATAAATTCATTTAGCAGTCTCAAAAAAACCTGCTGATAACAATCAGTGCCGCTAGTGTAGTATCCCTTAAATAGCTGGAGATATAATTAGTTTTATGATGATCTATAGCATGTCTCGATGCGCCATGCCTATAACGCTAACTGAAGCAGACAGCCAAGAATTGAAGCGGTGGATCCGTGCCCATCACGCCGCAACAGGTCGCACAACGCCGTCGGATAATAAATTTACTTTCAATAATCACTTTTATGTGATGCTTGGCAATTCCGCGAAATAAACCGATGGACATACGATGTCATCATCTGACTATGCGAAACGATTTGTGCAGCCTCATGACATGTCAGTAGTCGTCAACGGGATTAAGTAGGCCATTGAACCCACCGATCCTAACCTTACCAAGCAATTGGGACACCGCACACTTTTTGGGGACTATCCTATCAGAGAAGTCACCGCTATTCTGAATAGGTCTGATTTGTCATATTAGGCACGATGCTATCTAAAATAGACCGTACGAAGATAAGCAAGGCCTACTGTTTTACCTTTCGGCAAAAGTATATTATATCGCCAATAATGCTTACACTTTGATATACTTGAACCGGGGGAGCAGCAAAACGAGCGCCGACAGAGGATGAGGGAATATTCATGTCCGATGTTATGTTTGCCGTTTTGCAGTATGTTACAGACCAGCAGAAATTGGAGTTATCAGTTTATCTATGTTATTCAATTAAGTGGCTCGACCCGCTGATTGCGGTTGGTGACGTCAATGAGGAGATTTTCTATTTTAATTTCCTGAGTAATGATCCCTTGAAAATCAATAGGCCGATTGGAGTGCTTACCTCTCTACAAATCATTTCGTCAAAGAACAACCTGTCTCATATGTGCTCAGGAGACTTATTCTCTCTGGGCCCTCTGAAATCTCTGAACATAAGCTACATCGCATGTGATGCGAGCGAGGCAGCAACGGCAAAGAGGCGAACTCGCCTAGATTCTATGGCTTCCATTCTGAGCCGACCTGTCGGGAAGGAGCGTGTCACGGTGACATCAAAAGAGGATCGCGTTCGACAGGACGACGTTTGATGCGACATCCACATGCCTTTATAATGCCGATGCATTTCACGAAGTCAGGAAAATGTTGCCACCGTAAAACACTTACTGAATTGACAAAAATGAAATAGGAAATGCCATATGAAAATAATGCTCATCGAAGATAGTGCGGAGGATGCCGAGTTAATTCAAAAAATGCTAGATGATCTCGGCTATAACGATGTCGTCAAAAGAGCGGACCGGCTGTCGTCGGGATTAAAACACCTGAACGAAGACTTCTTTGACGTCGGTCTCTTGGATCTCGGATTGCCTGACGGCGTAGGGCTGAATGCCCTCGCGCAAATCCGGGATCAAAAGCCTGAATTGCCCATTATTGTTCTGACCGAATTATTTGATGAAGCTCTTTCGGTTAAGGCTATATCACTAGGGGCACAGGATTGTCTGGTAAAAGGAAAGTTTACAGCCGACTCACTCTATCGTTCGATCCGTTATTCAATCGAACGACAAAGATTGGAAACAGAACGGAAAAAGCTTACCGATGCTGTCCCAGCTCTTCTCTCTTACATTGATGCAAACTACCGATACTGTAGCGTCAATCAAACTTATAAGCTGTGGTTCGGCCTGAAACATGAGCATATGATAGGCAGGCATGTCCGTGAGGTGCTTGGTGATGAGGTATGGGAGAAGGTATCCCCACATATGGGGCTTGCGCTGTCCGGTGAGCGAGTTTCTTATGAAGAGGAGCTTCTTTATCAACATGGCAGCCCTAGGTGGGTACATGTCAATTACACGCCTGATTTTGACGACCAGGGCCAGGTACGTGGCTTTATCGTCCTCGTTCAGGACATCAGCAGTAGCAAGCGTGCGAAAAAGGAACGTGAGTTAGCGGTCGACTTCCTCCGTCTTGTTAATGAGAGCAAGAACAAAAAAGATATGATTCGGGCGACAGTGAACTTTTTCCGGCAGCACTCAAGATGCGAAGCTGTAGGGATCAGACTACACGAAGAAGACGACTACCCTTATTACGAGGTGCACGGATTCCCGGTCGAGTTTGTCCTTGCAGAGAACTCGTTGTGCTCCCACACCGCTACCGGCCAGGTTGTCCGCGATGCCTCCGGGCATCCTGTCCTGGATTGCATGTGCGGTAACATCATAAGCGGGCGTTTCGATCCGTTAAGGCCTTTTTTCACTAAAGGCGGAAGCTTCTGGTCGAACAATACCACCGAACTGCTTGCAAGCACCACCGATGCCGATCGACAGGCCCGAACGCGCAATAGATGTAACGGAGAGGGATACGAATCAGTGGCCCTGATCGCCCTGCGAGTCGGTGATGAACGATTAGGACTCCTCCAATTGAATGACCGACGAATAGGCCGTTTCTCTCCTGAAGACATCGCTTTATGGGAGCGGCTGGCGGGGTACTGGCCGTGGCCCTGGCGAAATTCCAGGCAGATGAGCTGCTTCGCAGCAGCGAAGAATTATATCGCTCGTTGTTTGACAATATGCTCAACGGCTTCGCCTATTGCCAGATGCTTTTTTCGCAGGCGCAACCCCATGACTTCATTTACCTTGCAGTGAACGAAGCCTTCACGACATTGACCGGCTTGAAGGATGTCGTCGGAAAGAACGTGACTGAGGTCATTCCGGAAATACGTGAGTCCGATCCCGGTCTGTTTGAAATATACGGCTGGGTGGCATTGTCCGGGATACCCGAGCGCTTTGAGATGTATGTAGCTTCTTTAAAAATGTGGTTTTGGATATCAGTGTATAGCCCGAAGAAGGAACACTTTGTGGCAGTATTCGATGTTATCACCGAGCGTAAGCTGGCGGAAGAGGCACTTCAAGAAAGCAAAGAGAATCGGCCAAATCCTGAATTCCACTGCAGAAGGCATCTACGGCCTTGACGGTGTCGGGAATTGCACATTCTGCAATCCATCCGGCATCAGAATTCTCGGTTATCATGATGAAACAGAGTTCGTCGGAAAAGATATGCATGAACTTATTCACTACACAAAGACCGACGGAACTTCGTATCCCAGCGAAGAATGTGTCCTCTGCGTGGCAGTCGCCAAAGGCGAGTATATTCACCTGGACAGGGAAACTATATGGCGCTCCGACGGAACAAGCTTTCCTGCCGAATTTTGGACGCATCCGATATTTAAAAATAATGAATTAATAGGCACAGTCATAACGTTCATAGATATTACGGAGCGTGTAACCCTTGAAAATCAGCTCCTCCAAGCACAGAAGATGGAGGCTGTCGGAACGCTGGCAGGAGGCATAGCTCATGATTTCAACAACATTCTGTCGACGATCCTAGGATACGCTGATTTATTATACATGAAGATACCTGCCGGCGACCCGCTCAGGACGAATGTCGAAGAGATACTGGAGTCAGTCGAGAAAGCCGCCCAGTTGACCCATAGCCTTCTGGCCTTCAGCAGGAACCAGTTGATGGCTGTCAAGGCGGTTGACTTGGTCGATCTGATCTCAAGGCTGGGTAAAATGCTTATACGAATTATCGGTGAGGACATTGAGTTCAGGACGGAGTTTAGACAAAAATCTCTGGTGATTATGGCTGATAGCGGCCAGATGGAACAGGTCATAATGAACCTTGCTTCAAATGCCAGAGATGCCATGCCGAAGGGTGGAATCCTGACGATCATTACCGATCTGGTTGAGATTGACGAGGCAGCTTGCGAAGCTCGCGGCTGTGAGATGCCGGGAAAGTATGCGATCATTACCGTTTCAGACACGGGTATAGGGATGAGCAAAGAGACACTGAAGAGGATGTTCGACCCGTTCTTCACGACAAAAGATATCGGAAAGGGGACAGGGCTTGGCCTGTCGATGGCATACGGCATTGTCAAGCAGCACAACGGGAGTATCGATGTTGACAGTATGCAGGAAAAAGGTACTGCATTTCGAATATATCTGCCGACCATTACGGCAATTGTAGACAAGAAGATCGAACAGACACTGGTTCGGGATGTAGACAAGGGAACAGAGACGATTCTAGTGGCAGAAGACGATCCTGCACTGAGAAAATTGTCGCGGATAGTGCTGGAGTCGCATGGCTACAAGGTAATTCAAGCTGAGGACGGACAGGACGCAGTCATGAAATTCACAACCTATAATGAAGAGATCACACTTGTCATACTCGACATGATGATGCCAAAAATGACCGGCCTGGAAGCATATGCGGCTATTAAGGATATCAGGCCTGACGTGAAAGCGTTATTTCTGAGTGGTTATACTGCAGATAAAGTAACCGAGTTAGGGTCAATTTCAGCTGGGATGGAAATCGTCATGAAGCCGATCTCACCTCGCGATCTCCTGAGGACAGTTAGAAGAGTGCTGGACAGAAAGCCTTGATCTGTCAGAAAAGAAATAAGATCAAAGGAAATGGCAAGCAAATACCTTTTATCAGGAAGGAATAGTGGAAGAGGAAATCAAAATACTCTGCGTCGATGACGAACCGAATGTTCTGAATGCCATAAGGTTCTTCCGCTGGATCTGTGGGTAAATAAATCGGGCTACGGTAATTAAAAAGCATTGTTTCAGACCTCGGGTATAATATTTTGCCGACACTAAACCTAAGGATGAGAAACAATGCTTATAAA
>Ga0182010_10001392_pt1 | contig 12798 bp, 10 predicted proteins | sample 611E1MmetaG_FD_120488 | JGI IMG/M metagenome (GOLD analysis project Ga0182010, IMG submission 120488) | Permafrost microbial communities from Stordalen Mire, Sweden - 611E1M metaG | ecosystem: Environmental > Terrestrial > Soil > Wetlands > Permafrost | place: Sweden: Stordalen | collected...
GTCGATGTAGCGCTCGACTACTTGCCAGCCCTTGCGCTCGGCGAGCCTTTCGCAGTCTTCTAGCTGCCGGCGAACGCCGAGCTGCTGGCCGTCTCGATCGGACGAGATGCGGGCGTAGATACCAGCACGAGGCATACGAGTAACATACACGCATACTCGCCTGGGCAACGCTCGCAACGCTTGACCTGCGTAGCAGAGCTTCCGTTGACCGGCACGCATCGCGAACGGGTCGACGGCCGCCTTAGCTCCTCGTGTGTTCACGGAAGGGCCGCGAGGGGCCTCTCCGGCCACGTCGTTAGGGCACCCCCCCATATGGGGGGTCGGGCCAGAGAGTCCCCTTCCTATCGCTCTCTCCCGCACCCGGCACCGTCTTGGTCACAGACCGATATACACCAGCGTGTCTCCGCGCGTGTACGCGCGCGCGTTTTCTACGGATTTGCCGACGCTAACTCTGTTGACCGTCTGAGGGAATCGGGCGAACCCGTGCGTGAACGCAGCCTACGATCGGGCGTGTCCTGGTGGACACGGGACCGCAGGAGCGAGAGAATGCCGCCATGAACCTACTTGCAATCACACACCACGGAGGGATCCGGATCGCCGAGCTTGGCTTCCTACTCGGAGCCGTCGCCGGCGCTTTACTCGCGCTCGGCGCCGTTACGCCATTCGGCAAGAGGGGCGGGAATCTCCTCGCCGGCATAGCGCTTGCCGCCGGTTCGGTGCTCCTGATCGTCGCCGTGCGCTGGGGCCACTTCAGTTAGCTGTTCTGTAAGTGAGCGTCTAGCGAAGCGGCCTTCGGTCGCGTGGCGTGAAGACCGCCGAGTCGCCCGATAGCCTGTCTCCTCGCGCGTACGCGCGCACGTTTTTGTGGATTTGCCCTCACTCGACCGGTCCGCGTTTGAGGCCTAGCCCCCAGCCCTTCTCTCCGGCTTTCCTTTAACCCGTAACCCGAGCCCCGGCCCGGGAGGCGCCTCGCCGCCCTCTCGGTCAAGGGAAGCCCTCCGAGAGGCCTCTCCGGGGACGCGAGCACCGGGCGGAATACCGGGATTGGACCTTCCGCACTTAGGCAAGCGCGTGCCCGACGAGTACCTTTAGTGCCGCGCCGTGAAGCCGATTAGGTTCATATGGAGCGGTTGACGCTCAAGGAGCTACTAGGGGTTGCGAAAGAGGGTGGCCTCGCCGCCTGTGAACGCTGCCCTTCGAGTCCGCGAAACACGTTTCGTCCAGCGTGGGGTGAGAGCTGTCTCGAGCACGGCATCGACTGGACGTCTCCGACTTCTGCTGTGAGCATGTGGGTCTTTCGCGATCCCGCCAACACGACGCCAGAAAAAACAGGGAAGTTGTGCTCGGTCTGTAATAGCCGCAATCCCACCGATCGATCGGCGCAACACATATTCGCTCTTTGGAGAGCCGGGGTTGCGCCCGACGACGAGGGCCAACGCTACCTCGATCGCCACTACTTCACCAATGCGGCCATGCACGGCTCAGATATCGCGAATCTCAAAGCGGCGCTGCGATGCTGCACTGCCGTCCTACGGGGACAGATCGAAGCACTATCGCCGGGCGTTCTCATCACTGGTGGAGGAGAAGCGGCAGAATCTCTATATACGATCGGGTTACTCAAGAGGCGGTGGCATCAGTTTCGAAATCGCCTGGCGACCGGCCCATATTCAGAGAAGGCTGAGTTGCCAGACCACTCAGTCGTGCAGATCTTCTGCACGTATCACACGTCTGCGACAGCGGTGAATTGCTCGGTCGCGCCTCTCTATCGGTCGAATCGGGATTCGATTGAGAACTTGATCGCCCAAGGACGCGAAGCCAGCCCCAACCCGCGTGCCGTCGACCAATTCCTAACTCGGTTCCACGGCGTAGGCGATGCGTATAGGAAGGGCAACGCCGAGCACCAAGGCATGCGCGTGTTGCTTCTGCATTGGCTGGAGATCGGCGAAGCAATCCGCCAGGCGCACGAGCGCGTGTGACTTCGGTATTGGAGCCGCCCGGCGGCACATCGCGGCCTGCGGCCGCGCGAGACACCCGATGCTTTGATTGGCGTGCTTGGTCGTGGATACTTCTGTGATGTGGAGTTGGGCTGAGAGAGAGGTCGCGCGCGAGCAGCCGCATCTCATGCTCTCCCACGACGAGCATGACGCACCTGTGGCGCTTGTCGGCGCTCCGGTCGGTGGCATCTTCCCGGTGCAGTTTCTCGTTTCGCGCGGAAGCGATGACGAGGTGATGCGGAGGGTCGTGGCGGACACGGTCCGCGAGCTTGACTATTACTTGATTGAACTGGGGGAGCCCGACCCGTGGGCGTACGCCGGCTACCACTGCGGTACTGCGGCCAACTTGTACTCGCGCGTGCATTGGGGCTACGTCGATTCGAAGGAGACCTGAGGCCATGCCTGATGTCGTCCAGTTCATCCATCCCGGCGGCGAGCACGGTCAGGACGTAGCTGGTCACAAGCGCTGGAACACCAGCGACCACGACCACAGGCGGAAGTTCCTGTGCGTGCCCGGTGAGTACGTCGACGCGCCTGACGCGCCACCGCTCAAAGACGAGTTGGTGTTCTGGGGCGAGTGGGAGCCGGAATCAGAAGTTGAACCGGTGCCGTCACCGGTCGCGGGCGGCCCGAGGTGGTTGCACCGTCCCTACTACGTCACGCCGAACAGCTACGCGCCAGCACCGCAGGTCGTCTTACAGAACACCGATCCCTTCGTCTTCGGCGACTCGTTTCAGTACACGCTCTGTCGCCAGCTTCGGCGTCACAGAAAAGAAGGCCCTTTCTTCCCGACGGCTCTACGAGACCTCGCGCCCGGCTCTTTGATCCTGTTCGGGTCGCCCAAGAAGACGGAGGGGTTCCTGCTCGACACCGTATTCGTCGTCGCCGACGAAGGCGTCCTCCACGACCTCCGCTCATGGCCGCAGAAACTTCACGGGCGGATCTCGGATGTCTACGAAGACGTGACGATGCGCGCAACCTATGCCTGGGAGGCGGATCAGCCCGCGCTGCGGCACTACATCGGAGCGACACCGCAGTCTCGGGTCGGCGGGATGTTCAGCTTCGTCCCGGCGTTGCCCGCGAGCGCCGGCGGTAACGGCTTTGCGCGACCGAGCATCCGCCTAGACGGCGTCATCAAGCCATCGCTGCCGATGGGCGCCAAGCGCACGCGCGACTTGGCGGCGGAGCGAGTGCGCGAGTTGTGGGAAGAAGTGGTCGCTCAGGTCGGGAGTACGAATTGCGTGCTCGGCACGCACTTCGATCTCCCGCCGAAGCGGGACTCATGAGTTCGGAGACGCCGCCGGACGACGTTCCCGGATACGTCGCTAAGCGCATCCGCACCCCGCCGCCTAGTGTTTGCCGCGTGCTACCCGGTTCGACGCCCGTTGTCGCCTTCGGCGATCCGCGCCACTCGACGGTCGCCACGCTCGGGCTCAACCCAAGTAAGCGCGAGTTCGTCATGAACGACCGCGAACTTGACGGGTCAAGGCGGCGGTTCGAGACACTCCAATCGCTCGGCTTGGAGTGCCTTGACAACGCCCCAGACGAAGCAGTCGCGCGTGTCTGGCGCCGCTGCAGCGGCTACTTCCACGGGAACCCGTACTTCTGGTTCAAACAACTTGAGGAGATGCTGGCCTCCGTCAGCTCCTCCTACTTCGGTGACACCGCCTGTCATCTCGATCTCAGCCATTGGGCCACGGACCCAATCTGGAACGAACTCACTCCCGAGGAGAGGAAGCGGCTCGTTGCCGACGACGAGGAGTTCTTGCGCGTACAGCTTCGTGCTGAGCCGATTCGTCAACTTCTCCTCAACGGACGCGCTGTCGTCAACGCCTTCCAGTCAGTTCTCGGCGGGCGACTCGAACAACAACCACCGGCAGTGGCCGACGGTACGGCCACCACTCGTCTCTATTCGGGTAGCTATGAGGGCATACCAGCTATTGGTTGGAGCACCAACCTCCAGTCGTCCCGCGGCGTGACGAAGCTGTTGCGGCAGAAACTCGCGGCACGCGTCGCACAGCCTGAGCCGGTACTGCGACGCGATGGAAGCCGCCTTCGGCGATCGTCCGGACACAGCCTCATGGCTTTCGTGGGCCCGCGTCTACGCTCGCAAGCTCGATCCCTTGAGCAATCCTCCCAATATTCCGGAGGATCCGGAGTTCACGCCGGAAGCGCTGCAGAAGTTTCTCCCAGCCAGATGGAGTGCGCTTGGCCCCGAAAACACGCACTCCCCGAGTTGGAGAGCGAAGGTGACTTAGGACGATCGAACTCGATGGCGCTCAGTCTCTCCGCCGTGGTCTACGACGGTTTCGCAGTTCCGAGACTCCTCATATACTCCGGGCAAGTGGTGAGTTCACGCCCCTCGAGAAATGCCAGCGATCGATGAGCTCGAAAAAGAGCAGCGAGCATCCAATTGAGCGCGCGGAATCCGCGATCGCCACCGAGCCTCTCCTCGCAGTCGACATTGCTCTTTTAGCTTTCGGTCAGACTCGCGGTCACCGTTCGACTTGGGAAACGAATCACTACTACGACGTGCTGGGCCGAGCGGTCTGCAGGGCAAGCGGACTCAGCTCTCCTCCTAAGGGAGAGGGATTCCGCCTGATGCTCAACGAACCGATCTGCCACGGTCTCGCTTGCGCCGCCCTGCTCCGCCTGTTGGCTCTGGATGAGGAGGCGCTCGAAGGCGAGGGTCTAAGGGGTACGGTCCCTCTCTTCGATCGCGTTGCCGGCACAAGACTGTATGGCGCGCTATCGATCTCGAAGAAGTCCCAGACATATGAGAAGACTGAGGCGCTTCGGGGCGCCATGGCCAGGTCCGAAGCGGCGATCCAGGAGCACATCGACTCCCTCAGCACGCTGGGGGCGCTTAGCGCTTTTCAAGGGGAGCTAAAACGGCTCCTGAACGACAAGGTCGCGCAGTTTGCGATTGCGCCGTTCCTACCTTCTCAGATCACCTCTCACACGATCTCGGAATTGATCGCGTCTGTCCAAGCCGTGGTCGGTTCACCCGATTCGGATCTTCTCGAGCATGCTGAGTCGGCCGTCGAAGTCTGCGAGCACTTCCGAGAAACGGCCGCAGCTCTCCCGACTGCATACAGCACATCGATGCTCGTCTCCCTCGCCGACAAGCTACTTGCACTTGTCAGAGTTTTCATCAGAGAAAAGGGCCTCACAGATCCGGCTTCGGTCGACTTTGCCATTTCCGAGAAGCATTACCCACTCCACCATGTCGGGAGCGACATCGTTCTGCGCCTTGACATCACCAACTCTGGCAAGGGGTTGGCCAGAGACGTCGTCGTCTCGATCGAACACGACCCGGTTGTTGCGTTTCAAGAGACAGTCCGGTTTCTAGACCAACTGCCTCCGAGCTCTAGACGGGTTGACTTTCCCGGCTCCATTGTTGCTTCCTCCGGCGACACAGCTGTCGAAGTTCGCGTCACTTGGAAAGACCCGGACGGATCGGAGCACGAGAACTCACGCATAGAAGACCTCACCGCCTCTCCCCATATCGTCAAGTGCGAGGAACTGGCTAACGAAAATCCCTACCCTCTCAGCCCAGTGAGCAAAGTGGGTCTGTTCGTCGGACGTGAGACTATCCTCGCCACGCTAACGAAGCTCGTACTCGGAGCAACCCCAGACAATGCGCGGATCGTCGGTCAGCGCCGGGTCGGAAAGACGTCGATCGTACGAACTCTCGAGGAGCGGCTCCGAGAGCAACATCCCGGAACGTTCATCTTCATATACGTGGAGTCCGGCGACTTCACAGCGAACACAGCCGAGAAAACGATCGAGGCTCTGGGTTCAGTAATAGCGCGACGGATCCTCAAGTCTGACTCTCGATTTTCGGGCATCACGATCCCCTCTTTCGAGAATGGCCTCGCGCCCCTCACGGAAGTGATCGAACGCGCCGCGGAGCTCGCGCCGGATAAAAAACTCATCATCGCCCTTGATGAGTTCGACGTGATGCCGCAACCGGAACTCTACGGCCGCGGTCCCATCGCAACTGCTCTCTTCCAGACGCTGAGGAGCCTAGGTGGCAAAGAAAACGCAGGCATCATCATCATCGGCGGCGAGCGGATGCGATTCATCCTCGCTGACCAAGGGACTCCACTCAACCTCTTCAAGCACATACCCGTCGGGGACTTCACCGAAGATCAGTTCGATGACTATCGAGCACTTCTCGTGGAGCCGGTGAAGGATTGGCTCCACTACGACGAACCAGCCGTGCGTCTTCTCTTTCACGAAACCGGCGGGAATCCGTGGATCACCAAACATATTGCTCGGGAGATCTTCCAGCGGGCGATCGCAAACCACGACTGCGATATCCGCGCCGAAGATGTCGAATCGGCGATTATCGCTGTCATTCCGGCCCTCGGCGCTTCGAGCTTCCAGCACTACTGGGAAGACGCAATCAGCGGTGGCGAGAGCGAGCAGCAGTTCGTTTCGCTAACTCGTCGGAAGGTGCTACTCGCTCTGGGAAGCTGCCTTCGAAGCGCCGAAAGGGTGACTGAACAAGATGTGGTCACCACCGCCCAGAAGTACAACGTAGAAAGGAACACAGCCGCGGAAGTCCTCAGCGGGTTTCGCGATCGGCAGATTCTTGTCGACGGTCTAGGAGTAGAGGCACGGTCCCCGGTCTTCCTACGCTGGCTTCGCGACGAGGGCGCTAACGAAATCATCGTTTCGATGGGCGACGACGATGTCCTGATCAAGCGACAACGCTACCTCGAAACACTCCGTCCGAAGCCGCGCGAGCTGGAGTCGATGATCGAGAGATGGCGCACATATCAAGGTCGCCTTCTCACGGTCGACCAGGTAAGGAGCTGGCTCTGCCAATTCGGCGATCCGAGTAACCAGCGGTTGATGTACGCGTTTCTTAACGGCCTTCGCTACTTCGGCTCTGGAGAGATCCGCGAGCGGCTCCGAGAGCTTCACAACTTCGCCCTACGCGATCTTGCTGAACGCGGGTACACATACACGTTCCGCGAACGTCAAAGATCGCGAGACGACCTAGTCGTCTGCGCACTAGAAGGTGGCGGAAGTGGAGCCGCGCACCTACTTCAACCCTACAGGGACGAAAACAAGATCTTCGCGAGGTGTGTGGTGGAGTTACCCCAAGTCCCGTCGCTTGTTAATGAGCCCGGCAATCACGTACGAGCCGTCCTCATACTTGAGGACTTCATAGCGACGGGCACTAACTGCAAAGGGAGGCTGCGAGAGGTAACCCGAAAGTGGACAGAAGGTGGAGACTGGCCAGAGGGCATCGATGTCTACCTCTTGGCTATTACCGGCTTCGATACAGGCGTCGACGCAGTCGCACGGTCAGTCGAAGACCTGCTCGTGCCTTTCCGTGTCCACGTAGCTGCAGCGTTAGATGACGGAGACCGATGTTTTCACGAACGGTCCCGCATCTTTACTGAGCCGGAAGATCGAGAGCGGGCCCGATCACTCTGCTACGACCGAGGGATCGATCTCGAGCCGAAACACCCGCTCGGCTACAACGACTCCGAGGCGGCGGTGTGCTTCGAAAACCGCTGCCCGAACAACACCCTACCTGTGCTCTGGAAGGATGGGACGAACTGGCGAGCGCTGTTTCCTCGGATGCCGCGCTAGCGATGTGCTGCTGAACCCAATGCTCACTTGACCGGCTGGCAAGCACTAGGACGTGGCCCAGATAAAGGAGGGTCGGACAGTCAGTATCAGCGGCTTTTCCCGGTACCGAAAGAGCCGGGCAAGCGCTTCAGCATTGCGTCGCCGCCCTTGGCGGGCTGCCGCGCGTAGTGCGTCCCCGTCCAGCGTGATTCGCACTCGGCACAAAGCGATCGCTTGCGGCTCATCGGTCCGCCGCAGCGAGGGCATAAGGTCTTCGGCTTACTCGTACCTTTCGCCACCAACGTAATACTAGGTCGCGGGCTCCGGCGAGGCGTGACGTAAGGCAGCTCTCCTCCTGGATGCGGGCACTAGACGAAGCAGAGCTCATCGCTCATCGAGCTTCCCCTCCCCGAAAGTGCTGGCTGCTATCCGTACTCCGGCCGGTTCCTGCCGCCCGATAGGACGGACGCGGTCGTCACGGTAGGTGGAGCGCTCGACCAGCTCCAAGTAGTCGCAGACGCGGATCAACGGCCGCGAATACCCCGGCAGCGAAATCACGGGGCAAGCGCGGAAGACCGCATCGACTGCCCTGCGCTCAAGTCCGAGTTGGGCAAGGTCGCTGCGACTTAAGAATGCTGCCGGGTTCTCCAGCCTTTCGGCGGGCGAGGGGCGAGTGGACGTACGCTTCCGCACGGTGCCGCTCGACTCGACGTTGACCGGCCCCCGTTATCTGGTCCACCTCGAGTGTCGTAGCGTCCGATCTTGAGAGACCGAATAGAAGGATAGATGGCAGCGCGAGGTGTCCATGAAAGCGGGGGAATCGAATTGCCATGCTCGTGCTCGTCGCCGGAAAACGGGAACTAAGTCGAGAGCGAGAAGCGCCTCCGTCTACCAGGAGCCGACGGAGCCCAAGGGACTCGGTTCGTCTCCACGTACGCCATGCCGCGTCGGAACGGGACGGAGCGTACTGGTGGGTACACGCCGAACACCGTTCGCCTCACCCGGATCGTTTCCTAAACCACGTGCGCAGGTCCGATTCGTGCCGGGGGCAGTCGGCCGTCTTTCCCAACGTTTCTGCGATTACCGCAGAATCGGCGGGAAGCGGCCTTCCCCCCTCGATGGAGCCGCCAGGTGTGGCTTCTCGGGCCGCACACGCCTCGAGCTCGTCGTTGCAACAGCCCTGAGAGCAAGCCGAAGCCCAGGAGGGCTCCTGCCTCCTGGGCGTCTCGACTGTTAGAAGGTGAACGAGCCGTCAGGGTTCGGCTCGGGCGGCGGGTCTGGCGGTCGCCCGACTCGCCTGAGCTCCGGCGGCGGGCCGGCACGCTTCAGGCCGAAGCGGATCGCGGCCTCGCCGTAGGGAAGATCGAGATAGCGCTCGCGCCGATTCTTCAGCATCCCGAAGAAGCTCTTCGACCCGGAGCCGTTGCGTGGGAAGGGCGCCTCATCGCGGACGTTCTTGTGGCCGGCAAGCCAGCCGTGACGCAAGCAGAGCCGGAACCACTCGAGGAAGCGAGCCGCCTGTGCGCGCAGCCGCTGCGCGGCGAGCGACTGCGACCAGCGCTTCAGGCAGAGCGTTTTATCGTCGCCGAAGACGCAGTAGCCCGAGCGCCAGGCTCCGTGCATCCGCTCTGCCGCTGCCATATGGGTCGCATGCAGGTCGTAGTAGAGCGGGTGCAGTCGATGCTCAAACGCACCGTTCATTGGGAGAGCGTGCCGCGGGAGAGGAGATCGAGCTGCGCGAAATGGTCTGCGACGCTACTGTCACCCACGTGGTTAGGCAGGTTCCGACCGGTGACGTGGTGGTCTACATCTCGCCGGGCGCGCATCTACGTTTCAGCTCCGGTTGGGTCAGGCTGCCTTGCGCCGGCGCCTGGTGGGTATATTACTGAGTATCTTAGTGAGTAGATAAACGGGTATACAACCGGGTAGATTGTGCTATGGTGAATGCGATGAGCACTGTCCTCGACAAAGCTCCCGTCGTTCTCCGCCCTCCACGGGCGGCGTTGAAGCGGCTCGTAAAGGTGGCTCCTAGCGACCGTGCGCTCGCTGACGTGCTCGGTACTGACAACCACTCGATCGCCGCATGGAAGAAGGGAACCCGGAGGATACGGCACCCCTACGTCGATGTGCTCCCGTTTATGGATGCAGTCGTGGAACGACTTGCAGCTGCCGGCCTTGAGGAGGATGACATCGTCTACATCCTGCGTCAGCCGTGGCCGTCACTTGGCTCGAAGCCACCGGCCGAGGCGCTGAAGGAGGGAAAGCTCGCGCCGGTGCTTGAAGCGGTGCCGATGATCACGGGCAGAGTCGTGGCGCCTGCGACCGAGCCCCAGGAGGTTGAGATGCCGGCGTGGAAGCTTGAGTTGCAGGATGAGCTCGACGCGTCCCTCGCAGCGCGCGTAACGGGCGAGCCGCTGTATGAGGACTTCGTCTTCATCCGTAGCCTCAGCGACGCCGAGGTATCTGCATTCGCGCAGGCAGCGCGGGGAGCACTCGCCACCGTCGAAGATGAGGAGGCATGGGAACGCTTCCTCGATCCGTACTGGGTTGCGTTCACTCCGCCGCCGCGTCCCGCCCCAACCGTCGCCGCTCCGGTCGACGATGAGGGCGTCGACGAGAGCGAGCTCGATGAGCTGATGCTCCCGATCGGCGCGATGGTTTCCGCCCGCTACCCGCGACTCGCGTAGGCATCCAGCGTGGCGAGGCCGCTCTACGTGAAGCCGCCGAAGGACGTGCCCGTCCTCTTCGGCGACCTTTTTGTCGCGGACTTCCTATTCGACGCCTGGCTCGAGGAGGATGCAACGCGCCTCGGCGCGCTGAACCTCCACGGCAGGCGAACTGCCTACGGTACGCACGCGGTCACGGAGGAGGATACGCACCTCCTCGCCCACGGGCGCACGCCGATCGCCGCGATGCTCGTCAACGATGACTGCTACGTGGAGCGCGTCTTCAAGCGCAAGGACAGCAGCCGCCTCCAGTTCGTGCCCGTGTTCGCGCTAGACAAAGACGAGGAGAAGCGCGCAAGCCAACTCTCGAGCAGCGACTACACCCTCTTCCCACTCCGCCCAGCTCCACCCGTCTTCCAGGGTGGCGTCGCGTACCTGAACTGCCCGTTCGGCTTCGACGTGATGGGCGACGCGGCGCGCGACAGCCTCCGCGAAAAGCGAGTCGCGCAGATAAGCCAGAAGGTTGGGCTTCAGCTCGAGCACCGTGTCGGTGCGCACAACACACGACGCGGGATGCTCGTAGCGAGCACGACACGGCGGAAGCTCGAGGCGCTTCTTGTCGACACGCCCGAGGGCAAGGCTACGGCGAAGAGCGTCTCGAAGCTACTCTCGACAGCCTGGGCGATCGAGGGCGGCATTGTCGACCGCATCGACATCGCCGTCGAACGCGGCGAGACTCCCGATGCCTTCCTCAGTCAGCTGGTGACCTGGACAGAGAATCTGGCGTGTACCGCGGCCGACGCGCGTCGCGCGCTCGCAGCTACCATGCCCCACAGCACTGCCCCCGAACAGGCTTCTACTGCTCAGCCGTTGTCCGAAAACGCCGCCGCGAACGGCGGATAGCGCCATCCAGCCCAGCGGCGAACCTAGCTCCCTGAGCGGCATCCGAGGAACTCCATAAACGCCCCAGTCTCGACGCACTGGCCGTCCGCTCGCGGCGCGAGCGGACGGCAGCTCGAAGCCGCGCCCTAGTTCGCGACCAAAAGCGAACGACGAACCGGTCATCCGCGTCGCCTAGGATGGACATGTTCGGTCCGGACATGTCGGCAGAGAGTGCAGGGCCCTATGGCGTTGAAGAAATCTGAGCTATACAGCTCGCTTTGGAGCAGCTGCGACGAGCTACGCGGCGGCATGGACGCCAGCCAGTACAAGGACTACATCCTCGTTCTGCTCTTCATCAAGTACGTCAGCGACAAGTACGCAGGCGTGCCGTTTGCGCCGATCAAGATTCCTATTGGCGGCGGATTTGCGGGGATGGTCTCGCTTAAGGGCACGAGCGACATTGGTGATCAGATCAACAAGCGGATCATCGCCCCGCTCGCGAGCGCGAACAAGCTTTCCGACTTTCCGGACTTCAACGACGCCACGAAGCTCGGCAGCGGCAAGGAGATGGTCGACCGGCTGACCAACCTGATCGCCATCTTCGAGAACCCGGCGCTCGACTTTTCGAAGAACCAAGCCGAGGGCGACGACATTCTTGGCGACGCCTACGAGTACCTGATGCGGCACTTCGCCACCGAGAGCGGCAAGAGCAAGGGGCAGTTCTACACTCCGGCCGAGGTCAGCCGAATCATGGCGCAGGTCATCGGAATTCGCGAGGCGCAGACGTCCAACGACACCACCGTCTACGACCCGACCTGCGGCTCCGGCTCGCTGCTCTTGAAGGTTGGCGACGAGGCCAGCGCGGACGTCACGCTCTATGGTCAGGAGAAGGACTCCGCCACCGCCAGCCTGGCGCGGATGAACATGATCCTGCACGACAATCCAACCGCGTTGATCGCGCGGGACAACACTCTGACGAATCCGGAGTTCAAAGACGGAGACACGCTCAAGACTTTCGACTACGTCGTCGCCAATCCGCCCTTCTCGGACAAGCGTTGGAGCACCGGCCTCGATCCGCTCCACGACGCGTACGAGCGCTTCCAGCCCTTTGGAACGCCGCCCGCCAGGCAGGGCGATTACGCCTACCTCCTGCACATCATCCGCTCGCTCAAGAGCACCGGCTCGGGCGCCTGCATCCTGCCGCACGGGGTGCTCTTCCGCGGCAACGCCGAGGCCGAGATTCGGCGCAATCTCGTCCGCCGCGGCTACATCAAGGGCATCATCGGCCTGCCGGCCAACCTCTTCTACGGCACCGGCATTCCGGCCTGCATCGTGGTTGTCGACAAGCGTGACGCCCATGCCCGCAAGGCCGTGTTCATGATCGATGCCAGCCGGGGCTTCATGAAAGACGGCCCCAAGAACCGCCTGCGCGCCCAAGACATCCACAAGATCGTCGACGTATTCAACCGGCGGCTCGAAGTCGACAAGTACTCGCGAATGGTGCCGGTCGAGGAGATCGAGCGGAACGAGTTCAACCTGAACCTGCCGCGCTATATCGATAGCCAACAGCCGGAGGACATCCAGGACATCGAGGGCCACCTGCGCGGCGGCATCCCCGCCGCCGACATCGAAGCCCTCGGGCGCTACTGGTCGATCTGCCCACA
>Ga0182010_10001393_pt1 | contig 12798 bp, 11 predicted proteins | sample 611E1MmetaG_FD_120488 | JGI IMG/M metagenome (GOLD analysis project Ga0182010, IMG submission 120488) | Permafrost microbial communities from Stordalen Mire, Sweden - 611E1M metaG | ecosystem: Environmental > Terrestrial > Soil > Wetlands > Permafrost | place: Sweden: Stordalen | collected...
CTGCTCCATTCGGACTCTCCTTTTACTTCATGGTAGAGTCCAATATGTTTCTGAACTTTTGCAGAGGATAATTCCCGCCTTCCTGATGTTCTTTGTTTATTCCATTACGGTGTTGGTTGCCGGTACTGCTTAAACAGCATCGTTTTTACTATTTACCCAGACTGGTCTTGACCGCCGGGTCGATCCACATTCTTTCGATCATCGGCACCGCATTATGGTAGCCGGTATCGGTTTCGTTGTAGTAGTTTTTAATCCACGGCCAGTAACAGTTCAGGCTCGTCGGGTTGGCGAACGGCAGCCAGGCGCCGTCATCGATCATGGCGATCGCCAGGTTTTTGATATCCTGGGTACGTTTGGTCACATCGCTTTCCGCAATCATGGTCTGGTACATCGTGGTGAAATTCTCCGTGAGCGAATAGATATTACCGTTGTTCGGAGGATTGGGAACCGTATGCGCCCAGTTCTCCGGCACGATCGGATTGGCTGTAGACATCGTCAGTACATTGATGTCGTATTTACGATCGTTACCGGCTTGCGTGAACGCAGCCGAATCCAGTACCTGAATGCTCAACATAACACCAAGTTTCGCCCATTGATCGACCAGTAGTTGGGCGATGTTTGATTCCGTATTCTCGTTAGCCTGGATTTGCAATGTCAACTTGAATCCGTTGGGATACCCGGCATCCGAGATCGCCTTCTTTGCAGCCGTAGCATCATAGGTAAACAGCTGTTTCGTTGACGCGGGAAGACTTTCTATTGGCGTATATGCTGGGTCACCGCGCGGTATCGGCCAGCCAAGTAAATCGCCGCCGGGGAACACGAGGTCTCTGATTGTGCCGAAGTCGGTGCCCATCATCAGCGCCCGCCGCACATCTTTGTTTTTAAGGTATTGATTATCCAGCCTGTTCATCTTAAAAGTGTAAACACGGTCGGCCGGGTAGGTGGTCTGTATCATTGCGGGAGATGATGAACTCAGTGAAGTGGCATAAGTCTTGGGGACTGCGCTCCACCAGTCCAGTTTTCCCGTGCGCAGGGCGGCTACTTGGCTGGCTTCGTCCGGAATAATCGGATATACCAGCTTGTCAATGAACGGCAAGTCATATTGTTTGCCTTTGATGGTGGTCTTTTCCCAGTATTTAGCGTTCCTGGTATAAGTTACCGCTGAGCCGGAAGTGTAATCCGAAATGACAAACGGTCCGTCGCTGACCTGGTTCTTCCAGTCTTCACTGCCGCCGCCGATAGTGGCATTCCCGGATTCAGGGCAGGTGATCAGACCGGGCATATAGCCGTAACCCAGATAATATGCCCAGTTGGCATCGAAGCTACTGCAGGTTAATTTCACGGTATATTTATCCACCGCGGTTCGATCGGTGATAAATTTGTAGTTGCCTTCGACCATTGTGCCGATTTCTGAGCGTTTCATGCTGTAGACTACGTCATCCGCGGTCAGTTCACGTGATGCCATGCCGAGGGTGCTGTTCCCTGCCCACATGATACCATGGCGGATGTGGAAGGTGAATGTAACCGAAGGACTGGTGGTAATTTCCCAGCTCTGTCCCACCGGCCCCATCAGATATTGTTCCGGGACCATTTCGGTAGTCTGGAACGGGAAGGTATTATTACCGCGCGGCCCGAATTTCTCAATGTCGCCGATCATCATCCAGCAAAGAAATGGGCTGTCCCAGACAGCAGTTGACCACGGCTTCGGTGTCAGACCGGCATCAAACCCGCCCGGGTCTTCGAACATCCAGTCTGTGGCTACGGTCAACGTGCCGCCGTAGATCGGTGTCCCTGAGGCAGCTGTCGTCGCTTTCGTTGTTGATACTGTGCTGGTGGAATTGTTGCTACAAGAGGACATTAGTGATGAGGCGGAGATCATGCCCGCCACCAAAAGGAAAACCATTCCTAACAATAAAAACTTGTTTTTCACTTTGCTTTCTCCTTTTATTCTCCCCTTGAATTATTCAATTTTTAATTTAGTTTCACTATATCAATACTCGTTCCTCCTTGGCTTTTTATTTTGTTAATCCTTTTCGATAATCTCAGGTGTGGGGAGATTGCTTTTAATGTGTTCCTTTTTCTTGACGCTAACATTTCCATAACGTCCGACGCCGCCCCGTAAACGCGGGTCTAAAAGGTCCCGCAGGGCATCACCGAACATATTTACGGCATAGACAATGAGACTCAAGGCAATGCCCGGCCATAAGGCCATCCATGGGTCGGCGAACATGTATTGCCGTGCGCCTCCGCTAAGCATCCCGCCCCAGCTAGGTTCCGGCGGCGGCACCCCCAGACCGAGAAAGCTCAGGGATGCCTCCATCAGGATCATAAACGGCACATTCATAGAAAACAGGATGATGATGGGCGCCATGATGTTCGGCAGGATGTGTTGGAAAATTACTTTAGGCGTGGAATCACCGAGGGCTATTGCGGAATTTATATATACGTTTTCTTTAACGCCGATCACCAGGCTACGTACCATCCTGGTGTTGCCGATGCCGTTCGAAATACCCAGGCAAAAGATTACCTGCCACAGGCCCGGTTTGATTAGCGAGATGATGACCATCAATAACAGCAAATTGGGAATGCTCATCTCTGCGTCCACGAATCTTTGCAGTATCAGGTCGAATTTACCGCCGATATAGGCGCTCAGAATACCCAAAAATGTAGAGATAAACGTGGAAATGAGAGTGGCAACCAGGCCGACAATCACCGAGATTCGTGCTCCGTAGATGATCCTGCTAAGCAGGTCACGCCCCAGGTTGTCCGTGCCTAACCAGAACTGGGCAGACGGCCCTTCCAGGGCATGTTTCGCGTGAATAGCATTCATTCCATAAGGAGCCAGCAAGGGGGCAAAAACCGCGACAACCAGGAAAATAAAAGTGATAACGGTGCCAACCATACCCAGCGGTTTCTCTTTCCACATCCTGATTGCCAACTCCATAAATTTGGAGTGTTTCTTTATTGAGGCCGGTTTTTCTGCCATGCTTTACCTGACTTTAATATTTCCTTACCGATAATGAACCCTGGGGTCCAAAAAGCCGTATGATAAATCTGTCAACAGGTTGATAAAGACCAATACCACCGAGGTAATTAAAACTACGGCGCTGACGACCGTGTAATCTCTGGAGGTGGTGGCGTTGGTTAAAAGTTGCCCCAAACCGGGGAGGCTGAAGATATTTTCGATGATCACAGAGCCGGAAACAATGATGGTCAGTTGACCGCCGGCCATTGTGACCACCGGAATGAGCGCATTCTTGAGCGTATGCCGCATCACTACTGCCCGTTCTTTTAAACCTTTTGCCCAGGCAGTGCGGACATAATCCTGCCGCAATACCTCAAGCATCATTGTGCGCATCAACCGCATGTTGGAGCCCACCCCGCTCATGCCCAGAACAATGGCCGGGATGATGAATTCCCGCAGATTGCCGGTGGGATCATGGGTGAAGTGGATAAATAACAGCTGGGGAGAGTACCCCCACCAGATCGCGGGATAGACCACTACCAGCGTCGCCAGCCAGAAGCCGGGGACGGCGATACACAAAATGGCGAAGCTCCGGGCAAAATAGTCTCCCCAGGTATCCTGGCGTAATGCGGAAAAAATTCCGATCGGAATAGCAATTAATTGCGTGATAATAAAAGCCATGATGCCCAGTTCAAATGTCACCGGCCATCTGGATCTGATATCGTTCATCACCGGTTGCGCCGTCCACAAAGAGTTGCCCAGGTCGCCGTGTACGACAATTCTGCCGATCCACCGGCCGTATTGAACGTAAATAGGGACATCATATCCCAGCGCATGCTCAATAGCGTGTCGGTCCATATGGGCGGCATTACCGTATTGAGCTTCCATGATATCGATTACATCGCCGGGGATAAGCCGTATGATGAAAAAAATGATCAAACTGACAAAAATAACGGTAGGAATGACTAATAACAGTCTTCTGATTATATAAGCACGCATACTGTATTTTCCCGCTTGTTCCGGTTAAATATTGGTTCCTTCGCCATCGTAAAAACTTGCCCTTTTGGGGCAAGGTAAACCCTGATTTCCACTATGGTGACGCAAGAGCAGGGAGATGTTTAAGAAGTGGTCCAAGTATTAGGGGGGCAGCTTATGTTTCAGAAGATGAGGAGGTTATTTTAAGATATTTTCGGGGCGTTATGTGGCATGGTAACACGTTGCTTAATCTATGTCAAGGGGTTTTCACTTCCGTCACATATTGTAATTCCATGATAGTTCCGCGCTCCTTTTATAAGGAAGCTGATAACCTGGTTCCAGGCTGATATTTATTGTTATTCAGTAAATACAACGGTAAAGCTATTGTAAGTTGATTAAATTGAAGACAATATTTGAAATATGATCGATTGTTAATTCAAGCCAGACAATGATAATTAAAAAACAGATTCCAGCTTTTGCTGGAATCTGTTTTCCTCGCTTTGTTATCAGGAATCCATTACCACATTTAAAAACACTAATCGCAGGTGACGACACGTATTACACCGCAGTCAGGTTCCACCCAGGTCGCCGGATCGACCTCATCGCCGTTGCGCCGTTTATTGATGATAAATTCACCTTTCTTGTCGAAATAGCCTTCGTCCACACTAACCAGATGCCAACCGGGTAGTTTGGGAGCATGGTCGGCGATTGCCACCCTGCGCTGTAAGTTCTCTATTGCCGAATTCGGACGCAAGAACAAACGGTAGTTCGCACCTACAAGGTAGAACTCATTTTTGCTCGCCTGGATTATTAGACCGCGTCCGCGGTTGGGATTGACGATCTCTGTTTTAATTCCATAGGCGGTGTGTTCCCAGTCCTTGCCGTTGTAGCCGGGTTTCCGTTCGCCGAATTCAATTAATCCGGTATATCCGTCAAATTCCATTAAATATGAATTCAGTAGGTCTTCCTGGATCACCGCGTGTACCTTGCCTGTGCCTTGGTATTTCAATAATAACGGAATCACGGCAGCCGTACAGCGCACGCTGTCTACCACCGTCTGGTTTTCCGGCCTTGCTGAGCCGTCCTCCGCGATCACTTTTTCGACGCCGAAAAAGAAATCGCCCAGGCAATTATAGTCGGCGATCGCGCGGAACATATTCCAGGCATGAGAATTACCGGCGCCGCCGGTCTCCGGATTAAAGAAGGGATTATCATCGCGTGCGTAACCGGCGCACACCGCGTCGTAATTTTTAGAATCCGCGATGTGCATATCCGGCGAAATCATATCCACATGCGGGGTGAACCATTTATAGATATCCAACACCTTGAGCACGGCGCCGCCGGAGGGATAAGCTTCACCCGGCAGCGGCCACCAGTTTTGACCGATGATCCAGACATTGATATACATCGGGAGGTCGTAGACCGCTTTTCCAGCCTCCGCGACACTATCGATGTAGCTGGCGATGCTCCAGGCTGTCATGAACTCGCCGCCTTCCCAGCCGAATAATTCCGGCCAACTGCCGGAAGCTTTCCCGCCGGCTTGCTTCCACAAATCATATACAGTGCCCTTGCCGCGCTTCTTCATTGCCGTGACCAGTTTTGCGGGCACCGGGCTGTCGAAGATTGCCTGGGCTTCCGGGCTGTAGTCGCGGTCGCTGCCCATGATGCCTGATTCATTCTGCAATTGAAAACCGATCACCGTCTGGTCGATGCTGTCCTTGGCTTTTATATGTTTGCATAATGCAGCAAAGGCTTTTTTGTCCGCTTCCTGGTTTGCTTTACAATGAGAGGATAAGACCCAGATCGGCTTGCCGGTGGGAGAAATCACCCGCTTGTATTTGGACGGATTGGTTTTTACCCAGGCTGGGGCATAGTCCATGTTGCCGTTTTTCCAGGTGGCAAACCACAATATTATCAATTTAATATCATACTTGTGCGCGTGGGTCAGCAAGGCGTCCACGCTGGCAAAATCAAAAACTCCTTCTTTCGGCTCGATCTGGTTCCAGTAGATAGGGATTTCCAGTGTATTGCCGTGGATTAACTTTACCGCTTTGAATGCGGTTTCGGATTGTTTGGCGCTGTAGCCGCTGGAATTATTCGTTTGGCCTCCCAGCGGAAAGAACGGCTTGCCGTTTACTTTAAAGACCCGTTTGACCTCTGTCATTTTCAGTTCTCCCTTTCTAATTTAGTAAAATGTTGTCTTTCGCGCGGCTAACTTTTGCCAATACTTCTGACGATCTCCGGGATGGTCGGACGTTTGCCGTACATCAGCAGGTATATCCTCAGCAGCTTGGCGGCGAGTAAAAGCCCCGCGATAATCGATAATACCATTACTGCCATACTTGCCGCCAGTTGCCAGACCGGAATACCGTATAAGCCCAGCCTTAATATCACCAGCACAGGCGCCGAGAATGGGAAAATACTGAAGACGATCCAGACAGAGCTGTTTGGAAATAACATTAGCAGGCTGAGGAACCAGAACGGGGCCACCGAGAACATCGTAAATATAGCCGCCATTCCTTGACCTTCCCTGGCAGTCGGGCTGATCGAGGCGATGCAGAGCGCAAGTACCGCAAATAACAGGTAGCCCAGTATGAAATAAACGATTCCTGCGGCCAGAAAATTGGCCTGGATATGGATCGTACTGATGAAACCGCCGATCGACGCCGATGCCAGATGCAATAGCAAAGGCAGCGAAATTACCCAGACCACTACCTGGATCAGTCCCGCCACGCCGATGCCCAGTACTTTTCCTGTTACCAGTTGCCGTGTCGAAACTGATGACAGCAAAATCTCCATCAGACGGTTCTCTTTCTCCTCACCCAGGCCTTGCAGCAGATAAGAGGAGGAAAAAGAGAGCGACATTGCCAGCAGCACCCCGAAAATCAGCGGGATGATCAGGTTGGAAAGCCCGCCCTGGTCTTTGGCCACTTCGCCCGTATCGGTCACCCTGACCGTATTCAGGTACAACGGTGATTCGATGACATTGATAGTTGCGCCCGGAATTTTATTCACCATGAGGTTGCTCGATAAGAAGTTTTTGATCGCCGTTTGCACCTCCTGCGGCGCGGTTAACTGTTTTTCCAGCGTATATATCGTCACCATCCCGTTCGTAGCGTAGTCTGCAGGAATCACGAAATATTCTTTGACATCCTTCTGCACCAGCGCCCGCAGGGCTGTATCCGGCGTATTGTAGGGTTTCAACTCCACAGTTCCTTGCGAATTGAACTGACTAAACCCGCCGGTCTGATCTACGTAGCCGATGTTGGTAATCTGTGCCGGGCCTGATGGCTTCACAATCCCGGAGATTAGCTGGGTGACGCCGATCGCCAGTAAAGCTAACACCGGCAGGGCCAGCGTCATAATGATAAAACCGGCCCGTTTAATGGTAGAGAGAAATTCGTGCCTGAAAATTAGTAATGATTTATTCACTTGTACCTCGATTACGGTAGAGAATCGTTTTCATTGACTTTAGTACCTTGTGAATGTGTTGTCAATAGGCGAGTGTGGGTCGATAGTTCCGGCGAGTACCCATTGCCCGATAATCCGAACTATAACCCGCGTTGACTCAAATCTGAGTTACCAGAGGCTGGATAAAGCGAAATAAAAGGGCGGGCTGTACCGCTGATAAATATTTTGGGTAGAATGCTAAGGCTATTTAGTACGTTCGCACCATTGTTTCAGATTACCCGTTCTGATATGGTTAGGTATAAGCGGAAGTGATCCGGTATTAATTAATATTCCGGATAGTCGAAAATTGCTTTCGTTTGTTCAACTCTATTTTTTGTCCAAAGGTTTTCTTCCATAAATAACTGCATTCTGGAAAAATATCGATAATATGATGAAGAAAAAATTCACGGATACGCTCGTATTCGGTTCTAAATGTCTGGCGGAACAATGTCACTAAAAACGAAATTTCTGCAATGGGCTAAAACGCCTGTCTTCTGGGCAATTGCGATTGCGCTGGTATATGCAGCCGCAATGATGTTCATCACCATTCATCTTCTGCACGACTCATTTCACAGCACCGCCTTTGATTTAGGTGTTTTCACACAAGAGTTTAAAAATACTTTACAAGGGAAGATTTTATACAGCCCGGCCATCGGGGGTTCCCAGTTTGTTCCTCACTTTTCACCGGTTCTTTTTTTATTAGTGCCGATTTATTGGATATTCCCTCATGCTCAGATGCTTTTGGTGGTACAAAGCTTGCTGCTCGCATTTGGTGGTTACATGATATATGTTATCGCCAGAGATTATAACTTCAGCCCCCGCGGTAGCTTAATTTTGGAAGGTTTGTATTTTTTAAATCCATTGCTTTGGGGGGTCGCTCTATTTGATTTCCATACGGAATCTTTTGTCATTCCCGCATTGCTAGTGATGTTTTTAGGGTTGAGGCGGAAAAATTGGTTATTTTTTAGCCTCGGTTTATTATTTATTCTTGCATCAAAAGAAGATGTAGTTCTTACTTTAGGTATTTTCGGTTTTATTCTCATCATATTCGATTATTGGCAGCATAAAAAGGTACGGAAAACTTCAATAATTATTTTTATATCTGCAATATTAACCTATGGAATGGGTGTATTAGTGTCCCGTTTAGCGTTAGCTGGTGAACCGGTTCGGATGCTTTCTTATCTTTCCAATCGTTATGAATATGTCGGTAAACCGTTATCTGTGGCAATCCCGATGGTAACAAGCACGATATTCAGTTCGGGTTCATTATTTTTAATTGGCGCATATCTGGCACCGTTTGCCGCTTTACCCCTTTTGTCACCGGAATGGGTGATTCCCGGGTTGATCGTATTACTCTCGGGTATACTATCGACAAATCCTGGACAACACAGTGAATTGATGCAATATCCTGCAGCGGCTTTACCATTTCTTTTTATGGCATTTATCGAGGCCTTGCCAAAAATCCAATTGAATAAACAAATAAAATTATTTATGAAAAGAACTAATAATCGCGCTTTTGTGTATTCGATAGTATTTTTGGTTATTATTTCCTGGCTGATCATTTCTGACGGCAGAATTCAAATCGCTTCTTTACCGGATGAACACGACGCGGCGATAAATCAAGTGATCGCGTTGGTTCCTGACAATGTAACAGTTACCGCCAGCAACGAAATATTTCCCCATCTCTGTTCACGCACCGATGTATATTTGAATGCCACAGAAGGTAAGCTCATTGCTCCAGGTGCTGGCATTACAAAAACTGACTGGGGATTTCCAGATAAAAATACTGAATATGTAATTATTGATACCAGAGTCGATAAATCGTTCGTAATTAATACTTTAGTTGTTTCCGGAGGATATGAACTTTTAACTACAATTGACGGAGTGCGTTTATATCGGGTAAATGAGTAAATATGCGGTAGTTTGTCAATGCTCACCGGATATCTCGTTAGTTTTTTATTAATTCGGACTTTGAAGTCAACTTTTCGGGCTCATACCGCTTTCCGGAATACACCCTCGAAAGAAAAATTGAAAGACTTGTGTCCGTAATGGTCGGCGATTTTTCTATCTCTATCAGTCAGCACTATGCCATCAAGTTTTTTATGCAATGTATCAAGTTGAAAGACTTCCCATTTGCCCGTTTGTTTTATAATATTGACAAGGCTTTCTGGACTGTAATTCAATTTGTGATCCGGATTTGAGCCCTTTTCTCCGAGACGCGGGTAATATCTTTCATCGGGTAAAAGAAAGATTAGGTAGCCTTCTGGTTTAAGCGCCCGTCGCATCTCATTTACACTTTTTACCGGATCGATGAAATGCTCTAGACAATGACTCGAGAAGACAAAATCTATGGACGCATCGGTGAACCATGGTAACTCGATGTAGTTTGGATTTGTTGGACATCCTATGTTAGCACCGTAGGCGTACCCGAAATCTTTAACCCCTAATCGAATGTCAATACCGATTGCACATGAATGAATTTTATTTAAACCGCAACCGATGTCAACTCCTATGCCTGTAGTGTATTTAATAACCTCATTAAATTCTAATCGCCTGAATATTGTCTCAAAAGAAGCTCCCACCTTTTCAAAGTTATCTTCCATTTCAGGAATACTTATACTGGTCCCATTTGGCGAAATAATAATCCTCTTTTCCAATCTTACCTCCTATACTGTAATCGGACTTGCGGCTCTTTGCTGTTAATAAATAATTCATCTCTCTCTTTGCATTCCAGTTGTGAAAGATAAAAGGTTTTTCCTTTCTTCTTTATCAGCTGTTCGTCGCTTTTTAACATAACTATTAGAATATCGCCTGATTGTTTAGCTTCTTTAAACCATCTGATGTGCCTTTCATGCAGAGGGTCAAAGCCCTCTCCTGTGGCCACAACGACTTTCATTCCTTTCTTATTAAGCAGATTTTCTTTCAAATCTGATCTGCCAGACCAGGGTAAAATAATCCCGTATCTCTTTCGTCGTAAATTTGGAACTTCCTTGCGTGCGCTCCGTGAAAATAATGGGAATCTCTTTATAATTAAATCCGTTTTTTACTGCGCGGTAAACTGTTTCCATCCCTATTGAGTAACCGCGCGATTTGAATTTATCAAAATCCAGGCTCTGTAAAACCTTTTTCCTGTAGCATTTATAGCCACTGTGCCATTCTTTGATTCCCCACCCTAACATCATCCGCGCATAAATACTGGCGCCTAAGCTGATAAAACCTCTGAAATGATCCCTTTGCCCCATGTCTCCGCCGCTAATGCGTCTGGAACCGATTATCAAGTCAAATTTAGTCGCTTCTTTCAGCAACCGGGGGATATCTGCGGGGTTATGACTGTAGTCCGCATCCATCTCAATAATATAATCGATGTCCTGCGTCAAAATGTATTTAAATCCGGCAATACCAGCGCTGCCTCGTCCCCGCTCGTTGCGGTGAATAATATGAATTCGTCCGGGATATTTTACACCAAGTTCTTCGGCGATAGCCCCGGTGCCGTCTGGAGAATTATCGTCGACAATGACGATCAGGAATTTTTCTAAACCCAATTCCTTCAATTCAACAGTGCTTTCGAGCCCGAGGATGGCCTCAACAATTTTGGTGATATTTCCCGCCTCATTATAAGTAGGGAGCATAATTGCTGCTTTCATTTGCTTTTCCTTAACGATTCCGAACCTGAATTATTTTTGTCACTATACGAGCCCTGTAATATCTTAGCTGCTTCGATCAGATTAGCCGCAGCATAATCCGGCTTTGGCGTATTTGCGATGTCCATTTTACCGATCAATATCGTTTTGCACCCGGCAGCTTTGCCTGCTTCGATATCTTTCGCGCTGTCTCCGATCAAATACGACCGTCCAAGATCTATATGAAAATCTTCGGCTGCCTGGATAATCAGCTTTGGTTTTGGTTTCCGGCATTCGCAGTTTTCATCCGGATGGTGCGGGCAGTAATAAATCGCATCGATATGGGCTCCATAGTCAGCCAGTTTAACTTTCATTTTTTCATGGATCAATCCCAGCATTTCTTCGGTAAAATAACCGCGTCCCACTCCGGATTGATTGGTTATCAGAATCACCTTATAGCCGGCTATATTAAATAGCCTTATACTTTCACCGGCGCCGGGTAACAATTCGAATTGTTCCGGGGACGAACAGTAGGGAACGTCTCTGGCGATGGTACCGTCACGATCGAGAAAGACACATTTATTCATATAATACTAGTTGTTTTTTTGTGACGAAAGCCTCTCCTACCAGGGAACAGATGAGATGGCCGATGGTGATATGGACTTCCTGAATCAGGCGTGTGTCATTCGAAGGAACGGCAATGAGTTGAGATACTTCGAGGTTCATATTACTTACTTTGCCCGTCAAAAAAACAGTGATCGCTCCGATCTTGTTAGCTTCCTTTATTGCTTTCAGAACGTTGATTGACTTGCCGCTGGTGCTGATACCGATGATTACATCACCTTTTTTAACCAGTGATTGCACCTGTCTGGCAAACACGTTATCATATCCATAATCATTCGCAATAGCAGTGAGACAGGATGTATTGGTAGTAAGCGCGATTGCGGGTAGGGAAACTCCTCCTGAAAAACAGCCGCTGACAAATTCAGCGGCGATATGCTGAGCATCCGCGGCGCTGCCTCCGTTCCCAAAAATCACAACTTTCCCATTATTTCGAAATGTAAAGATGATAGCAGCAGTTACGGCCATAAGGACATTGGTCTGTTCCAGTAGTGAGTTTCTCAGAACAGTGCCGTTCTCTATGTAATTTTGGATGGCGTTCTTATCCATTCGTCCTCCATGTTTGCAACCCGTTAAATTCAAAGGCAAAATCTACTTTCTTATGGCCTGACCGGATTATCGCTTCTGTCACTTTATGCCATTTGTCATGTTCACAAAGAAGGAGAAAATAACCGCCGCCTCCGGCCCCTAATAACTTACCCCCGATAGCACCATTTTTTCTCGCTATGTCATGGATTTCATCAATCTCTGGATCGCTGATCTTGTTTGAGAACTTACGTTTAGCCTGCCAGCCTTCCTCTAATAATTCGCCCAAATCATCGATTTTCCCGAGAAGCAAAGCATTTTTCATGTCCATGGCAAGTCGTTTGGTGGTATTTAAAGCGGAAACCGTGTCAAAGTTACCGGCTTCGTATCGTTGTGTCTGGTCTTCAATAATGCCTGCGGATACACGGCGTTTTCCCGTATAACACAATATCAAACGGTATTGCAGTTCATTCAATATCGCCGGTTCCACCCGCAGAGGATTTACGACCGTCCTGTCTTTAAAAAACTCGATGTAGTTAAACCCGCCGAATGTTGCTGCATACTGGTCTTGTTTCCCGCCTTTTATCCCTACGTCCTCCCGTTCGACACGATAGGCAATTTCTGCCAGCTCATAATCGGTAA
>Ga0182010_10001397_pt1 | contig 12776 bp, 10 predicted proteins | sample 611E1MmetaG_FD_120488 | JGI IMG/M metagenome (GOLD analysis project Ga0182010, IMG submission 120488) | Permafrost microbial communities from Stordalen Mire, Sweden - 611E1M metaG | ecosystem: Environmental > Terrestrial > Soil > Wetlands > Permafrost | place: Sweden: Stordalen | collected...
ACATCTTTACCTGATGCTTGAGTGTTCAAAGGGCGAGTCACGCCGTTCTTGTAAACGGAAACCTTGAGGGTCACATCGTCGATAGCTCTGGCCCAAATGGTCTTGATCTCTCTGGCATTTGCTGTCTCTACCCGGCGATCGGTCTCCAAAGAAGTGATCTCCGTCAAGACGACGTCCTTGGCCTGGTCGTCCACAAGCAACTCCCCGCCTACTCTTAGTTCCTCCTGGGCAGGAAGGTTTACGTTGTACGGTTGAGAGTTTCCATCTCTGTTAACGATAACTCTGACATTCGCCAGCCGCTCTCGCTCCTTCTGGATGGGTTGAGTTGTTCCACAATCCACACACCTCATCAAGTTCTCTCGCCCTGACTTAATAATGACATGTTCAGTATCTTCGCCACACGCTGGGCAGAATATTTGATCTTGGGGCATAGTGCATATTATTATCCAGCATGGTATTAAATATGACCGGATGGAGAACTAGCAAAAAACAGCCTGAATAACTTAAGTATGAACTCAAAGATTTGCGTTAGTATAATATATCATTATACATATCATAATCATATGATTTTTTAAGCAGCCATATTTCTTGAGTTCATGGGAAAAATTTTTAAGTAAGTAAGTGATACATCTTGGCAGGAGTAATTTGGCATGAAGAAATTGGCTTTTTCTCAGGACGAGGAGTGCTGGAGCATAGCCGAGAGCATGGTTGAGGAAATAGAGTTGATAAAAGGCAAGGGGATCGGAAGGTTATCAACAAATGGTAAGCTCACAGGTAGTTTTAAGGGATTGCTCATAAGGGGTGTAAAGATGACCAAGGTAATGAAATAGTGAATATCACAGTTTAACAAATATTCCCAGCAAAAATTTTAAAATCTATTTTCAATGATCAAACACATTAACATATATAAATTATTAGCATATAAACCTCCTAAATTTTAGTTTGAAGAAATTTTAAAATGATATATAAAATTTTCTCTTTATCCATTAGCATATACCGAAACTTATCTATTGACAACTATTAATACTCTCAAAGTTAAGCGATAGAATCACTCCCAATTTATTAAATAATATAATTATTATGTACATCCTCAAGAAATAACGAAAACTATAAATACTTATTTAGTAAGTATTCATGTTGTGGATTCGAAAGGGGACTGTCATTTGACCTCGTCATCCGATCTTGGAAGGGATCTTCAAAGGTTAAACCGCATGCTTCAAGCAGCACACAGAAGCTCTATCGATATCAAGAACAGTTACGACTTCTATGTTCTAGCCGTCAAAGAGATGAACAAAGACAACATAACGGATGCATATCTGTACTGCGATCGGTCTAGATACGAGCTAACCAATGCTGTGAATGATGCCAAGATGAACTTGAAGGGATTGAGGCTCCACAGCCTTAGAACTATATCTTTTTTCTTCAAGCTCTACGGCTTGTACGCAGTGGTCTTCGGAATGCTATCCACTATTCTGTTCGGTCTTTTGATCTATCGCTATTCTGAACTCACAATCCTGGATGTTCCGCTGTGGGCATCCTTTTTTGCAGGCCTCGGTTCATCGGCGCAGATTCTCTCGGGGGTCGTTGACGACCTGCGAAAGGAGGGCGCAGTGATTAGGTACAAGCGTGTCTGGTACACGGCTATCCCATTACTGAGCCTGATATTCGGATACATGGCCTACCTGCTCTTTAGTTCAGGTTTAGTTGCTTTCAATGTGAACTCCCAGAGTAAGATCTTCTCATCCATGTTCGTCTGCTTTCTGACAGGGTTTTCCACAAACTGGCTCATCGACAAGCTGTCCAAGATATCCAAGAATCTTTGAGGTTTCTGTTAATGACGAGATCGCACTGAGCGCCAATTTCACGGTGTTTTCGGATCTAAGCTGCATGTTTCATTTTATGGCTAGCTAAGACCGTAAAATTTATATCGTTGAATGCCGTATAACGGCAAATGCCGTAAGATCAAATAGGGTAGGTGAGTGGGGAATTGAGTCTACCAAACAATCGATCCGGCTGCCTTGAGGGGCATGCCGGGTCGATCGTTCTTCGGCATCTATCGAATAGACTATAACTCAATCCGTTGGGGCACGAAGACCCGATGCCTAAGAGGATGTCCCGAGAACGCACCGCCTTAATGGCAAAGCAATTGTATTTAGGGTATCACTACCTTTCCTCTATCTGTCCTAATTATGTTGTGGTTGTTCCTAAAATAGTCAGTAGTGATCTCTGGGCTGGTCCAAGCATCAGTGATGTTATCGATCTCAGTTCCGTTAAGTTTCAGGCTCAGATCTTTCAGGTGCATCTGGGATGCATTGTTCATGATTATGAACTTGACTGGATTGAACCCCAAGACCATAGTCCTGTTTCCTGGCTCTAGTCTGGAGATGTTTGTGTCTTTGCCCAAGTCATTCCCGCTATCGTCCTCGATTCTCCCGTTCAGGTTGTAGGTACCGGCCTTGATCACTCGCACCCCCACTCCAATCCCGATCTCGCCTGTCTTTGTAAGGTTAGTGAAATTTCCATTAAAGTAGGCTGCAGGATGCTGGAACTCCTCCGGATTTCTCTCTATGGTTATGCTCTTGTTGTATTGGTCCAACAGATCTCCGTTTTCATTGTACAGGAACAGGCTTGGGATCGCCAGCGGCCCGCAGGTGCCTTTCTTCCATATCTCTTCTCCGTCTACGTCTATGTTTACATCCCCGCTCTTCTGAAGGCTAGATGTACCTTTCAGCCATTGTATCCTATTGCCCCTGCAATCCACGAGAGCGCCTTCCACGGTGTAGTTTCCCGGAGACGTGATGTTGACTGCGAGTCCAAGGGTCAGTTTGTCAAAGTAACCGTCTTTATCCTTATCCTCGACCTTTGAATAGTCCAAACCTTTCAAGGACGTGCCGGCAACGGTCAATCTTATCGGAATCATGAAGGACTGATTGGAGGATCGGATCTCTAAGTTTCCATCGACGATACTGCTGGTTGCATTAACTGGAATCTTGAGGCTGGCATCAACGGTTGCGCTGGACTCGCTTTCTATACTCTTGGGCCCGTTTGTGGATACCCAGGTCCAATTCCCTTGCAGGTAGCGCGATATTTCAACGTTGAAGGACTCGTTGTGATCTGATGGCACATTGTTGCCGTAAATCCATAACCTCCACTTCCCCGGCTCAGGTTGTATCACATCTGGCGATCCCATTGTTTCTGACCCAACAGCCGCATAAACTCTCTTGTCTTCGGGATCGAGAAGCAGAAAGGCGATGTCTCCATTTCCATCCTCGTCGCTCATGTTCGCAGAAATCCTGCTGGTACCATTTGGCACATCAAAGAACTTCTCCTGGAGGTCCTTTCTCCCGATCGACCCTTTGAACTCCAACCTGCTAGCGTTCTCTACAGAACCGTAATAGCTGATTTTGCTCAATGCTGGGCCTCTGTTTTCAACCTTGAACTGCGCAGTGACTTTGCCACCGGGAACTACAGATCCGGCGTTCCAGATCTTGGGCATAGTCTCCACCAACGTCTGCTCGAAACTCAGCGTGTAGTTCACGGGTTTTGTCAGGTTCCTGGCGTGAACGGCCACGAGCCAGCGGCCCGATGGCGGGTTTGTTATGTCCATGGTATCCGCCAGAACGCTTCTTTCACCGGCGTAGTACTCGCTGGTAGGGGACAGCAGGAACAGATCCAGGTCGGCACTCTGCTTCCAGCTAAGCCTGGGCATGAGCTCGCTTGTGCCGAGCGGTACATCCAGGTAGTAGTACTGCCATTTGATGCCCTGAAGACTATTTACTTTTACTGCTCTTCCTTTCTGGATTTTAATGGGCTCGGCGATCAATGCCGTCACTGGGACGGTGTAGATGATCTTATTGCCCTCCGCTATCTCTATCGAGCCATTGTACTCACCGGATTTTGTCCCGTTGGGCACGCTCATTGTGGCACCGAACACCTTCTGGCCGTTGGCCGGAATACTCCTCGGAAGAGGCTGAAGGGTGACCCAATCAGATATGTCTCCTTTAACTGTTGTACTGATGTTGTTCCTCTCCTTGTTTGTGAAGAAGACGAATTGGTTTGTGATCTCATCATCATTGGGAGCAAGAGCATAAATTTTCTTCAAAGGGCGGTCTGCGCCCGTGTCTAAGCCTACATACAGCCCCTTACCGGCGGAAAGGTAAGCCCAACGGCCTGCATTCCAGGCATCGGGCATCACGCCCGAAATATCTGATTTCAGAAGCCGATAAGACTGGTTCGCGTCCAGCCTTCCCGCACCTTGGTAGTACTCCTCGTAGGTCTCCCCTTGGCTGTTGTTAAGCTTCTTAGCGCCTAATATCATTGCAGCCTTGACACCAGCGGGCGTTAGGCTGGGGTCCGCCTGAAGTAACAGGGCCGCCAATCCAGCAGCAACCGGCGTGGAAAGGCTGGTGCCTGATGCCTTGGCATAATAACTATCGATGTAATTGGGTTGCTCGAGGCCCGGCGGAACCGTTGAGACAACATTCACACCCGGCGCGACCACGGACGGCTGAGTCCTTCCATCTCTGGTGGGCCCTGATCCGCTGAAGCCAGCGATGTGGTCGTTGAAATCTGATGCACCCATGGTGATTACCTTGACTCCATCACCGGGAGAGTCTATCAGGCCAGGGGCCAAGGGCACATAAAGCAAGAGCAATAGAACATCTCTGCTCGCTCCATTCGTCTGGGATATGTCAAACTTTCCAAGATCGATTGGACTGCCTTTGGTCTCGACAAGTGTGCTGGCACCTGTCAACCCCTGGGATTGCGTGTTGTTCCGATTACCGGCGGCGACGCACACGACCGCTCCTGCGTCCACTGCATTATCCGCTGCCATGGTCACTGGCGGATTAGTCTCTCCCAAGTTCATCCCTCCCAGGCTGAGACTCAGAACCTTCGCATTATTATCAAGGGCCCATTCCATTCCAGCAATGATGTCCGATATCTTGCCGTTTCCTTTCTGGTCTATCACTTTCACATTCAACAAGCTGGCTCCAGGGGCAACGCCTTTGTATTTTCCACCGGAAGCAGCACCAGAACCGGCAATGATTCCTGACACCAGGGTTCCGTGTCCTAGAAGATCGTCCGTGGTGGTTTCACCCTCTACGAAGTTCTTCTCGCCGACCACCTTTCCTGCGAGATCTGGATGATTCTTATCGATCCCAGAGTCCAGAATGGCCACGGTCACGCCCTTTCCATCTATTCCCTTTGCCCAGAGCGGTTCGGCGTTTATCTTATCTGCAGGGATGACTGTGCCGTTGTCAGGCCCATTGAGGTCAGGCTCTGCCACGTGAGTCACATCATCCAGGTAAACTCCTTTTATGGCATCGCTGACGGTCAGTCTTTTGATAGCAGAAGGACTGGCATCCCCTGCTACGCCCTTGATCAAGTGATACCTGTACCTAACCTTCAAGTCTCCAAGATCGGGCATGTCCTGGCTTTTGGCGATTACGATTACCGGTATCTCCCTCTCTTTTCCGTTGTCCAGAAGCTTTTGCAGTGCAGGATCAACCGTTGGCCCGGATGCGCTCGTCCGATCAGAAGATGCCGACGCCGGAACTGTTGATGCTGACACAGAGGATGCCAATAGGAGCAGACCTGCCAGAGTTGCTGCATAGATCAAGAAAATTTTTTGCTTATCCATAACAATACCTGTTTAGAGGTGCGTCCCAACCACTCTCTGATGATCGTCAATAGAGTTCTGTAAGTAGATAATGCTAAATAAACCTGTGGTATTTCTAATCCAGATGAGTCCGCTCTGGCCGATATCAAATATTCTATGGTTGAGCCTGATTCTTCTCCTAGCCTCGGCTCTGACCAGGATCAGCAATCTAGCAGGCCTGGGTTGGATGTTCTTTGGCATCTACTGGATGGGTCAGCCTGGATATTACTTATCCATCGAGGATTACTTCAACGCCGGACTGGCAATTGCAGCCGGATTGTTGTGCTTCTATATGGCCGGGATCATTTTGTGGAAAAGGCGCCAAACTAAAGCGTTTGAATGGGCCAGCTATGCTGCGGCCGTCTGCGGCATAGTCTACTTTCCCTTTGCCGAGGTAGAAATTCTCAAAGACTGGCTAATAAGCCAGACGGCCCTAATTACTGTCCATCTCCTCTGGGCGTTCTCGGTTCCGGTCTCTCTGCAGAGCTGGAACGTGATGGCTCTGAACGGCCGGACGGTTGAGATCATTCTGGCCTGCACGGCAATTGAGAGCATATCCCTTTTCATCGGGGTGATAATATCCGTGGGCGCACCCCCAATTCGCAAGTTCACAGCCCTGGCAGTGTCAACGTTTGTCATCTATTCTTTGAACGTAGTCAGAAACGCTTTTGTAATGGCTGCCTACGGCCAGGGGTGGTTCGGAGACGATAGTTTCATGGTGGCCCATAACCTAATAGCCAAAGCAGGATCGACTGTTGCCCTGCTGGCCATCGCATACTTTGTCTTCACACTCCTTCCTGAGCTTTTGAACCTAATGGAATCGCTGGGCTCGGAGCTAAAGAATCCTTGGAGGGACCGCTCCTGAAGATCGCCAAGGGGTCAACGACCTGGATCTCTTTGCCAATCCTACTAACTGCAGTTCTGGCATCGGTAGGAAGTTGGTACGCCTCGGCCTTAGCCCTGGCAGGGACTCTTTTTGTCATCTTTTTTCACAGAGACCCGGATCGTGCTCCCCAGGGAGACGGCATGGTCTCCCCCGCAGATGGCAGGGTGATAACAGCGGGTCCTGACAGGATAGCCGTCTTCATGGGTGCCTACGATGTGCATGTAAACAGATCTCCTCTTGACGGCCTGGTCAAGAGCACCCTTTACACCACAGGAGGCCACTATCCAGCCTTTTTGAACGTCGCCAGCAAGAATCAGCGGAACGAGATATTGGTCGAGACGGCCGATGGAGATGTAGAGGTTTCCCAGATAGCGGGTGCTCTGGTGAGGAGAATAGTCTGCTACGTCAAACCTGGGGATCGGGTTGTGCGAGGACAGCGCATAGGCATGATACACTTCGGGTCCCGAGTTGAGGTTACAATTCCAGAAGGTTACCGACAATACGTCAATATTGGGGATAAAGTCCGCGCTGGCGAGAGCATAATCGCGGTGAAAGACTCATGAACATCCTCAGGGTCATTCGGATACCCGATCTTTTTTCTCTCCTGAACCTAGTGTTCGGGTTTGCGGCGATACTGGCTGCGTCCCGGGGAAATACCGGATTTTCTATCCTGCTGGTGATTCTTTCTGCCGTTTTCGATGGAATCGACGGTTTCCTGGCCAGAAAGATGAAGACAAGCGATCTTGGCTTTAGCCTTGATTCTCTGGCTGACCTGGTCTCTTTTGGGGTTGCGCCAGCCTCTATCGCTGTGGTTGTCTTTGGCTTCTCAGGTTACGCCCTGATTGTGAGCCTAATCTACCTGACCTGCGGGACCCTGAGACTGGCTAGGTTCAACGCCTCGGACAGGAACGACGAACTATTCGAAGGGTTTCCAATAACAGCGTCCGGGATAGCGATTGTTGCCAGCATGCTTCTGGATAGACCTGTGCTTACCCTAGCTTTGATGCTGATTCTATCTATTCTGATGGTGAGCAGCATCCCTTACCCCAAGATAAGGGATTTAAGATTGGTCGCGGTTTTTGCTCTGGTACTCCTGGCCGCTGCAATCCTATCCCAGTTTATGGGAGATGCATTCATGTCTGGATCGCTCATATTAGCAGCTATGTTCGTTTATATGGCTAGTACGATGGTGATATCATGCCTACCAATAAGGAAATAGCGGCCTTCGAAGCCGGTATCAAGCTCGGGGCGCTCTATCACCAGTTCGTTGGATCGCCCGTAAGCTCCAAGACAGCAGACAGCCTCGAACGAGCCATAAAGGAGAGCATATCCCTGCAGCCTTACGTCCGAAGTGTAGATGTGAGGATCGACCGGCGGATGCTGGTCGAGAACGCCTTCGGCTACGGAGAGCTGGAGGGAAGGATGATATTCGCAGAGGTGGAGATAGATTACCGGGGCGAGACTGTACGGGCCAGACTGGAGTACGATCCTGATAAGAACTATCCATTGATGAAGCTCATTTAGGTCTCTTGCCAGTAGGCACGATAATTCAGTTAGCTTGGCTGGATGATTCTGGAAGCTTTGGCCTAAATGCTGCCCAGGTACACGTCATTCCATGACTTTATGGAATGAATTTTCGACAATTGCCAGCTATCGACTAACCGGCATCGGTCAAAACGAAAATGCGCTGTAGAACCTATAGCGCAAAGTTACGTTTTACGGGGTCGAAAAGATATTTATAAAAATATCGTAAGCTCTTTCATGGCCTGAAAAGTTGCATAATCGCATATGGACTACGTTCAGGATAGGCGTGTGCAACTCTGACTAGGCAACACAACAAATAATGCCACGCCCAAAGTTATTTAGCTGTTTGACCACGATACTAGGACTTGAGGGGTAATGATGAGACCGACTGATAAGTGTCCAATCATTGAAAAATTCGATGACCACAACCCACGTTTTTGCATCGGGTGTCCGCAGCTTGCAAGGGACAACGAATTTGATGACCAAAGAAATCATAGAGTAGCTTATATTTGCATGCGTGATGCAATGGTGCCATCGGTATATTACGCGGATTCGGAATTGTAATTTTGCACCAAAATTAGGCCAGAACAAATAGAAGAGATAACGCGGCTGGTGGACAGCGATATCGGTCAGGGTGATATTGCAAAACGATTGGGCCTTTATCGATCAACTGTACCCAGGTTATTGAAACGAGCCGCACCTGTGAAAACTAACGTTGAACCTGTTCAGGACAAGTCACACCATCCAATATTTTGAAGGTTCCAAGTTCCGGGTGTTTTCCACAAGACCCTAAGACATTGAGACTGAAGTCACTTCGATCGACATTAACGACCACTTCACAGAAGTCGCATAGCATACATTCCATATTTCACACCATCTTCTTACTTGCACGACAATATATACATGGCTTACGTACGGGGTAAGGTGCACCGGAGAGGCGATGGACATAGGAGAATCAGTAACGTTTGGAACAGGAAACAACACCAGTGCGAAACGTTCCCTCCTTTCGTTCTATTAAGATTTTCCAGAATACAGGGATATCTAAGAAAACGTGCATAAACATGATTATAAAGGCAATTAGTTCAAACCCGATTACTCTCGGCGATAGATTCTATATCCCAAGAATCGCTGCACTTTGCCACGATTGAACTATGACAGGTGGGCTGACCAATCCACACCTAAAGTATATGGATTATCATGGTAACCAGAAGAATAGTTAGGCCGATTTCAAGAGCGGAATGAACGTAATCCAAGCAAACATGTGTAACTTTCGGTGTCGATGTATGTATCTTCAAAAACGGGATCTTAAAATGTTCCCTGAGTATATCGCGGTGCTGCACGGGCTACGCATCCCCGTCTGAGTACAAGTTCCACCGTAACGAGGATTGAACTCTTTCGCGAGACCCGAGAGGATTCCTAAAAACCCGCCAAATCAACCGGCAGTAGCAGGTCCAGCCTTTGCGTGCCTGCGGTCAATCAAGCTGACAACGATCAACAGAACAGCAGAAACAGCCAAGCCCAGCAGTGGATAGCTCTTTCCCCAAAGTATGCCTGTGAGACCACCTCCAACCAGGGCTGTTAGCGCTCCCAAAGAAGTGAGTCCAAGCTTTTCCTTATAGAATCCACCGATCACAGGCACCAGCATTCCGCTGGTGAATATGGTGTAAACTGAGAAGAGCATTGCTATTATCCCAGATCCTGTCAGAGCCAGGGCCAGAGCTGCCAATCCAATGGTGACAGCTCCCAACCTGGATGTTCTCATGAGTTCAGGAACTCCTGATGACGGTCTGGCCTTACGGTAGAGGTCAAGCGCCATGGTGGTTGTGGCTGTCATTAGGGGCGTGGCCGCCGAGGACATGAACGCAGCCAGAAGGGCAGATCCTACGATGCCCCTCTCGAGGGGTGAGAGCATGCCCATCATCAGAACGGGTAGAGCCTGCTCGGCCTGAATACCGGGAAAAAGAATCTTTGCTGATATTCCTAAGATGGTGATGGCAAAGGCCAGTGGCACCAGGATTAAAGCGGCCATCATGACAGAGCCTCTGGCCGTATCAGAGTCTTTTGCCAAGAAGATGCGGGAATATATGTCGGGCCCTACTAAGTATGTGGACCCCACGACGAGGATCATGGATAAAACTCCAACTGCATCCCTTTCTGGAGATACAGGGAAGCTCTGTGCCTTCAGAAACGCGAAGCCCGTGGCATCCAACGTCCTGGATAGGAGAAGCACTATGCCCGCGAGGATTATCAAAAACTGAACCAGATCGGTCCGGACAATGGAGTGTTGCCCTCCCTGGACGGTATAGAGGATGAAGACCAGGGCTGATGCTGCCATAAACATCTGCTCGCTGCCGCCGAACAAGGCGTTGAGAACCTTTCCCGATGCTATGATCTGGACACAGATCACCCCAATCCAGGAGATGATTATTAGTAGCGAGGATGCAGTTCTAACCTTTTCACCGTAGAATGTTCCTATAAGCTCGGGCAGCGTGTAGCAGCCCTTTGCCCTGATCTTCTGGGCAAAAAAGACGGACAGGACCAGCAGGCCGACTGTTCCGGACAGCATCCACCAGGCACCCGTTAGTCCTTCCTTAAAGCCGAGGCCGGCCATGCCCACAGTAGCCGACGCCCCAACGATGGTGGCACAAATAGTTGACGTGAGCATGACGTACCTCACTCTTCTGCCAGCCAGGTGAAACTCATCCAGACCCGTGACTCGCTTGGCACTGATTGCTCCTATGACAATCATGACGATGAAGTAGCTGATCATGACCGCTATGGTTTGGTCTGTTGCGTCCAATTACACCTCTCCTGGCAGTGATCCTCGATTTGTAAACCGCGCCTTTGCGATGGGGTTTACAATATTTAAAGGTTGCGAAGAACTATACACAATCTTTATATTCAATATGTTCGTATAAAGATAGGGTGAACTGGGATGGAGCTTAGAGTGGAGAACTACTTTCTCAAGGCCTTTGTCGCCTCAGGGCTCCTGGCCCTGGTGATCATGGTCCTGGCAATGGGCCTGATCTACCTGTTCAGGTACGGAACGCCGCTTCCGACCCCCGTTATACTCATCCTGGCAGCCATCTCCTTCGTGATGTCAGCCTCCTTCTTCGAACGGTATGAGGTGGGGTCGATAATGTGGTCCTTGCTCGTCTCCCTCATCGTGACACTCATCATGACTCTGATCTCCGGCGGTATTGTCTACTTCGGATCGATGAACCGTCTGGGGTGGGAGGAGCTCCTATCCGGCCTGGCTGTGTGCATGATCGTTGCCACGACACTGCTCAACTATCTTAAGCGAAGCTTGGGAGAGATTGAGTACTAATTCAGGCTATGCCATTTAGCCCAACCAAGGCTAAAATAGTAGAAGCCCGATGGATTGGCTGAATGATCCTGGTTGATCCCTTCGGCAGGAAGGCTACCGGTCTGCGCATGGCCCTCACCTCCAGGTGCAACCTGAATTGCATTTATTGCCACCACGAAGGGGACGTTGCGCACAAGGACGAGATCTCCTGCGAGATGGCGGCAAACTTGGCCAAGGCAGCCGTTGACCTTGGAATGCATTCCGTCAAATTCACGGGAGGCGAGCCTCTGATGCGTAGCGACCTGGAAGACATCTTGTCCGAGATGCCTGATTGCCTAGACCTGTCACTTACAACAAACGGGATCTTTCTTGCGGATCGAGCAGGATCATTGGCTGAGGCCGGACTGAACAGGGTTAACATAAGCCTGGATTCTCTGAACCCAAAAACCTACAGATCGATCACCGGAGGCAGAGAGGGCGATATGGAAAAGGTCATCGATGGAATTGAGGCTGCCAAGGATGCTTGTCTATTGCCCATAAAGCTGAACGTGGTCGTGCTTCGTGAAAACGAAAACGAGATTCCAGAGCTGATCGACTTTTCCCGTGACAGAGGCCTGATTCTACAGTTGATCGAGCTGATGGACCTGAACGGCCTAGGGATCTCCGGGGACATCGAGGCGATTGAGGGCCGGCTTCAGGTCTGTGCGGACAAGGTTGTGACTAGAGAGATGCACCGCAGGAAGAAGTACTTCCTGGATGGAGCCGAGGTTGAGGTTGTGCGGCCCATGGACAACACAGAGTTCTGTGCCAACTGCACGAGGATTCGGGTCACTTCGGACGGGAAGCTGAAGCCCTGCCTCTTGCGGAACGACAATCTTGTCGATATCGAAACCTGTGACTGTGAGAAGATTAAGGCGCTGCTCAAGATTACGAATGAGCGCAGGGAGCCGTATTTTGGGAAGAGCGATTCTTGTAAGATGAATCATTTTTAAATGAGATATACTCTTTGCTTCCATTAGTGACTCAACCACAAAAACTGGACGACAAATTCTTTGAAGACATGAGCCGCCGCGGCACCGTGCGCAAACTACGGTTAACTTAAGTACTTGCTAATGATAATTGCCGTTCATCTGCACACGATGGATGGCGGAGTTAACTATCTAGCAATTAAACTTCATTAGATTTCTTTGGTGATGCACAGCCGGTGTTAACCGCCATAATATTGTCCGAACCTCTTAGTATTTATGAAGAAACGACCTTGTTTTCTTTTATCTGCCTGTCATGTCTAAAGGGGTTAGCTAAAGGTATAAGACCAACACTTAAGAAAAGACTTGTGATACGCAATTACAGCCCCCGGAACGCGGCAATAATCCGCCGCGCTCCTGGAACTGCTCCTCCCT
>Ga0182010_10001398_pt1 | contig 12765 bp, 7 predicted proteins | sample 611E1MmetaG_FD_120488 | JGI IMG/M metagenome (GOLD analysis project Ga0182010, IMG submission 120488) | Permafrost microbial communities from Stordalen Mire, Sweden - 611E1M metaG | ecosystem: Environmental > Terrestrial > Soil > Wetlands > Permafrost | place: Sweden: Stordalen | collected...
GGTCGCCTGGTCTTTACCCGGCTGTCCATTGTTCACTATAGCCGTTACACCCGACATTGTACCTTGCAAAGAAGAAGATATGTTAGTAATTGGCTTGCCTTCCAAATCCTTAAATGTAACAGATGACAAGGCTCCGGTCAGGTTCACTTTCTTTTGTACACCATACCCTATTACAACTACTTCATTCAGTGAAGTTGCTAAAGCATCAAGAGTGATTTCAATAGATTTCTGACCGGCAACTTTTACCTCCTTTGTAATATAACCAATAAAGGAAATAACAAGAGTACTCTCAGGCGATGGTAATTTTATTGTGAAATTACCATTAATATCTGTATTAACTCCTGTGGTTGTCCCTTTTACAACGATATTTGCGCCAATAACCGGCTGATGATCAGCATCAGTTACGCTGCCTGTAAAAGTTGTCTGGGCGAAAATGGCTGCACTACTAATTGTAAAGATCACAAAAAGGAGAGAAAATCTTAAGAATGTTCTCATAGATCTGAATTTTAGGTTAAAGAATAAATTAGATTATTAAATTAGAAGGTTATAAATTTTAGTTACCATAAGCATTTTAATAATTTGATTAGTATTTATGGGATTAGTCTTAGCCATTAAATTTAGAATTACAATTTACAACCTTGGCGAAAAAAGCTTGTACAAAAGCTGTACAAAACCTTTACATTTGCTTAATTATTATACGAAATGCATCTAGTGCTAATACATAGTAAATAAGCTAAATAACTCTCACTTTATAATACGGGCACGAATAAACTAAAATGGAATATATTATAAAAAGAATAATAGTTGAACCAGTAAGGAGATGCTGTATTTATTGTTTTCTGATAAATCTACATTTACCCGGCTTTCGATTAGTAAATCTATTGAACTACGATTCGACCTGCATACTTTCGTTTTATTGATAATGCATAATCACCATTGCCAAGACTTCTAAGTGCATAGCCTTCATCGTCAGATTTGGTAAGCAAAGGCAATTTGGTTCCGTTTACCGTAATTGTATTGGGTTTGAAGGACAATCGCAAATACTCAATATCATTGTCTTTGGTGGCAATATATTGTATATTTTGTTTATTATACAGTATATTTTTCAAAATTCCTGCGGAATAAAGTATATGGTTTTCGGCTGGTGGCGCCCATTCCGGAACACCGGCAAAAGCCTGGTAAAACATGCGTGGGCACTCACCATAACAGTCTGACCACCAGCTTAGGATACCCTTACTGACAGGACTCTCAAAAGCTTTACCTGTAGAATCGTTGCAATAGGTAACCCAGTTCAGCGAACGATAAGCTTTTTCTTTAAACGATTCATCACCGGAAACCGCATACCATCGTGCACATTCAGCTGCATACCTGGCAGTCTGATAATCCATTTTAAAGTTGAAAGAATCCTGTTCACCTACTATGTTGGCTCCCCACATAGTTGAAGGTTCCCCTGGTGCTGTCCTGAAAACAAAGTTATCTTCCGTCCATTTTATCAGCATGGGAACATCACTCTTCCATTCGGGATCCAGTTCGGGATAATCAAACAGGCAGAGTGTTGTATTACTTGCGCTAAGATTGCTTTTGTAGGTATTACTCTTAACATCAGTATCAGAATGGCCGTCTGTCCAGAAACCTGTTTTCATCGGATATTTTAGAATAAAATCCCTGGCTTTGTTACAGGCATCAGTATATGCATTCACATTTCCCAGATTTGCCTGAATCAAATTCTTCAGAAGCATATAACAACCGGTCCAGTTAGCTCCATAAGGGGCAGTTATTCTTCCCGAGTCCATAACAACCCTGTAAGGCCATACCGACTGGTCCTGATTTCCGGTACGAACATTCTTTACCAGTACATTGGCAACATTAAGTGCAGCATTAAGATATTTCTTCTCATTGGTATAGAGATACATCCTGAAATAAGTCAGCCCCATTTCGCCTGCGTGATCAACTTGAATTTCATGTAACACAAGTCTTCCCGCATTAGTGAATCCTCTGAATATTGTATCTCCTGCATTTGTCGTTGTATAAGGGAAATCAGGCCAGGCAAATTCAGGAGAACTTGTTCCATGTACCAGGGTATAATCTACAAAATCTTTGATAACTTTCATTACGGATGAATCGCCTGTATAGGCATAATAAAGACGTGCATTTTCAAACCAGTTGGGTATTTTTTCACCAATATCATTCATCCATGTATCGGGTTTCAAAACTCCTCCGGTATCTTTGAATGCGCAATAAAAGTAGTACTGTGGATATTTTGATCTTGGCGCCGGTCCAGGGGAATTGGGGACTTTTGTCTTAATAAAATTCCACCGTAAGTGAAGAAAATGGTCATATGCATTTTCACCTGGAGTATACCATGGGATGATTTTGTTCTTTTCATCCAATACTACTTTATGGGTGCAAAATGTAATATCAGAGATCTCTTTATGCTTGCAACTGAATGAGATTATGATTACAAGAAGTGCTAATATAGTTTGTTTCATTCGCCGTTCACTGCGCATTGGTGTGAAAATAAATCGAACCAAAATTACCGCTAATGGTTTCTCCCTGCGCGTCTTTAATGCTTATAGGCAACATATAATTTTTTGTTGGATCTATCTTGGATGGATAGAAATATACCCGCACAGTGTCTAACCGTTGACCAGCAGCAATAGTTCCTGATTTAACCGGAAAAGAAAAAGTAGAATCAGGTAAGGCATCATATTGATCCTGATTGGCTGAATTGTAAGCAGTCCGAAGGGCGTCGTTCACTTCCAGGCTAATGGTCAATGATTTATTTAAAGGCTTCGGGGAGGCAATATTCAATATGACCTTTGCAGTGTCGGTTGTTCCTGACTCAGAGAAATTCAATTCCGCAGCGTCGAAATTTTCCAGGCCTCCTCCATTTACCGGTAATATTTCTATAATTGTACCCACGGTGCTAAAATCAACAGCCGGTTTGTCTTTCAAACAGGCAGACAATGAACACATGATCAAGGCCAGCAGAGAGAGATATATTTTTTTCATATTTATTTATATTTTTGGTTTAAGGCATCCAAAATATTTTAGAGGTAAACTGGTTAATATTTTCCTGGGCCTTTACATTGGCCGAATTATAATTGTATTCACTGGATGGATACAACAACCTGTAAGGAATATGAGTTGCAGTTGTTCCCGGATACACAGAAACGGCAAGATCTGCCGGTACGCCGAGCCTTCGCCAGTCACAATAGGACTCCAACGGGTCGTAGGCATTCAGGGCGGCCCATTTTTGTAATATGATTGTGTTGATCTTATTGGACGACACATCAATATTTACTTTATCACTGGGTTGGGAAAATAATGCCTGGGCGGCACTTTGATAATCAGGCACACTCAATATGCGGAAGGATTCAGTAACCCCCTTCTTAAATAAGTCTACCGGATCACCGGAAATATATCCTCTCTGCGCAGCTTCGGCCTGAATAAACAGGCTTTCAAATGCGGGCAGAATGTAGGCATCCATTGAGGCTGCCTTCAGTATTCCGGAACCAAAACCCGATATGGTATTACCTCCCTGCCCGACATCACTGCTTCCAAAAGCCCGTCCACGGTAAATCCCGTCACTATTCGTGGCATAAAACTGTCCAATTCTCGGGTCATTAGTGGCAATGTAGAAATCCACTGCATAACTATTCGCCCGTGTATAGATATAACCACCGTTTGGAGACCCGTCGATATTATATCCTACGCTCTGCCATAAAGGGCTTTGTTGTGCACCCGATGAATTTGAATACCCCGGGTTTACACCGGCATCTTCACCTTCACCCAAAAAATCGTCTGTTGACAACCCGGTCAGATTGCTTTGTATATATGCAGCCCCCCCTGATGTTTGAGTTTGACGCATCAGGATTTTCAATTTCAGGGTATTAGCGAACTTTACCCACTGATTCATATTTCCATGGAACAATACATCATTGGAACCCGGATTCTCCGTATTTAATACATCAGCTCTTTTAATAATCTTAATTGCAGAATCCAGCTGAACAACAAGGTCCTTATAAATGGTCTCGCCATTGTCATATTTTGGAAAACTGTTCGTCGAGTTTAATGCTTCATGGTAAGGAACATTATTATATAAATCGACTAATCGCTGAAAATGAAAACTCTTCATGATTTTTGCGATAGCAAGGTAATAAGCATTACCTGCTGATGAAGACTGATCTGCAATATTTTTATAGTTTTCCAGGATTATATAAGATTGATCCCAATTGGAGGAATAAGTATCAGTGGTGAGATTATAGGATAGGACAGTAGGGGATTGCTCTCCATAAGGAGCCCAATAGCCCATCCAGAAATTAGCAAAAGTTTCATCACCTCCCAATACCAGGTTTGCCGATGAAGCTAACGCAGACGCTAACAGGTAATTGGGTGTCACTGAGGAGGGCTGATTTGGGTTCGGGCTATTGATATCAAAATTACTATTTTTACAGGAACCCATTAATAATATCGCAGATGCGAGAATGAATATCTTGAATATTTTTATTTCTTTACACATGACAATAAGTTTTGGTATTCAACAATCATTAAAACATAAGGGATAAGGTAGCGCTGAAAATCCGGGTCGGGGGCGTCTGATTAACAGAATTCGTTCCCACCGCATTACCCGTATTGTCACTAAATTCAGGATCAGTCCAGATATTTGTCTTAGGTCTCAGCATGATCAGGTTTCTACCGGATAAGGTAAAGCTAATATCCTGAAATATATTTGCTCCGGAATACCATTTTTTTGGAAAATCGTATCTCAGAGCCACTTCTCTTAATTTCCAGACAGAACCGCTGGTAATATAATTGGATCCGACATTCAGATAAGACCCTGCCCAAAAGTTATAACCCGCGTCATCGGTTGTTACATTGGTGTTCGTAACATATTTACCTCCGCCTTCATCTATGACGGAATTCGGGAATACAAAACGCTGGCGGCCGGTTTCTGTAGTGACGGGGGTGATTCCTGTAAAGGTCATAGTATAACCTAATTTATTAAAGACTTTATATCCTCCCCTGTAATCTGCAGTAGCGTTCAATGTGAAATTATTCCAACTTACACTGGAAGTTAGTCCAAGCAGATCAGTTGGATTTGCATTCCCCATTATTTTTAAATTTGGGTCCGTAGACGGGTTTCCTGTAATAGCATCAACGATTACATGTCCCTGTGGATCCCTGAGCCAATCATTGGTTTCAATAACCGGATAGGGCTTATTAAGTACCGCGTAAGAATTACCTCCAATATTAAGGGATGGAAGATCGCCGTTAATAGAAAGCACTTTGCTTTGATTACGTGTATAATTTATACCTGCTTTCCAGGTTACTGTCCTGGATGTAATGATGGTTGCCTTTAAGTCAGCTTCAAATCCTTTGGTTTCAGTACTGGCCGCATTTATCAGGGAACGTTTAAAACCCGTGGAGCTGGCAGTATTGGAATAAACAATTCCATCCTTTAATTTCTGCTGATAAACATCTGTAACCAATGTTATCCTATTTTGAAAAAAGGAAACTTCAACCCCTAATTCATTTTCTGTAATCGCTTCCGGTTTAATATTCGGATTGGAGATAGTGGTATTTAAAAGGTAACCTCCCAACCCGTTAAATGGAAAGCCCGGGGCAGCGTTAAGTGTCGGCTCCGTGGTATAAGCACCGTCTGCAATGTTGGAGGAACCATTTCCCAGGGAAGAAGCATTTCCTGTTAAAGAATGAGCGAACCTGATCTTTAAATAATTAATAACCTGGCGGATACCAGTTGAATGGATCAAATCGCTCAGAACAATGGACGCATCAATGTCATAATAAGGGATGTACCGGTTAGCCTTGGATAACCTGGAATCTATATCATTTCTATAGGAGCCATGCAAAAACGCAAAATTCTTGTATCCGATTGATACATCTCCAAAATATCCCAGTTTTCTTGCCTGTTTTCTGTATTGGCCCAAATCCGGAATACCGGTCAGGTTGTTTATATTGTATACCGGTAGAAATAACGGCCCTGCATTCACTGCCAGATAATCAATCTTGTTATCTATATATGATTCACCCAGAGTTACAGTAAGATTGACATTATTCTTGAAGTCTTTTGAAATTGTGGCCAAAAAGTCGGAGGTGAGCAGGTAATTAGAATAGCTGGAAGTATTATACTGTGCCTGAGTAGTACTTAATCCCTGGGCCTGGGGTTTGATATAGTCATTTTGGCTAAACACACCCGTTCCATCGGAATTTGAATAGAATACTGTGTCACTCGTCTGTGCATGCTTATTGTAATGTGCCGTCCCTTGAATGTATTCATACTTGGTATTTGAATTATTCACCGAGGCGCGGTAACTCAGATTCAGCCATGAAAATGCCTGTAAATTTAACTGCACATTTCCAGCCAAACCATTTTCATTTGTTTTATTCCTTTCTTGATCAATAGTGAAATAAGGATTATCCGCCCAATCATTAAAATAACCACTGGGGTCTGCATACTTATTATTCTGCCAATCCTTTAAGCTGGTCAAAGGCACATGCTGGGGAGTATTCAAAACATTATTGTATACATCACCAGTGTTAGTGGTATTCGTATACTTATGGGTATAAGTCACAGAAAAATTTGTAGAAAATTTTCCAAAGGTTTTTGATCCTCCGGCCCTGAACACATCCCGGCTCCCATAATCTTTCGGCATTACCCCATTTGAATTCACATCCTGAGCGCTCAGAAAGAATTTGCTTTTTTCATCTCCTGCGCTATAAGAAAAATTGTTTTGCGTGGTAATGGCATTATTAAAAAACTTTCTTTTCTCATTTTTTAGGGATGAATAAGGAACCATTAATAAGCTTCCATCACCAATTGGCCTCCCCAAAGGAACAAGTTTGCCATTAAACAGAGGACCGTATTGCTGATTTTCATCAGGGATATAATATCTAAGATCATTGAAATTCTGGGGAAAGCTTTCACCTCCATTGCTACCAAACTGATTCTGCATATCAGGCATGTAAGAAACTGTTTCAAGTTGAACCGTGGAAGAGAAATTGATCACCGGTTTACCGGTAATCCCTTTTTTTGTAGTAATAATCAATACCCCGTTAGAAGCATCAGATCCGTAATTAGCAGACGCACTTGCACCCTTTAATATGTTTATAGATTCAATGTCGTCAGGATTCAGGCTGCTGATATCATTATAATATATGGCGCCGTCCACAATGGTCAAGGCCTCATTATTCCCAGTTAAAGAGCGGTTTCCTCGTAAGGTAATTCGCGTTGGGGCAAATAATCCATTGTTCACCGTAGTGACCTGCAAACCAGAAACTTTGGCGGTCAATCCATTAACCACATTGATCTGTTTTGACTGAACCAGGTCCTTTGCCTTCACCTGGATTGTTGAATACCCCAGAGCTTTTTCCTGCCTAACTATGCCAAGGGCTGTAACAACAACTTCATCCAGGCCTAAAATGTCAGGGAACATTACAATATCAATTACTTTACGGCCTCCGATTTCAATTTCCTGTTTTTTCATCCCTATATAGGAAAAAACCATGGTAGTAGCATTCTGTGGTACTGCAATTGAATATTTTCCATTCACATCTGTCACAACACCAACAGTTGTACCTTTAACAGTAACAGTTACACCAAGGATTGCACCTTCGCTCTGGACTGAAGAGGTAACTGTACCTGAAATGATTATTGTCTGTGCCAATAATGTAAAACCACTTATAAACACATACAAAACGATCAGTAGTAATAGTTTCTTCATATGATAGGAGTTTTATGTTTTAATTTTTTGATAATTCTCTATTTATTGTTAGTTTTATTTTTCATAAAGATTAAGTAATTTAGATCAGATAAATTACTTTGTATTGTGTCAAAATTATACATTGTTTGTACAAAACCTTTACATTTTGTACAAATTGAAAGACAAGGACTGTAACTCATTAATAATTAATGCAATCACTCTGAGCTTCATCATTCAATGAACGAAAGATACTATATCAACATAATAATCCGGAAAATTGAGAAAAAACTCAATTGGAAAAATGTATCAGGGTGGACTGACAACGAATTCAGAAAACTTAGTCTGCTTATTTCTGAAGAAACAAATATTTCAATAAGTCCACAAACTCTCAAACGTCTGTTTGGCAAGATTAAATATAAAGATGATTACACCACTCAGACAGCTACCAAAAATGCTCTGGCAAGATTCTTAAAATATGCTGACTGGGATACATTTGTCAGGAATGAGGCTCATAGCATCCATAAGGTTACTAATTTTCTGAAAAGTAAGGGTTTTGTCGGTGCAGCTAATTTAAAGGTATTGATGATTCCTTTTGCAATTTTCATGGTAATAACATTTCTTCTTGTGATTTCGGAACAGAAAAGCAAGAGAATAATCTTTAAAGCAAATGATATTACAGGAATTGCACCACATACGGTTTCCTTTAATTATGATATTTCTAAATATAAAAATAAGGATGTCTATATCGACTTCGATCAGAATGAGGCAGAAGACAAATTTAAAGGAGAATTGCTTGACATTCGCAGAACATTAATAAATCACTGTTTTGAGACTCCCGGGTTTTTCAATGTAAGAATCTCATCAAGTGGGAAGATTATTGCATCGACGAAAATTCATGTGCTTTCAGAAGGCTGGAACAGTTTTTACTTTAATGACGATAATTTTATCCTTCGTAAATTTGTCTTCGGACTTGAGAGGCAAGTACACAACATAATAAACGACGGCATTTTATATATATCTCCCAAAGAGTTGAGTATTCAGGGATTCAATGGGAATACCGTATATTACCTGGAACATCTTCTATATAAGGACTTTCATGTTTCAGCAGATAGCTGCGAATTTGAAGTTAAATATAAAAACAGTAAAGATATAGGCGGAATAAGTTGTTATGATGTTGAATTCAGATTAATCGGAGAAAATGGAATTGCTTCTGTTATCCTCGTCCAGAAAGGATGCTACAGATGGTCTGAAATAACCATTGGAGAAAAACGTTTGAACGGGAAATACAATGATCTTTCTTTTCTTAGTGCAGATTTGTCTTCCTGGAATGTTATGAAAATTGTATTGGAAAATAAAAGTGCAAGAATAATTAATAATGGAGATACAATTTTCTCCTGTCAGTATAATCAGCTTTTAGGGCAGATTAAAGGCATAAGATTTGAAACAAAAGGATCAGGGGCATTCGACTATGTTAGATTGTCGAATAGCAGTGGAAAGCAATTATTCGTTGATAATTTTAACAACTAAATATCAGACTCAAATAGTGAGAGAGTTTAGTATAAAACAGAATGCAAAGTATTGAATATATGCATGAGAGATGCTTATCAAAATTCATCAAACACAATATGATCTTCCTTAATACCTGATTGATTAAGCATTTCCATTGCGGCCTTGATCATGGCTGGAGGGCCGCATAGATAGTAATCCACTTCGTCTGGTGCAGGGTGATTTTTCAGGTAATTTTGGTATAACACCTCATGAATAAACCCAATATGCCCATTCCAATTGTCTTCCTTTTTAGGTTCAGATAATGCAACATGGAATGAGAAATTCATTACATTACTCATTAGGTTTTCAAAATAGTCCTGATAAAACAAATCGGCCCTGGATCGTGCACCATACCAATAACTTACTTTTCGTGTAGTCATCTCGGTTTCGAATAAATAAGCGAGGTGTGAACGAAGTGGCGCCATCCCTGCCCCTCCACCCAGATAAATCATCTCTCTATTTGCAGGCTTAATCAGAAAATCGCCAAATGGACCTACAAGCGATACCTTATCATTGGTCTTCAGGTTAAACACATAAGATGATCCGGCTCCGGCAGGGACATTTTCACCCGGTGGCGGGAGCGAAATACGGATATTGAACCTAAGTTGTTTCTCAGCAACAGGATTAGTTGCCATGGAATAATTACGTCTTGTAAAAAGTGTATTTTCTGCAAAGTAATCAAACAGGTTCATTGATTGCCATGTTTCCCAAAACGGCTGCCCGATCTGCAATGTCTTAAATTCTATCCGGTGAGGTGGTATCAGGAGTTGAATATATTGCCCCGGTTTAAAAATAAGTGTCTCTCTGTCTGATGGTTCGAGCACCAATTCCTTGATAAAAGGAGTTACATTATTGTTACTTACAACATTGTATTTTAATTCTTTGTCAGGTTCTTTTATATTAAGCGCCTTCAAGGTCAGATATATCTTCCCATTATCTGCGACAGTTTTATATGTATTGATGCTAACGCAAACAGGGGTCCGTTTGGGCGATCCGTCTTTAAGACTGAAGCGTCCATTATGTTTGGCGCATTCGATCAAATCGCCTATCACTATACCTTCAGCAAGATGGGCGTTCCCGTGAGTACAAATTCCTTCAGTAGCAAATAACCTGTCATCGGCAGTATGGTAAACAGCGTACGTTTTTTGATTAAAATCAAATCTCACCACCTCACCTTTTGGTAAATCAGTAATGTTACAGACCTCGATCCTGCCATCTGACAGGTTAGCTTTATTTCCGAAAAACCTATTCTTAATCTCTACTTTTTTAAACGGTCTCTTTTCAGGCAATTTCCTTTCGATGCAATAAGAGAGATCTTTCCGTTGAATTAAAAGGGTTGGAATAATTTCTTTAAAGGTCTCGATGATTCCATTATATGGTTTGGGGCAGTCATCCTTCATCAGCTCGTGCAACTTATGAAGGGAATGGTATGGGACCAAGGGAAACATATGATGTTCTACATGATAATTCATATTCCAGTATAGATACCTGTGTAACCGGTTCATATAAACTGTTCGGGAATTAAGTCGATGGTCAAGCACATTTTCCTGCAATCCTGCATGTTGTGTTAATCCATATACAGGCATGAGCCAGCTGCCAAACAAGGTCGGCAGACCAATAAACATTAACGGTAAAATTGACCTGAGAAAGATGGAAAGGGCTATGACAAGCAAATAAATCAAAATATATATCCTTGCTATGAAAAATACTTTTTTATATACTTTTTCAGGAACATAAGTAGCAACCTGAGGGTCAATCCGGCCGACAGCATGACGAAGCATCCTTTTAAATTCGGGAATAGCGCTGGAAATTCCGAAAAAGACAAGAATGATCTTTTTTATGTTCGGAGGTCTGGGCACAGCAATCTCAGGATCCCGGCCCCTTATAATCGTATCGCTGTGGTGACGGGCGTGGCTCCATCTCCATACAGTTGACTGCCTGAATACCATAAAAGATGAGATTTCGTACAACAGGTTATTCATCCAGTCGGTTTTAAATGCCGTCCCATGGCTCGATTCGTGCCAACGCGAATCGGAAGTAGAGGCATACAGCACACTATAAATAATATATGGAAAAAGAAATAACCAGGTTCCCCAAAACAAAAAGACTAAATATCCTGATCCAAAGATAAGCCCGAACCAGATAAGCGTGTCTATTATAGCAGGGCCGTTTTTGCGTATCAACAGTTTACGCATTTCCTCATACTCTATTGGCGATTGATACCATTCAGCATTTGCAAGGCCCAGGTCTATCGCTTTCTGAGACTCAACACCTGTCAGACTGTAATCCCTCACAATCACATTAAAATCTTCCATGATCACTCAGATTATTAGTGTTTTCAACTTAATTTGGATTTCAGATATTCCATCATAAAAACATTCACCTCCCACTGGTTTGCCAGCGGCAGTCTGCTATGTGGTAATATGGTCATATAAGGGTATGGACCAAACTCTGGTGTAATAGAGAATTGAGACCAACCTTCATCGCTTCGCTGATAAATAACCTGCTTCCACCATTTCAGATGTTTTTCCAGAGCTTCCTGCCACTCAGGAGCACGAGGATCAGGAATTTGGGGTCCTTCGGGAAAACCAACTCTGGCATGTATGTGATCTGCTCTTGAAATTGCCATGTTTATTGCCTCAGATTGATCGTCTAACCATGATTCGGCAACATTACACCAGTGAGAAATATCGAGTCCTAAACGCAATCCGGGAAAACTGGTCAGGTACCCAAAGGTTATATGTGGTGCAAAACTGAATTTACCACGGTGTGTTTCATGAATTATCTTAACACCATACGTCTGAGAAATTTTGTCGGCAATTTCAATCAGTTCAGCATTTTGTTGAAAGCTAAAGAAATCTTTGCCGGTTTGAGTATTAATAAATAACGGATTGGCTTTTACCAAGTTTACCAATCGCCGTTGAAACTCAACTTTATGTTCTCTGAAATCCGCCGTCGATGTTTCCCAATGCTGGGCAATAAACTTCATGCCTGAAAGCTGCAGCAGTCCTGAAATATCTTCCCTGCTTTCCGATTCAATTGGCAGGCTCATCTCAACGCCATCATACCCGGCTTTTCTCACTTTATCAAGAAAAGTTTTGAAATCCAGAGTTTCAGAACCCCAGTACGGACAAAAGAATTGAATTTTCATAATGCTCAATTTACCCCTGTTGTCTATTAAATACCGTTTTTAAAAATATCAGCATTATAATACGTAGAACTCTGCAAACGCCCCTATACCTTTTTCCAGCGATTGATTCAAATTCGTTTTGACAGCTTTCAGTTCATTTCGTCGAGCAGACAGAAAAATCGATATGCACATTTGGGGTTTCATCCAATAAATTTGATATATAAGAAATATTCTCAACAAGATCAAATTGTTGAATAAAGCACATTATAATTCCCATTGTATTAATTCCCCAATAGTTTAATTATTTTTTCTGAAAATGATAAATCAGAAGCAGTCAAAAATTCATATAATGATGACCGGTCA
>Ga0182010_10001399_pt1 | contig 12732 bp, 14 predicted proteins | sample 611E1MmetaG_FD_120488 | JGI IMG/M metagenome (GOLD analysis project Ga0182010, IMG submission 120488) | Permafrost microbial communities from Stordalen Mire, Sweden - 611E1M metaG | ecosystem: Environmental > Terrestrial > Soil > Wetlands > Permafrost | place: Sweden: Stordalen | collected...
CAATCAGATATAAATTCATTACGAACATTTTACCTTTGTATTCGCTTCCGATTAAAGAATTAATGTAGTTTTATAGTGATAATTTAAAACCAATTGCGTTTAGGACTGAAAATCCACAAATACTATTACTCATGATAAATAAATATCTTGTTACCCTGTTTGTGATCCTCATTTTTCATACTTCAATTGCCAGATCTCAAAAGATTTCGGGCTTCTACGAAAAAAATATTGCAAAGGAGCTTAGTCTTGAGTCTTCATTTGACAAAAATTTAAGCAAGGAAAATATCGGTGAAACGATTAAAGTGCTTTCTGCAAAGCCGCACCACATAAGTTCTCCTGCAGATAAGGAAAATGCTGAATATATTTTAAGCCTGTTCAATAAATGGGGATGGGATGCAAAAATTGAAACATTTTATGTGTTGTTTCCCTCTCCAAAAATCAGGTTGCTGGAAATGACATCACCTGCATCTTATAAAGCTTTGCTAAAGGAGCCAGCGTTGAGGGAAGATGCCACATCAGGACAAACAGGACAATTGCCAACTTATAATGCCTTCAGTGCCGATGGGGATGTCACGGCTGAACTGGTGTTTGTAAATTACGGACTGCCTTCAGATTATGAAATGCTTAATAAATTGGGAGTTGATGTGAAGGGTAAAATTGTAATAGCAAAATATGGTCGCAGCTGGAGAGGGATTAAGCCAAAAGTTGCCCAGGAACATGGTGCGATTGGCTGTATCATTTATAGTGATCCTATGGACGACGGATACTTTCAGGGAGATGTATATCCAAAAGGTGCCTTCCGAAACGAATATGGTGTTCAAAGAGGATCAGTAATGGATATGTCATATTATCCCGGCGATCCCTTAACACCTGGCACCGGTGCAACAAAAGATGCAAAAAGAATTGAAAGACTGCAGGCCCTGAACCTGCTAAAAATTCCTGTATTGCCCATCAGTTATCATGATGCAGCACCTTTACTTGAGGCTCTTGAAGGGCCGGTAGCACCTTTAGAATGGCATGGTGGTTTGCCCTTTGCATTTCATATTGGTCCGGGTAAAACAAAAGTTCACTTAAGCGTGTCATTTAATTGGGATATTGTACCCTGCTATGATGTGATTGCTAAAATCCAGGGAGCTGAATTTCCTGATGAGTGGATTATAAGGGGCAATCATCATGACGCCTGGGTAAATGGGGCCGGAGATCCGGTAAGCGGACAGGCTGCAATGCTGGAAGAGGCAAAATCAATAGGCAGCCTGCTGAAAACCGGGTGGAAACCTTCAAGAACAATCGTCTATTGCGCATGGGATGGTGAAGAACCAGGGTTACTTGGCTCAACAGAATGGGTTGAGGATCATGAAAGAGAATTAAAAGAAAAAGCAGTAGTTTATATAAACTCAGATGCAAACAGCCGTGGATTTCTTTTCGCTGAAGGGTCTCATGCTCTGGAACCTTTCATGGATGAAATAGCAAAGCAGGTAATCGATCCGGAAACGAATGTAAATGTATTTGAAAGAAGAAAAGCTCATGAAGCAATTTCCGCAAGTAGTGAAGAAGCAAAGAAAACGATCTGGGAAGTAAAAGAATTGAAGCTGGAAGCAATGGGTTCCGGTTCTGATTATTCTTCATTTATCCAGCATGAAGGAGTTCCTTCATTGAACCTGGGGTTTGGAGGGGAAGACCCCAGCGGTGATTACCATTCTATCTATGATTCCTACAGCTTATTCCTGAAATTTAAGGATCCCGGATTTCAATATGGGGTGGTCCTGGCTGAAACGGCAGGGCATGCCATTTTACGGATGTCAAATGCTGATGAATTACCCTTCGATTTCAGCCATCTTTTTAAAACAGTTGATGAATATTCAAAAGAACTGATAACTCTCATGCAGACCAGCCGGGAAACAACTGATTTAGAAAATCTGATAATCAGTTCTGGAGGATATGCTGAAGGGGAAGATCCGACAAAGAAATATATCCTTCCGTCTGTTAAATCCGAAGTACCTTATCTTGATTTTTCACCTTTGCAAAACGCGATAATTGGTTTAGGAACAAGTGTGGACAGATTAAATATTGTTATACAAAATAATATAAAGGAGAATAAGGCCAGTGCAGCATTTAATCAGTCTCTTTACAGAGCCGAGCAGCAGTTATTGATAGAAACCGGACTTCCAAGGAGATCATGGTATAAGCACTCACTTTACGCTCCTGGTTTTTATACCGGTTATGGAGTAAAAACCATGCCGGGCATACGCGAAGCGATTGAACAAAGGAACTGGAAAGAAGCACAGGAACAAATTGAGGTTGATGCCAAAGCACTGATAAAACTTGCAGAGTATTTTAACTCTTTGTCTTCCTGAGCTAATGATTCAGAGGTCAATTGTGTACTGAGAAGTATGTTACCCTCTTCCACTAATGGTCAGATACAGATCTTCGACCTTCTTCCTGGCCCAGGGTGTCTTTCGCAGAAACTTAAGACTCGACTGAACACTGGGATTATTTGTAAAACATTTTACGTTTATATGAGTACTTAGCTGCTCCCATCCATAATAATCAACCAGCGAATTCACTATAAATTCAAGGGTTTTACCATGAAGGGGATCATTACTTTTTTGTTCTTCCATACAATTATTACATAATGATCACAAAAATAATCAAAAAGCTTATAGATAGGGTAACCTGAAGGTTTGACCCTTGATTAACTTATAAAAACATGATATATTTATGTTTGAGTATAATATCAGTTTTTACAAAGCCATCATACCATGGAAAAAAACTTAAAAAGACGCCAGTTTATTAAAACTTCTGCAGTTGCAGCAACAGGTTTAACTTTTATTCATTCAGCAATAAAATCTTCCGGGAAGAATATGGATGGTAATCCCATAAGGCTCGGTGGTCCGGTCAGCGGTAATTTTAACGATCCGTCAGAATGGGTTAAAGCCTTAAAGACATTGGGATACAGTGCTGCATATTGTCCAGTACAGCCCGGGGCCTCATCCGAACTGATTAAATCGTTCCGCGCAGAGGCAAAAAAGAATAATATCCTGATAGCTGAAGTAGGAGCCTGGAACAATATGATGGATCTTAAAGAAACCGCCAGGAAAGAGGCAATTGAGAAAAACATTAAAGCGCTTCAGCTGGCTGATGAGATTGGTGCAGGATGCTGTGTAAACATCTCAGGGGCCAGGGGTGAAATATGGGACGGACCATATCCCGGAAACTATAGTAAAGAGACATTCGATAAGATCGTTGAAACAGTCCGGTATGTTATTGACCAGGCAAAACCAGTAAATGCCTTTTATACTATTGAGCCCATGCCTTATATGGTACCCGATACCCCTGATTCATATCTTGAGTTAATCAAAGCTGTCGGTAGAAAACAGTTTGGAGCACATCTGGATGTCGTGAATATGATTTCCAGTCCCCAGAAATATTTCAATAATGGTGCATTCATAAAAGAGTGCTTCGCCAAGATGGGCAATATGATCAAATCCATTCATGCTAAAGACATAATAATTCTGCCAAAACTTACTGTAAATCTGGAAGAGTGCAGGCCGGGATTGGGAGTCCTGGATTATGGAGTTTATTTACGTGAGACGAGCAAGCTGAAAGATATTCCGTTTATGCTTGAGCACCTGGAAAAGATGGAGGATTACAAACTGGCTGCTGATTATGTCAGATCTGCAGGAGCAAAAGAAGGGATAACCTTTGTATAAATCAGCGAGTCATTCCATCTTCAGTCCTTTTCAGCAAAGGATTTTGTCTGGTGTTCCGTCTGACTTTCGGATAGCGTTTATTATTTGAGAATCTCCTTTTCTTAGATGACCTGGGGTCTGCTTCATCCCACGACGGTACAGGGCCGATATTGTCGGGTGGTATAAGTTTGGGAATAGATGCTTTAATTAATTGTTCAATATTTCTCAGCTTGTAGATCTCCTTCTGCGTTACAAGAGTTATAGCTTCTCCTTTTGCATTGACACGAGCGGTTCTTCCAATCCGGTGAACATAATTTTCAGGATCATGCGGAACATCATAATTGATTACAAGGTTAATTTCTTTTACATCAATGCCCCTGCTCATTACATCCGTAGCTACAAGTATCCGGATTTGTTTTGACCTGAAATCCCTCAATACTTCTTCCCGCTTATTCTGATCCAGATCAGAAGAGATTCCGTGTGAAGGAAAGCCAATTCTGTTAAGGGATCTGACAATTTCATTTATCTTGCTTTTTGTAGAAGTAAATATAAGTATGCTGTCAAAGTTCTCATTCCCGTCCAGAATATGTTTTATCATTTTTACTTTCTGTTCATCAAAAATAAGATAGGCCTTTTGATCAATCCCTTCAGCCGGAGTGGAGTTAGCCAGAGATATTTCTACGGGATTGTGCAAAATTTTCTGAGCAAGCTGACGAATACTTTTTGGCATTGTTGCGCTGAACATTAACGTCTGATGTTTCTTTGGAAGATGAGATATAATTGTTTGAATATCTTCAATAAATCCCATATCTAACATTCTGTCAGCCTCATCTAATATTAAATGTTTAATGTTCTTAAATTTAACATTACCCATTTTCAGATGAGTTAACAGTCTCCCCGGTGTGGCAATTATTATTGCGGCACCATGTTTGAAAGCGTGAACTTCTGATTCCCAGTCAACTCCGTTTCCGCCCCCGTAAACGGCAATTGCTTCAGCGGGAATAAAATAGGAAAAACCCTGTATCTGTTGTTCTATCTGAACAGCCAGTTCCCTGGTAGGTACTATTATAAGAGTATCTGTATTATTATCTGTATTGTCTACCAGTTTATTGAGAATTGGTAAAACAAATGCTCCTGTTTTTCCTGTTCCTGTCTGTGCACAGGCTATTAAATCTCTCCCATCAAGAATGACCGGGATAACCTGTTCCTGTATTGGTGTTGCAGTATCAAAGCCCATGTATGAAATGGCTTCCAACAATTGTGACTCAAGTTTGAGTTCTGTGAATTTCATCTGAATTTTAACTAATTATTATATCCCTATTTCTGATTTCTCTCCATGTCTCAATTGGAAATAATCCGCAAAAGTACCTATTTTACAGGGATATCTCATAAATGTTACCGATTTAAGATGAATCGATTTAAGTTGAGCGGCGGCTGCGAGGTATTATGAATAAACTATATAATATTATCAGATAATTATGTAACATCCATAATGAGATAAACACTATCTCTGTAAATATAAATATTGAAGAAAACATAAAACAATTAATTATGACAAGGTATTCAAAAGCAGCTGAGAAAAAGGTTGGCAAAGTGATGAAGGAATTTAAAGACGGCACTTTGAAATCGGGTAAAGAAGGGAGCGGCGGAAAAGTAAAAAGCCGGAAACAGGCTATTGCAATAGGAATTAGCGAAGCCAGGGAAGCAGGATTAAAAGTACCCAAAAAGAAGCCTGAAAAATAGTACTTGCTATCCTGAATAGCAACTGAATCGGGGTCAGGAAATACAGGAGCTCAACTTGTTCAAATAATTAACACGCTCCTTCTTTCTGGCTTTATGCCATTATGTCTCTATCCCATCTTACCTTTACTTCATACCTGGCCCTGGCTATTGCCAGATCCTCATCAAACAGATCATCAAGTATCTGGCTGACACCACGAAGACCTTCAACTACTTTTTCCGCCCAGTCAAAGTAATCTGTGATACGTTCTCTTGACCAATCAGACGGAGGATTGTCAGTAAGATCCCGAAGGTTCATAATTTTATCGGCAATTTTCAGCTTTTTGGCCCGGTCCGATTTGTGTGATGCACTCTCAATCTGTAATTTTTTTCTCTCAAACTTATCAAGAGTTTTGTCATCCGTCACTTCCAGAGTCAGTGATAATATCTCTTCACCAAAAATCTCAGAAATCTGGTCAATAAGTTCATCTCTCTCTGAGGTTGAGTTAACAGTGTCTTCAACCACATCGTGAAGAATAGCAGCTGAGATCAATACAGGGTCTGCCTCTCCTGCATAATTTGCCAGAAGATTAGCAACCTGAATAGGATGATTTATATATGGAGTACTGCCCTCTCCCTTACGCAATTGACCTTTGTGTCTGAAGGCTGCAAAATCGAGTGACTTTAAGATTAATGCTAAATCATTCATTTTTAAAACATCAGATAAAAACCAGCTAACTGATTTATAACCAGTCAGTATATTTATTCAAATATAATGAATTTTTCACTTTGGTCCCTCTGTCAACTTGTCTCTTAGTCATTTCCCTGCTGATCAAAATGCCCTTCTACGGTTAATGCTATCTGCTGAGCTGCAATCTCCGGAAACTAACCTCTTAACTTATCCAGTAACTGGTTTAATTGCCTCACTTCTTCCAATGTAAGGTTCTGAAATAAATTGTCTGTTACCATCTCACAATCACCCATTTCTGATATTAAAGCTATTCCTTTTTCAGTTATCTGCAGGTCCTTTTGCCGTCTGTCAGTTGCATTTTCTTTTCTGCTGATAAGCTCCTTTTCAACAAGCCTGTCAACGATACGGCTAACGTCTGAATTTTTATCCAGCATTCTCTCTCTTATAAATCCGATTGAAACTGGCCCAGTGTAGTTGAAAGAGCTTAATACCATCAGAATATTATATTGCTGATCCGTCAATTTATGCTTCTTAAGTTGCTGCAAAAACTGATAGTTTAACTGATTTACAGAATAAGTTAAATTGATTATTACCCTGTGATAATCATTCCTGAATCGCACCTTGATCTCATCGTCAATTTTCATTTTTTGAAAATTTTGCCAGTAATTCAGGATTTCTCACAAAGCTTCCTATCCAGACTAAAATAAGAACAACAATTGGTATAAAAATGCTGATTCCCACAGTCATATGGATAATAATTGCTCCTCCCATATAAGCGCTTAATAAAAGTGTTCCGTAAATATTGGTTTTTGGAAAGAGGAATATAAGAGATGAAACGACCTCTCCGATAGCAATAATTATCCGCCAATCTGTTAATTTCATACTATTCAATTGTTCAGGATGCATAATCTTTCCACTTGCACTAAACAAATAAAGCGCTGTCAGTAATCCTGCGATTACCCAACCAAGAATTATTCTTGTTTTACTAATTTCTGCATTCATTAAATTAAAATTTAAATGTTTATAATATTACCTGTTGTTATTTATAATAATGAATTACGAAGCCGGTATAACTGCATTATTTTTATACCCGATGACAAAACATTTTCAAAAACTTTATCATCCTGGGCACCGTTTATTACTTCTTTATTGTTGATAAGGAAATATGGGACGCCCCTAATGCCTAATTGCCTGGACTGATATCTGTCTTCTTCCAATTCCTGTTCAAATGAATCAGAACTCAGAATCTTTTCCGCTTCCGTTCTGTCTAAACCTAGATTCTCGATAACATTCAGCAGATTAATATTTTGAGATAAGTCTATTCCATTTGTAAAATAGGCTTTAAAAAGCGCCTCTTTTGCTTCATTGCTTTTATTGAATTTCTTAGTCCATTGCCAGAGACGATGTGCATTATACGTATTAAAAGATAATGCTTTCCCGAATTGAAAATCTATCCCGTATAATTTTCCCTGATTTTCCAGGTACTGACGCATTTCATGTAATTGTTCTGCCGGAATATTTTTCTTTTCTGAGATATACTTTGTACTCGGCATGGAATAATCAACCGGAAAATCAGGATCCAACTGAAAGCTGTGCCAGATTATTTCCGTAATTTCCGAAACGCCTAACTTATTAATGGCCTGTTGTAGTTTCTTTTTACCCAGATAACAAAACGGGCAAACTATATCGCTCCAGATCTCTATTTTTAATTTTTCAGATTCCATATTTTTAAACTGTTTTGTGTTTCAATGAATTGGTTCATCATTAAAACTTATTCTTTTAACTATTACTATAAATACAACAAGTTAAAACAATAAATGTTGCAACACATATTCGTGAAACATGTAATAAGTGGTAAATATTAATAAAACTGAAAAGCGGATTTATGCAGGGGTTTAAGGTACCTATCGAGTATGTCTTTTAAAAAAATCCCAGATGACTTCGTTTGCATTGATATCCCTGCTGGTTTTTCCTATCAGCCATGCCGGCAGGTATTGAAGACCACCGGGCCAGGTATGTCCCCCGCCGTCGATCTTATAAAGTATCACTTCAGTTTTATCAACGCCTTTTGTGAATTCCTTTCTTAATACCCTTGTCCCGTCTGATGGATCCCTGTCGGGCTCCTGCTCGATAAATGGGATGGTGGAACATTTGTCCTTGTGAATCCAGAAACTTATTGATTCATTAACAGATAAAACCCTTCCTAATTTTACCTTGTGAAAATGTCCCCATATTTCACCTCCTTCAAATGGAACCAGCGGATCATCGACATTATTTATTGCCAGCACAGAAACAGCCCTTGAAGGAGAACATTCATGTAATAACAGGTAAGGAATATTACCGTCAACCGGAGCAATTGCAGTAATTTTGGATGACAGTTCACAAGCCAGGCGATATGACATTATTGCACCATTTGAAATGCCAGTGACATAAACCCGTTTTGGATTAACATTGTAATCTTTTATCATTCTATCAATCAATCCGGAAATAAAACCTACATCATCAATATTTTCCCTGTGGGCACGATCGTCTGCTTCTTCATCCATCCTGCCATCATTCCAGTTCTTTTCTATTCCGTCAGGGTAAACCACGATGAATCCGTCCCTGTCAGCAAGCTGATTAAATCCTCTGCGCGTTACGAGGATCATGCTTTCTCCTTCTCCTCCCCTGCCATGAAGGGCAATGACAAGCGGTAACCTCGAAGACTTAATGTAGGATAGCGGAAAGTGGATATGAAAAGTACGTACCAGATTATCATGCTTTAAAGACGATTTCTCATCTTTTCCTGATGGAGCTGTGAAGGAAACAAGACTTAATCCAGCCAGCACAATCATAAGGAGAATACTTTCTTTCTTGAACATACAGCAGAGAATGTTCCTCAAAGATAGGGAAAATGATTCACGAGACTATTACAAAACCCTTTTCACTTCATGACTGACCTGAAGATCCGCGGAAAATATTTTGGTACATCCTTTTTATAATCGGCATAACCAGGATATTTGGAACTGCTTATTCTTTCTGTCAAAGCTGTACTTCCCAGGAATAAAATAACCAGTAAAAAGGGTCCGGTCAGTGTCCAGTTTAACCACTTGCCCGATGCAGCGATTCCGAAAAGATAGAAACTGATCCAGACTGCCTGCTCCGAAGCAAAATTAGGGTGCCTGACAAAACGCCACAATCCTTCCGATATAAATCCATTTTTCAAAGATCTGGAAAAGATACCATCCACTGATTCATTTTGCCTCTTCATCTTTTGAAACCTGTACATCTGGTTGTCGGCTATAGCTTCAAGCACAATAAACAATAACATCAAAAGAGCTGCAATTAAATCCATTATATTCGGACCGGTATTCCGGAATTTTACAACCATCAAAACCGGCGAACAAAAGAGCAGTATAAGAAAATGCTGATAGAATGAAATAAAGAAGAAGTTAAAGAGACCAAAACGGATCCTGCCTTTTAGCTCAGGACGCTGACGTACATTCTTCCACCTGTAATCTTCTTCGCCATTCCATGGTATTATGTTATAACCACCCTTACGGAAAAAATTGAAGCTAAGACGAGCGCTCCAGATAGTGACAAGGATGCTCATTATCAATATGCGCACAGTCGGAAATGTTACAAGAGCTATAATACAGTAAATTAAAGGCATGATACTCCATAATTTATCGACCTGACTGTAGTTCCGGGTTATCTCACTGACCAGAAAGCAAATTAATGCCGCGGCTATCATTATTGCCAAGAATGTGACGGTAAGATTCTCTATGCGAATATCCAGTCCGGAAAACTCCCGGATGAGACTTCTCAAAAAAATAAATTTTGTCATCAGTAAATATTTTTAATGAATCGGATCAGCTTTATCCCCAAAGGTACAAAAGGGTTTTTTAAACCAAATGAAATCACCTGTCTGGAGGAACATAATCAGCTACATACTGTACTTGGACATTCACAAAACAATAAGTATGTTTGTTCCTAAGGTTAATTCTTTGACTTATTAATTATAAAAGAGGTAATAATGGCATTTAAAGCGGTATTTATAGCACATGCTCCCGATGCAGATCCTGAAAAACATCAAAATCTGATCGACACAGGCAAATATAAACTTTATACTTATGTTGTAAAGACACAGGCTGAAGCTCTCAATGTTTGCAAAGAGCTGAATGCAAAAGAAAAAATTGATTCAATCCTTCTTTGTCCGGGATTTACTCATAAAGATGTTGCTGAAATCTTTGAAGCTCTTGAAAATAAAGTCGCAGTCTGTGTTTCACGGGGAGATGGACCAAGCAGTAAAATTACTGGTCCGGTACTGCAGAAAGAGTTTTTTGGTACTACCTGATCAAACACGCTGAAGTCAAATCCGATCCGGTCGAAAGCAATTCTCAGTATCGTTTTAGCAAAAGAAATGGACCAAATTAGTCTAAAAGCCAACAAAGTTGACTAACTTTCGGCGTCTGATTTTTTGTGAAAATTATCATTATTTTTCAAGTCATATATGTGCACACATGGATCCTGATAAATAAAAACTACCATGAACCAGGTCTTTACGATTTATTCGGTATTCTTCATTGGAACCTCCCTTGTTTCATTTTTTGTTGCATTTCTTGCATTTCAGAGAAGGTCAATAATAGGAGCCAGAGAGCTTGCCTGGCTTATGATTGCAACAGGTACAGGAGCATTCTGGATTATATTTGAGACTGCCGCTCCAACTGTTGCAGAGAAAATTTTCTGGTCAAAACTCGAATATTCAGGAGGATTAGCATCCCCGGTACTTTATCTTATTTTTGTACTCAGGTTCACCGGAAAGGCTAAACTTCTTTCACAAAGAAATATTCTGTTATTATTTATGATACCCGTAGTTACTTATTTACTGGTATTAACCAATGAATCGCATAAGCTGATATGGTCGGGGTTTTCTCCAATTTCAGAAAAAACAAATCTCATGGAATATTTCCATGGCATAGGTTTTTGGTTAGGTTATATTTTATATACCTATGTCCTTTTGCTTCTATCGGCTATTTATCTTATCCATTTCATAATACACAAAACCAAGACTTTCAGGTACCAGGCATTGATAATACTTTCCGGAGGAATGTTGCCCTGGATTGTCAGTGTCATCTATCTTACAGGCTTAAGTCCGGTTACAGGTCTCGATCTGACGCCATTCAGTATTACCTTAAGCGGAACACTTGCATGTTATGCAATTCTGAATTTCAGATTTCTTGACCTGGTTCCTGTTGCCCGTGAGACTTTGGTTGAAATACTTCCTGACGGAATTATTGCACTCGACTCTAAAAACAGGATCCAGGATATAAACAAGGCTGCAATTTCATTCCTGGGCATCAGGGAAAAAAATATTATCGGCTACCCCATTGATTCCTCAGGCTCGTCGGTGACCTTGTTAATGAACGCCGTAGTTGAAGAAAATCATGTTGACCAGATAGAAATCAGTTCAAACAATGAGATTAAAACATTCAGTATCCTCAAACGGGCAATAAGGAATCAACCGGGGAGTCGTCTTGTTATCATACAAGATATTACATATACAAAACGTGCGGAAAAGGAGCTTATAAAGGCCAAGGAACGCGCCGAAGAAAGCGACCGGCTCAAATCTACCTTCATTGCCAATATGAGCCATGAAATCAGGACTCCTCTGAACGGGATCCTTGGTTTTACAGAACTACTTAATATGCCTAATCTTACAGGTAAAGAACAGCATGATTACCTTGAGATAATCAGGAAAGGCGGTAACCGTATGCTAAAGATAATAAACGATATCATCGATATTTCGAAAATAGAATCAGGGCAAATGCAGATTTTGGTATCGAGGACTGATATCAAGGAACAGATCGAATCAATCTATTCTTTCTTTGCACCTGAAGCTGAGGCTAAGGGGATTCGTCTTATCTGTAAGGACACATTATCTGCTGAAGAAGCTATAATCAATACTGATTCTTATAAGCTGTATGACATTCAAACCAATCTGATTAAAAATGCAATCAAATTTACTCCATTGGGATTCGTGGAATTTGGATTTGAGAAAAAGAATAATTTCCTGGCATTTTTTGTGAAAGACAGCGGCATTGGAATCAGTGATGAACAAAAAGAATTCATTTTTGAGCGATTCAGACAGGGCAATGATTCACTTACCAGAAATTATGAAGGATCGGGTTTGGGACTATCTATTTCAAAAGCATATGTTGAAATGCTGGGAGGGAAAATCTGGTTTGACAGTGAATAAGGAAAAGGCTCTGTATTCCATTTCATTATTCCGTATAATTCGTTTCCTGAGAAAGATCCGGCTGATGGGGATCTGATTCCGGAAAAAGCAGCAGAGAGTGAAATAAAAAACCTTGTCATTTTAATTGTTGAGGATGATCAGCCCTCGGAGTTGTTTATTTCCCGTTTAGTGAGTCCATTCAGCAAAAAAATATTAAAAGCAGAAACCGGTTCTCAGGCTGTAGAAATCTGCCGGAATAACAAAGACATTAATCTGGTTCTCATGGATATTGAATTGCCTGAAATGGATGGATATGAAGCTACACATCAGATACGTCAGTTTAATAAAGATGTGATTATCATTGCACAAACAGCATTTGGTCTGACCGGGGATAAGGAAAGAGCTCTTGAGGCAGG
>Ga0182010_10001402_pt1 | contig 12723 bp, 8 predicted proteins | sample 611E1MmetaG_FD_120488 | JGI IMG/M metagenome (GOLD analysis project Ga0182010, IMG submission 120488) | Permafrost microbial communities from Stordalen Mire, Sweden - 611E1M metaG | ecosystem: Environmental > Terrestrial > Soil > Wetlands > Permafrost | place: Sweden: Stordalen | collected...
TAATTCAGTTTGTTAAATATTTTTACCTATTTCTTATTTTATTTACCCCCTTCCCAGCCTTCCCCCAAAGGGGAAGGAGAAATCAGTTCAGCCTTTCCCCCTTGGGGGAAACGGGAAAGGGGATTTCCAATTGGAGTAATAAAATCTTTTTAAGCAAATCTGGAATACACGATCAAAGCCAACCCAATCAAGTAGAATAAAAACATCAGATTTAGAAGCAGATTTGTCCCTTTTGGAGCATCTTTGAATTCTTTCCAGACAAATATACCCCACAATGCAGCAACAACCGGTGCTGAATTGCTTAATCCATAAGATATTGCAGGACTTGCTGCACTTACTGACATAAAGCTAACCGAATTGCCAAGACACCAGATTGCTCCGCCAAGTAATCCCAGCAGATGGGTCCGTGAAGATCCCTTAATCCATCCCGACATACTTACAGGTTCACCCTGAACCGGCCTTGCCATGAATATCGGATTTACAAGTGCTGTGCAAAGCAGTGCCCCGAGAGAGAAAAAGACAACAGCAGTGTAAGAACTGATTTTGCCTGCTTCGGCAGGGGAGAAGTCAGATGCCAGTGAAGATGCTACAAAACGATAAAACATTGCAATACACAATCCGGCAAGAATTGAGAGAAGAATACCTTTAAGTGTTGGTTTGTTCTGATTCTCTGCAAGTCTGCGATATGACTGCATACTCATAAGAATTGCCAATACAATAAAAGCCGTACCCCCGAAAAGGAATACTGGATTTCCTTCCGGTTTACCTATATAATTGATCACAATGCCCAGTGTCCAGCCAATTCCACCGCCAATAGGGAATGCCACTGACATTCCTGCAATTGAAATGGCAGCAACCAACAACAAAGTTCCCATGTTCCAGATTACTCCGCCTATTGCAGCCGATAGCAGATTCTTCAGATCAGCCTGATGCAGATCGGGGAGGAAACTACGTCCCTCATTACCGATACTGCCGAAGGTAAATGCCATTAATAATGCAAACAATAAAATTCCGATGGAAAAATCCCAGTAATAATGTTCAAACCTCCAGGATTTTCCAATCAGGTTCTGTGTGTTCTGCCATGAGCCCCAGCAAACCATTGCAACAGCACATAGAAAAACAGCAAGGCCGTAGTTTTGTACAAGTACCATAATATCAATAATTAATTAAATGTGAATTTGCTTAACAGCATTTCAGGTGTTATGTACTGTTATGACAAATATAAAAATTACAGTTTGAAAAAACAATACAAATTAATACTATTTCGGATTTTGGATTGAAGATCTTGGATTTAGCAGTAGAAGGCTCCTTTAATCCGCAATCTTCAATCCGCAATCCTACAATGATTTTCTGGCAATAAACAAACACGGGTTTTCCCTTTTCTCGTTTATTTTACTTTTTATCATTACTGCAGCTGTTTCACCCATTTTTTTGAAATCAGTTGAGATAACCGATATCCCTCCTGAAAGGATTTCTTTAAGCGGGGTATCATCGTAGGAGATAATACCGAAATCCCTTCCCGGTTCCCACCTCCTGGCAATGCTTATTTTAAGAAGTTCAATCAGATCCTGATCTGAAATAACGAGGAATGCATCACCATTTGCTGGTTCCGCCGCAGAAATTGTTTCATAAACTGAATGGTCTATCTTAAACTCTCTGCAGAATTTAAGAAATCCGATCTGCATTCCATCAGGGATAAACTGAAAATTATGATTTGAAATAAACTTCAGGGAGGAGTATTTTTTCAGATAAGGTATTGCTTCTTTAAGTGTTTCATAAACGTCTTTCTCGAAATTCTGAAATATGGCAGCATAATTTCCTTGCCTTGATTTTAAATCTTTATCGATGATTAAAAGTTTTTCAGAAGGAACCTGTTTTACTAATTCTGAGACATCTTCGTTGAAATGCGGCATGATAACATAAAAACCATACTTATTAATATTATTGGTTATCAGTTGATTAAATACTCTCAGATTATAGTAGTGAAAAAATATGTCTACCTGATAATCAGGTCCGAGTTTATTTAAGAATGAACGGTAGAGGACCTCTTTATAGCCATTCATAACATCGAAAAGAAGAAATATTTTAAGCTTGCTTTTGAATATAGTTGAGGCGACATAAAATCCTTTGCCGTGTTTCGGACTTATTATTCCCCTCGATTTTAGTTCATTATAAGCGATGACAACAGTATCCCTTGAAACATCAAAATTATTGCAGATTTCATGTATGGAAGGCACCTTATCTCCCAGTTGGAGATGTTTTGCCTTGATGTGTCTTATGATTTCATTAACAAGCTGTTCGTATTTTGGCGTGCTGGATTTTCTGCTTATCCTGATATCTATATTCATCGAATTCTTCTTAACCTTATTGATATCCTAAATTTAACCTCTTTCTTCGATAAAATTTATTGAAAAGGGTTTTAAAAGAATTTCTTCATTAAGCCTGAGTCGTGTTTCCGGTGAATTTCCCAGCCAGTTCCGATTTACAGAAGCATCGGCAAAAGTATCAGCGTTCAACTGCTTAAATCCAGCCTCCCCGGAATTTTCACTGATCATGATATTAAGGATTTCCGAAGTAAAGTTTACTACAATCAATTTCAGATATTTTCCATCAGAAAGGGCAAGAAGATCAACTTTCAATGGAGAAGAAGATTCACTCCTGATAACATTCATAGATTGATTCTGAAGCAAAAAATTGAATAAATGAAATATGGGAAATATCATCTTGCTTACAGTCCGGAACTTCTCCGGCCATTGCGAAGGGAGATCACCCTGAAAAATACCTCTCTCCCCAACGGTCTCAAAAAAAGTCACCCCTTTTATGCCTGATTCGAAAAGATACTTCATGCTTCCTGCTGCCCAGCACGCGCCAAAAAGTGACATTAACCGGCTGTCTACTCCTAATGGGATTTTAGTAAGATCTCCTGGTACTTCGAAATTTGCAATATTGGCATTGAATCTTCTTTGTATTGTCACGGGCGAGATCCAGATCCCCTTGTCATGTGCAAATTTTCGTGCGCTCTCAACTGTGTAACTTTGTCCCTGCAGGTTTTCAGTCAGAGAGATATTATCTGATGCATGTTCCTGTGGATGAATAGAATAGCATATAAAATCATTTTGTGAAGAACCTGGCCTGGCTCTGTTCAGCTGTGCAAAGTTGGCATTTGTACCACAGGATATCTTCGCATCAGGACAAACTTTTCTAAGCTTAGAGGCTATTGAATCAGTAAGCTTATCAGGAGTTGAATTGTGATTTTTATGATGAATATCGAAAATGGCAATATCAGCATGTTTTACGGTTACCCATTGAGTAAAATCAGAGACTTGCTCTGAGGCATTGTCATCAAAGAACAAGGCGAATTCCAAAGCATATCTTAATAAAGATGCTTCAGTTAAAGCCAATTCAGCTTTTGCTTTCCAGTCAGAATGAAATAAATAAAGATCTGCGCGGTAATGATTGAACCGTATGGTTTTAAGAATTTGAGTTTCACCTTCAGTCAGAGGCTCGTTTCTTGTCGATCTTCCTATACCAATATGCGGAATATGAGAAATCATAGCAGGATGTAAAATCAGCCGAATCTGTTCGTTTTCAGTATTTTGGTTTTCAGTAACCCTGTCCAGTTTAAACTCAATCCATTGTTTTATTGTTTCCCCTTTTAGAAGTGTTACAGGGAATGGTATTTCCAGTGGTGTGCAATAAGTCTTAAATGAAGCATCAGTCCAGTTGCGTTGATCTTCTGTTTCAAAAACATCTCCATAATAATCAAGTGTGCAGGAATTCCCGTTATTCACCCATTTCATGCTTCTGATATCCTTAAATTGCTGATGAGGATCAATAAGTTTTGGAAATTTAAGATTTTCAGATTGAAAATCGGAGTGGCGTATAATACAGTCCTCACCAGCTGTTCCCTCAATGGGATGGAGAACACAAAACCCGATCCTGTTCTTTTCAAAAATGTTCAAAGCTTCTCCCTCGAACCTGAAAATAAGTGAATTGTCTTTTTTCCCTTCAATATAATAAACAGCTGAAAAGTTAATTCCTCCTGCCTGATAATTGCATTTATATCTGATGGAGAAACAGTCCTTCTGAACATCAGTTTTTTCTTCACTTATCAGAGGATTTATAGTGAGCCACTCTTTATCCCGGACAGCCGAATAAATCATTCGGATTATTTCAGTGCCTCCTGCTGAAATATGTCTGAGGCTCCCATTCTCATAAATCATTGATAAACACCCTGCCCTCAGACTAATCTGAGATTCATTTTCATTATGGCCTCCATGCCATATAATCTCTTCAGGCAGAGATAAGATAAATTTTTTGATAGGGTTCATTCTTCAAAATTGGATGGTCTCCGTAGATTATTATTATTTATCCATAACTTCAGGATAAAGATACTAAAACATCTAAATGCAAAAGACCTGTAATAGCATTTGACACAAGTCTTATATGTAAGTAGCTATTTCTGAGATATTTCGAAAAAGGAGCCGCAAAGCACACCAAGCTATCGCAAAGTGCGCAAAGTCAAAAAAAAAAAGTACTTTTATTAGTGGATTATCCAGGTTATTGAATTCAACAGGTTATGTTTCTGCCCGGTTAATTATTATCAATTAATTCAATTAAAAAGATGAGAACACTTAGGATAATATTTTGTCTTGTAAGTTTTTATTGTTTCTTTTTAAATTATGCCTTTTCACAAAAGATTTATCTCTCTCCCACAGGCAATGACAATAACCGGGGTACGATTGACAATCCGCTGGCCACTCTTCAGGCTTGCCGTGATAAGGTCAGACTGCTCCGCAGAAACAGCCAGCTTATGCAGCCTGTTGAAATAATTGCTCTCAAAGGCCAGTATACAATGCTTCAACCACTTGAATTATCAGTTGAAGATTCGGGTACTCCTGTTTCTCCATTGATCATAAGAGCGGAAGAAGGCGCAACGGTTCAGTTTTCAGCAGGTGTTGCAATTACCGGTTTTCAGAAGGTAACTGAAAATCTCTGGAAGACTTTTATACCCCAGACAGCGTTCTATAACTGGTATTGTGAACAGTTATATGTAAATGGCAGGAGGGCAGTCAGGGCCAGGACGCCTGATGAAGGTTTTTACTTTATAAAAAATGCGAGAGAAACTGCAATAGTTAAAGGCAAGGACACTATTCCCAAATTTGCAGTTCAGAATATCGTTCTTGATAGTTCAGGTGCCGGCCTTTTCAGATCTTTTACTGATCCCGACTTCGGGGATGCGGTAATAAATTTCTATCATAAGTGGGATAATACAAGAAAGCACATCGAAGCTTTTAATGAACCCCTCTCAGAGATCACTATTTCAGGAAACGGGATGCAGCCATGGAACTCGTTCGATAATAAGACCAGCTATTATATTGAAAACTATATAGGCGCCCTCAACGCCCCCGGAGAATGGTATCTGGAACGTTCAGGAACTCTCTGGTATGTTCCGCGTAAAGGTGAGACAGCTGAGAATACATCCATTACAGCCCCGTTATTAAAAAATTTCATTGAAATAAAGGGAGAAAAGGCACCGGGTAGCAGAGTAAAAAATATACACTTCGAAAATCTGACTTTTGAACATTCCGGTTATCAGATGCCGGTTCGCGGGAATGAAGCAGCGCAGGCAGCTAATCTGGTTGAAGCAGTAATAACATTGGATTATGCTGAAAACATCTCCTTTAAGAATTGTGAAATTACGCATACTGGAACATATGCTTTCTGGTTTCGTAAAGCATGCAGTAATTGTTTTGTAAATCAATGTTATATGCATGACCTCGGAGCCGGAGGAGTGAAAATAGGCGAAACAATTATCAGTCAGGACACGTCTGAAATTACCAACAATATCACAATAGACAATAATATTATAAGAGACGCAGGACATATCTTCCCATGTGCGGTTGGAATAATTATTTTTAATGCCAGTGATAATAAGCTGACACATAATGAAATAGCCGATCTCAGGTACACAGGCATTTCGGTTGGTTGGGTTTGGGGATATGCACACAGCCCGTCTAAAAGGAATAAGGTTGAATTTAATCATATTCACCATCTCGGATGGGGAGAGCTGTCTGACATGGGAGGTGTTTATACGCTTGGTGCTTCTGAAGGAACAACAGTTTCAAATAATGTAATTCATCATATCTATTCATTTGATTATGGCGGATGGGGCCTTTATACAGACGAAGGATCATCTGGAATTGTTGAAGAAAACAACCTGGTTTATGCCTGTAAAAGCTCGGGTTTTCATCAGCATTATTGAAAAGAGAATATTATCAGGAACAATATTTTTGCCCTGAATATAAAGGCTCAGCTGCAGGCTACAAGAGTAGAAGAACACAGATCAATAAGCTTTACAAACAACATTGTTTATTTTGATAAAGGAACCCTGTTAAGCAGTAACTGGAATAAATTCAATTTATTGACAGACAATAACTGCTATTGGGATGTTCGTACCAGGAATATCATGTTTGATGACAAATCCTTTACAGGTTGGCAAAAATCCGGCAAAGACATTCATTCTCTTATTGCAGATCCCCTTTTTGTTAATCCTGGTATCTATGATTTTCATTTTAAGAAGCTTACGATAGCCAGGAAGATCAAATTTATACCATTTGATTACTCAAAAGCCGGTGTTTATGGTTCTGATGAGTGGAAAAAGCTTGCTGAATATGATATTGTTCTTTCAAGGAAATTTGATGATCTGGTTAGCATAATGGAAACCAAAATATCTAAATAATGAGAAAACTAATTTTGATAATCACCTTTGTGTTTTTTTATCTTCAGGCACATACCCAAACATATCCATTTCGGAATCCAATCCTCACTGAGGATGAAAGGATCAGGAATCTCATATCATTAATGACACTTGACGAGAAGATCATTTGCCTTTCACCTGGTATCGCCGTTCCCCGTCTGGGAATTAAGGGCACTCATCCTGTTGAGGGACTTCATGGTCTGGCATATAGCGGACCTGCGAACTGGGCTGTAAAGGGAGCCAAGGCATCACCTACAACTACATTTCCACAGGCAATAGGTCTGGCAGAGATGTGGGATCCGGATATGATTCAGAAAGTAGCTGACTGGGAAGCTACTGAAAGCAGATATCTTGCCCAGAATAAAAACTTCGGAATCGCCGGACTTATAGTTTTTGCACCAAATGCAGATCTTGGCAGAGATATCCGATGGGGTAGAACAGAAGAGTGCTATGGTGAAGATCCTTTCCTTACAGGGACTCTTGTTACATCCTACGTTAAAGGTCTCCAGGGCGATAATCCTGTATATTGGAAAACTGCTTCACTCATGAAGCATTTTCTGGCAAACAGTAATGAAAATAACCGGTCATATAATAGTTCTGATTTTGATGAACGCTTGTTCCGTGAATACTATTCCTATGGCTTTTATAAGGGTGTTACAGAAGGAGGATCTCAGGCTTTCATGGCTGCATATAATAAATACAACGGTATTCCCTGTGCAGTTAATCCTGTATTGCGTCAGGTTACTATGAAAGATTGGGGTTTGAGAGGTATTATCTCAACTGACGGAGGAGGTTTTAAACAACTTGTAAATACGCATGCTTACTTTCCCTCATTGCCTGTGGCTGCTGCAGAATGTATAAAAGCCGGAATTACGATGTTTCTCGACGATTACAGAGCTTCAGTAAAAGAGGCATTGGATAAGGGAATGGTAACAGAAAAAGAGATTGAGGATGCGATATATGGTAATTTCAGAGTCATTCTAAAATTGGGTTTTCTGGATAATTCATCGAAGAATCCTTATTCGGAAATTGGAATCACGGATACAATTGCCCCCTGGACTAAGCCTGAAGCACGTGAACTCGTAAGGAAAGCCACAGAAAAATCAATTGTTCTTCTAAAGAATGAAAACATGCTCCTTCCTTTTCAGAAGGATAAAATAAAATCAATTGCAGTGATAGGTCCGTCTGCAAATTCTGTTATATCTGACTGGTATTCAGGAACTCCTCCATATAAAATCAGCATTTTAAAGGGAATCAGGAATGCTTTTGGCGATAATGTAATTATCAGGTATGCTGCCAGTAATAAGGCTGATTCGGCAATTATTGCAGCAAAAGCCAGTGATGTTGCAATCGTTTGTATAGGCAATAATCCTTTGAGTTACGGACTTGGGTGGGGACAAAATCATGTGGCAAGTGATGGTCGCGAAGATGTCGACAGGCAGGCAATTACAATAGAGCAGGAAGATCTTGTCAGGCTGGTTCTGGCTGTAAATCCAAAAACAATACTTGTCCTGGTTTCAAGTTTCCCTTATGCCATCAACTGGTCAAAAGAACATGTACCGGCAATTTTGCATATAAGTCAGTCGAGTCAGGAAATGGGTAATGCCCTGGCAAACGTAATTCTGGGTAAGGTCAGTCCGGCCGGAAGATTAGTGCAGACATGGATAACATCAATTGATCAGTTGCCTCCGATTCTCGATTATAATATCAGGAACGGAAGGACATATATGTATGTAAAAAATAAACCTCTGTATCCGTTTGGCTACGGATTGACCTTTACAAATTTTGCATATTCAGGGTTAAAAGCCGATAAGAGCACTCTCAAAGCGGATGATGTGGTCAATTTGAAATTCGATTTGAAGAATACCGGAAACTTCGACAGCGATGAAGTTGCACAGCTCTATGCCAGTTTCCCGGATTCCAGGATAGATCGTCCCCGTATCGCTCTAAAAGGTTTCAAGCGTGTCTTCGTTGCTAAGGGTGAGTCAGTCCAGGTAACACTTGCTCTTAAGGCATCCGATCTGACATACTGGGACACTGAAAAACAGGCTTTTATACTTGAAAAGGGGAAGGTTAATTTTTTCATTGGCGCTTCCTCTGAGGATTCAAAATTACAGGGAGAGTTGGTTGTGAAATAGTATCTGAAATCAGGGTGATTTCAAATTCATGATAATTGTCATGTTATTGGTGACTGTTTAACTTTCCATCATAACTTGTCCAACGATATTGTTATATCATGGTTTCAGATCAGATGCCATATCAATTTGAAAGATCTGGAATATATGTATATGCTTATTTATTCAATATTGCTATAATATGTTCACATATTCTATTAATTTTGCGACAAATTATATTATATCGAGAGTTAATAGTTATAAATTGAAAAACAGTAAGCCAGATTTTAAAAGGATTGCCATTAAAGTAGGGAGTAATGTTATTACTCAGCCTGATGGTTCACTTAGCGATGGAAGAATATTGCGTCTGGTTGAGGATGTTGCAATTCTCTATAAGCAGGGAATCGAAGTTATCTTAATTTCATCGGGGGCTGTGGCAGCCGGCAGGAGTGAGATATCCCCGTCAAAAAAGACAAACATCATTGCTGCCAAACAGATATGGGCTGCAATAGGCCAGGTTAAACTGATGTCGAGCTATCAGTTTCTTTTCGGGAAATACGGAATTCAGGCCGGTCAGCTGCTTGCCACAAAGGAAAGCTTCAGAGACAGGGTTCATTATCTGAATATGAAGAACTGCATATCCGCCATGTTGGAGAATCGAGTATTGCCTATTGTAAATGAGAATGATACAGTTTCAATTAATGAACTCATGTTCACTGACAATGATGAATTGTCGGGTTTTATTTCCTCAATGATGGACTGTAAATCGCTTATTATTCTTTCAAATGTCGATGGTGTTTACAATGGAATCCCGGGTGAAGAAGGAACTGAACTTATTGCCACAATTGATGAAACGTCAGGGGACCTGGAGAAATATATCTCCAATGTGAAATCTGGATTCGGTAGGGGCGGGATGCTAACCAAATGTTCTATTGCCCGTAAAATAGCTTCTCATGGTGTTGATGTTTTTATTGCAAATGGAACACGCGACTCTATTATTTCTGACATTGTAAAAGGGAAAAATGTTCCATATACCCACTTTATTGCAAACAGTAAAAGAGAATCTGGTATAAAAAAATGGTTATCTCATTCTGACACATTTGCAAAAGGGGTTGTTATTATAAACAGCGGAGCAAAAGAAGCGCTGCTTGGGGACAAAGCAACAAGTCTGTTAGTGATTGGAATTATTGGAGTTAAAGGTTTCTTCAAAAGCGGTGACATTGTCAGAATTGAGGATAAAGATGGAAACAATATTGGGTTAGGTAAAGCGCAGTATGACTCTGATAAAGCTGAGAAAAATATCGGAAAAAAACTCAGTAAGCCATTCATTCATTATGATTATCTGGTAATAAATGAGAAAGTCAGATCTGTTTTTCAGGATTAAAGAAAAGATTTAATAAAAATGATCTTCATATGGATTGCACACCTTTGTTCAGAAGCGCAAAAAAGGCAGTCAGGGAACTAGCTTCTCTGGACAGAGAAATTATTGACAAAATACTTTTGTCAGTTGCAGATTCGGCTGTTAAAAACATAAAATTCATTCTTGAGGAAAATAAGAAAGATCTGGAACTTATGGAGGCATCGGACCCCAGGTTTGACAGATTGACCCTCACTACAGGACGGATTGAAAATATTGCAGCAGACATAAGGAATGTAGTAAAGCTGGATAGTCCAGTTGGACATACTATTTCGAGAACTGTCAGAGAGAACGGATTGATTATCTCAAAGATAACAGTCCCTTTCGGAGTGATCGGGATAATTTATGAAGCCAGACCAAATGTCACATTTGATGTTTTTTCTCTTTGTCTGAAATCAGGCAATGTCTGTATTCTAAAAGGCGGAAGCGATGCAATAAACTCCAACACTGCCATTGTGAAACTGATAAGGGAAGTCCTTGAGAAAAACGGAATCGATCAGGACATCCTGACTTTGCTGCCTGCCGGCAGGGAAGAGACTACGCAGTTATTGAATGCCAGGGGATATGTAGATCTTATTATTCCACGCGGAAGCAGGAACCTGATTGACTATGTGAGGGATAACGCTTCAATTCCGGTGATTGAAACAGGCGCAGGAATCTGTCACACATATTTTGATGAATACGGAGATAAGGAAAAAGGCCGCGCAATCATATACAATGCAAAGACACGCAGAGTCAGTGTCTGTAATGCCCTTGACTGTCTTATAATCCATTCACAGCGCCTGGAGGATCTTGATTACCTTGTTGAACCTTGCGCTAAATCCGATGTCATTATTTATGCCGATGAAAAGGCCTTCAAAACTTTATCGGGAAAATATCCTGCTGAACTTCTTCAAAAAGCTGACAATAAGTCGTTTGGAACTGAGTTTCTTTCATATAAGATGGCCATAAAAACTGTTGATTCATTCACGGCGGCATTAGACCATATTTCTGAGTATGGTTCAAAACACAGCGAAGCAATAATTTCAGAGAACAAAAATATCATTCATTTGTTCTCTAGTTCAGTGGATGCATCGTCAATATTTTCTAATGCCTCAACAGCATTTACTGACGGTTCCGAGTTCGGACTGGGAGCAGAAATAGGCATTTCTACTCAAAAACTGCATGCACGCGGTCCGATGGCGCTTGAGGCGTTGACAACTTACAAATGGATCATTCAAGGCGATGGACAGATAAGAATATAAACAGTTTAAATTCAAAGATTTATGATATTTGATTTTGAGATGATAGACTCTTTCTATAAACAATTGGATTCAAGAATACCTGAAATCAGAAACAAACTGAATCACCCTCTGACCTTAAGCGAAAAAATTCTTTTCAGTCATATTTATCCTCAAAATCAGACAAAACCTTTTAAGAGAGGGATTGATTATGTGGATTTCATGCCCGACCGTGTTGCTATGCAGGATGCCACAGCACAAATGGCAATACTTCAATTTATGATGGCTGGGAAAGAGACTACTGCAGTGCCTACATCCGTTCATTGTGATCATCTTATTCTCGCGCAGGCCGGCGCCGACGCTGATCTTAAAACTGCCGGTATTACAAATAAAGAGGTTTATGATTTCCTGAGTTCAGTCTGTAATAAATATGATATCGGATTCTGGAAACCCGGTGCCGGGATCATCCATCAGATAGTTCTTGAAAATTATGCCTTCCCGGGTGGTATGATGATCGGAACAGACTCGCATACTCCTAATGCCGGAGGACTGGGTATGATAGCGATTGGAGTCGGCGGAGCCGATGCAGTTGATGTACTTGCCGGTATGGGCTGGGAATTAAAATTTCCTGCACTGATAGGTATAAAACTTACCGGAAAGCTGAGCGGATGGACATCTGCAAAGGACATTATTCTGAAAATATCAGGGTTACTGACAGTAAAAGGGGGAACAGGCTGCATAATCGAGTATTTCGGTGATGGAGCTGATTCGCTGTCCTGTACCGGGAAAGCAACAATCTGTAACATGGGGGCGGAAACCGGAGCTACATGTTCCATCTTTGGATTCGATAAGGCTATGCAGGATTATCTTGTCGCTACCAGCAGAAAAGATGTTGCTGATCTTGCTTTCAAACATAAAGATCATTTGGTTGCCGACAAGGAAATATATGCTGATCCTGCAAAATATTTTGATCAGTATTTCGAAATTAATCTTTCGGAGCTTGAGCCATATATTAACGGGCCTTTTACTCCGGATCTTGCCACCCCGATTTCAAAAATGAAAGAAGCAGCGCTGAAAAATAACTGGCCTGTAGAGGTGGAAGCCGGTCTGATTGGATCCTGTACAAATTCGTCCTATGAAGATATTTCCCGGGCTGCATCGGTTGTTAAGAATGCCATATCCAGTAAACTGGTTGCAAAATCGGAGTTTAAA
>Ga0182010_10001403_pt1 | contig 12723 bp, 12 predicted proteins | sample 611E1MmetaG_FD_120488 | JGI IMG/M metagenome (GOLD analysis project Ga0182010, IMG submission 120488) | Permafrost microbial communities from Stordalen Mire, Sweden - 611E1M metaG | ecosystem: Environmental > Terrestrial > Soil > Wetlands > Permafrost | place: Sweden: Stordalen | collected...
GAGGGATAAGGGTGGCAGATACGGGCCGGAGGCAGCCAGCGGCGGATGAGCCGGTTCATTCGCTCCCACAGAACGCGACCATGCTGGCTTCGTCTGCACAGCGTTCGATGCCAGAGGTTGCTCACGGTGAAACGAAAGTGAGCCAGAGCATGTCCGTTGCCCGGAACTCCGAAGTATCGGATATGCCCACTCACCACGGACTTCAACCACTCGCCAACTTTAGGAACAGGGTCATGCATGCGTCGCCACAACTCGATCTTCACCTGCTGCAGCTTAGCTTGCATGCGTTTGCGAACCGTCTGCCGAAGCACCAGAAACCGCCCCTTCTTCGTCTTCCCGCAGATGTGCTTGAAGCCGAGAAAATCGAAGGTCTCCGGCTTGCCCAGTCCAAGGCGCTTTCGGTTCGCCGCCGCGTGGCGTCCGAACTCGAAGAGTCGCGTCTTTTCCGGGTGCAGTTCCAGTTGGAATTTCGCCATGCGTTCAGCGAGTTCTTTCCAGAACTGTTCGGCTTCCGTCTTGAACTCGAATCCAACCACGATATCGTCAGCGTAGCGCACCACGATTACATCGCCATGAGCACGCTTCTTACGCCATGCTTGAACCCAGAGATCAAAGACGTAGTGAAGGTAGATGTTCGCCAGCAATGGCGATGCACTTCCGCCCTGCGGCGAGCCCGCCTCCACAAACGTTCGCGTTCCCTTTTCCAGCACGCCCGCGTTCAGCCATTTCTGGATGAGCCGCACGACGCGCCGGTCCGCTATCCGATGCTGGAGAAACCGGACCAGCCACTCGTGCGACAGCCGATCAAAGAAGCTGCGCACGTCCAGATCCAGCACCCAGTTCACACGTCGCTCATGGAGTCCACAGAACACGGCGTCCAGCGCTTTATGCTGGTTGCGCTTTGGCCGGAACCCATAAGAGAAGCCGAGGAAGTCGGTTTCGTAAATAGCGTTGAGCACTTCCACCGTCGCTCGTTGAACAAGCTTGTCTTCGAGCGCCGGGACGCCGAGCGGTCGCTGCCGCCCATCCGCCTTCGGAATGTATACCCTACGCACCGGCTTTGCCCGGTACGCTCCGCGCTTCAGTCTATGGGAGAGGCTCTGGAGATTTTCCTCAAGGGCCTCGCCGTAGTGCCGCCACGTCTCACCGTCTACACCAGCCGCCGCATGCCTCTTCAACTGGAAGTAGGCAAACCGCAGAGTGTCGATCCGGTAGATGTGATGCAGCAGAGCGGTGAACTTTACATCCTTGTTCAATGTTGCCGTTTGTCGTACCTGCGCCAGCTCGCTGGGCGCGTCGACCCGGCTCTGAGTCCGGAACGCGTTTTGCTGGCACAGGTTTCCCTTGGCCAGACCCCTTCCCTCCATCTCCTCCGCCGCCGTTGTTCTGGTTTTGTTCGGAGACTTCCCCGGTACTATGGGTCTGTCCGACTTCCCGTGTTCGTTCGTCATCGGCTTCTGTCCTTGGACTTCCCGATGCGTCCCGAAAACGCTGGCCTTCGGGAGAACCCGGGATCTCTCAACTTCCGTGCAAGATGTGTCCCTACGTGCCAGGGTCACAGACCGCGCAGGACTCCGACCCAGCTTGCGATGGCGCTGGACCGGATGTTGCCTTCCGCGTTGTGTCAGGGCGTCGGCGTCCTGAAGTTAGGGGTATTTCGCGGCTCAATAACCTGGCCCGTAGTTCCTCCTGTCTACGCTTCGTATCCGGCCTTACGACCGTGCCCGCAAGACTCGGAGCCGGCGTGGCTTGCTAGGCCTTCGCCGTACGACTCTTTCATTCGCTGCATCTTGCCGGATTCGATGCCGACGGCCTTGCCTACTCCACCAGTTGTGGTGGTGCAAGCACGCTGCCTACGGCATCGGGTTGACGCTACGACACGTCACCCCCAATTTGGGAACTGCGGAGCGCCAGACGGCGCTTCGATGTTTACGCTGGTTAACTTTCGCTGCATCAACAGATTCGATCACTCGCTGGATGACAGCGGTATAGAACGATGACTGTCGGTTTGCGGCAAGGGTGCTTCTGCCGTTGATCACGTAAACGCGTTGGAGCACAAGAACTTCCTGTGACGAAGTGATTTCGTAGCAAAAGCAACGGAGATGATCGCAGCACCGGGAACAAGGCGGTTTCGCCAATGAGCATTCCCCGTATTCAAGCCACTCCGCAGTCCAGTCTGCCATTTGGCGAAGAGGCGAAGCCGGGCTTCCGCACCAAGACTGCCGCCACGCGCCTTACTCCCGAGGAACTAGTCGAGATCGAATCTGCGGCCGAAGATGCGGGAAAAGCTCTTTCCGAGTGGTTGCGTGAGACCGCTTTGCGCGCCGCCCGGCAGCGGCTCCCCGATCCTGCCGAACTGGTGCTGGCCGAACTCTGGGCGGTGCGTTATGCGTTGTTGAATCTCTTCCACGCAGCTGCTCAGGCAGCATCGGAAGGAAGACAGCTGCAGCCCGATTCCATCCTCAAGATCCGCGACCAGGCTGATACTCGGAAGCTGCAGCAAGCTCGCAAACTTCTCGAAGACTTCTTCGTTACGGAGGGCAAGAAAAGGAGTCATACGCCGTGAACCTCATCCCTTTTCCCACAAGTTTTTCGCTCTTGACGCCTCTGCTATGGGGAGCCGCGGTGTTCTTTTTGCTGCTGGCGGTGTGGAGCATGTTGCGGAGCCGGTTCTCGGGCAAAGGGCGGGATGGGGAAACAATCGAATGGGGCCGACCTCGGCCAAGTTTGATCCAGAGATGGAGGATAAAGATGGGCAGAATCCGATTCAGACTGCCGAGGTTTTCGCGGCTGCAGATGCCAGAGATCGCGCCGAAACCAGCGCCATCAGTGCTCGCGAATGCTCCCGCCGATCCGCTGAAGAAGCCTACCCAGCCGATGCTCGCGCTCTTTGGTTCGACCATCGGTGCGGCCGAGGCCAAACCCAAAGAGGCGCTGGCCTGGGAGAAAACGAAGGGAATCGAATGAGAGACAAATTGCCAAGAACATCACTTGCCGCTTGAGGAGCGTTCGGTATGCTTACGATCTCGAAACCGCTGTCGGCCAGCCAGGTGCAGACCTACCATGCGCGGGAGTTTGTTTCGCAGGAACAGAATTACTGGAGCCGCGATCAGCAGGGTCACAGTGAGTGGCAGGGCAGACTCGCCGAGCAGTGGAAGCTCACGGGCGAAGTTGACGCAGAGCACTTCGCGCGGCTGAGTGAGGGCCAACATCCGCACTCCGAAGAGCAGCTTGTCCGGCATCAGGTTTCGCGAACCTATGAAGGCAAATTTGGCAGAGAGGTAACCAGCGCCGAGCATCGCGCCGGGTGGGACGCCACCTTCTCTGCGCCGAAGTCGGTATCGCTTACCGCTCTCGTGGGCGGCGATGATCGGGTGCGGGAAGCCCATCGGGAGAGTGTACGCGCGGCACTTCGCGAACTTGAGCGATACACGCAGGCGCGAATCGGCAATGTCCATGCCCCAGAAACGACCGGCAAATTCATCGCCGCCACCTTCGAGCACGATACCGCGCGGCCCGTCGATGGCTATGCTGCGCCTCAGCTTCATACCCATGCCGTGGTCTTCAACATGACCGAGCGCGAGAACGGTCTCGAAAATGGGAAACAGATGCGAGCTTTGCAGCCGCACGAGATGTTCGTGTCACAGCGCTACATCACTGCTGTCTACCGATCAGAATTGGCACTGCGTCTGGAAAAACTGGGCTACGAACTGGAGCGCGGAAAGCATGGCCAGCCGGAAATTCGAGGCTACTCGAAGCAATATCTGGAGGCTTCCAGTCCGAGGCGTGAACAGATCAAAGACCATCTCCGAGAACAGGGAATCGACGGGGCGGCGGCAGCGCAGATCGCGGCCCACCACACGCGCGACCGCAAGGAATTGCTTTCGCTGGATGAGGTCTTACAGCGGCACCGCGAGCTTGCAGCACAGTATGGACATCAGGCGGACCGTGTAGTCGCTCTCGCGCGCGAACATGGTCAATACCATGTGTGGGAGCCAGAGATGCAGGCGCAGCGGGCCGTGACCGGGGCGCGCGATCATGTCTTCGAGAGATCGGCTGTGCAGGACCGCCGCGCGATCCTTGAAGCAGCGCTGTTGCGCGGCATGGGCGAAACCACCTATGCCCAGGTCCGGCTGGAGTTCGAGCGCCGGATTGAGGCCGGGGAGTTCCGGGAAGTCTCGCACGTTGGTGCTGGCAGATAGTACACAACCGCCGTGATGGCACGCATGGAGCGTGAGATCGTTGACCGGATGCAGGAAGGCAATCGGCGCGACTACAGCGATCCCATGCTGGTCTCGCCGCACGTGCGCATCGCCACGGAAGACCGCCACCCGGAGTTGAATGCGTCGCAGCGCCAAGCAGTAGACGAAATCTTTCTCTCGCGGGAGAAGGTTGTCGGCTTAGATGGCATCGCAGGAGCAGGCAAGACGACGACTCTCTCCGTCATCCGCGAAGGCGCGGAGGCCGAGGGCTACAGCGTGGAAGGTTTCGCACCCACGTCCCGCGCGGCGCAGAAGCTCGGGGAAGCAGGCATGGAGACATCCACACTACAGAAGCATCTGGTACGTGGACAGCAGCCAGATACCGGCGAGAAACGGCTCTATGTGCTCGACGAATCCTCGCTGGCTCGACCAGGCAGGTGCATGAGTTTGTGAACCGGCTCCATCCGAATGACCGAGTGTTGCTCGTCGGTGACCGGCGGCAACATGAGGCGGTTGAGGCCGGGAGGCCCTTCGCGCAGCTCCAGGACGCCGGTATGAAAACGGTGAAGCTCGAAGAGATCGTGCGCCAGAAAGACCCGGAACTGAAACAGGTAGTCGAGCAGCTTGCGCGGGGCGAAGTGCGCGAGGCGCTACAGAATCTTGACCGGCAAGGCCGAGTCCATGAGATTCAGGGCCACGACGAGCGCATCGCGGCCATTGCAAAGGAGTATTCTAAATCGCCGGAGAACACACTGGTGGTTTCTCCCGACAACCGTTCCCGCGCGGAGATCAACCAGCGTATCCATGCCGAAATGCAACGGCGTGGCCTCGTCAGCAATAAGGAGCGCGAGATCCGAGCGCTTGTGCCGCGGCAGGACCTCACCGGCGCAGAACGCACCTGGGCCGAGCGGTATGAGGTGGGCAATGTACTGCGCTACTCGCGCGCATCGAAGGAGACCGGCATCGGGAAAGGCCAGTACGCACAGGTGAAGAGCATCGACGCTCCGAAAAACCGACTGACGGTCGAACTGCATGATGGCACGGAGCGAACCTACGATCCGCGCAGACAGCAGGGAGTCTCGGTCTTCCGGGAGGAGATGAGGAGTTTTTCAGTGGGCGACCGCTTCCAGTTCACCGCGCCGGCCAACGAACTGAAAGTTGCGAACCGCGAATTGGGGACCATCGAAAGCATCGAGGAAGACGGGCCGCTGCGCTTGAAGATGGACGGTGGCCGCACAGTCGAACTCGACCCGCGCAAGCATCTGCATCTAGACCATGGCTATGCCATGACCAGCCACTCCAGCCAGGGACAGACTGCTGACCGTGTCCTGATTCACGTGGACACCGAGTTGGGCCCTAAGGATCTGCTCAGCAGCCGCATGGCCTATGTTTCTGTCTCGCGTGGACGCTACGACGCACAGATTTATACGAACAATGCAGCGATGCTGGGCCAGGCACTCAGCCGTGACGTGTCCCATTCCCCCGCGATTCAGCGGGAGCCAGTGACGCACAAGATAGAACCACAAACCACGCACACGAATCAGATTGGTCAGGGTTTCGGTCTTGGTCTGTAGTGCTGTAATTCGATGACATTCCCCGGATAGCAGAGAGTAGCCGAGGCCCGGTCTGTGTCAAGACTCTGCGACCGCGATACGCGGCGAGCTTCGCCCGGTCTTGACCCAAACCTCAGCGGCCTCGGCTTATCCTTCAGCTATCCCGGGAATGTCAGATTTTCCTATAACACCCTCAACACCATGCCGATCTCTTCGATCTTGCTATTCTCGACGCGACTGATTCACTTGAGTTCGGTCAGGGGTAGCGCCTGAAATCCATTCGGAAGCGGAAAGCCGGTGGGTGTACGGCAGACAACCGCACCGCCGGTCACGCGTGATTTGCCCACTACGTTGCGCACGAAATCGAGATTTACGGTATCGCCGACATCTGGGAGCTCCGTCCACTTCGCTTCAAACAGTTCCAGGCGTCCGCCCGTATCCACCACAAAGTCCACTTCGCGGGTTCGGTCGCGCCAGAAGAAGAGGCTGCCTGTGTGTCCTCCGCGGCGTTCACGGTCCCGAAGCTGGGCGAAAACAAACGTCTCCCAGACTGCGCCTACTGCCGGCGATTGTCGAAGGGCTTCCTCAGACCGAATATTCAGCAGAGCACAAAGCAGGCCAGTGTCAGCGAGATAGAGTTTTGGGCTCTTGACGATGGACTTGGTTCGATTCGAGAACCACGGCTCAAGCAATATTACCTGACCGGAAGCTTCCAGCATCGACAGCCAATGGTTCGCTGTTGAAGGGGCAATACCGACATCGCGCGCCAGATCCGCTTTGTTCAAAAGGTTTGCAGAACGGAGTGCGCAGGCGCGCAGAAATCTCTCAAAGTCCCGCAGGCTGCCAACATTGGTTAAGGAGCGCACATCGCGTTCGAGATACGTAGCGAGATAGGAATTGTAAAAAGTTACAGAATCAATGTCAGGGTTGGCGTACAGCTCTGGGAAGCCGCCACGCACGATGGCTGTTTCGAGTCCGGTTTGCGGCAATGCCGCTTGAATCTCGGCAAAGGAAAGGGTTTCAAGTTCCACGATGTCGGCCCTGCCTGCCAGCGATTCGGAAACGTTCTTCATCAGGGTGAACTTCTGCGAGCCAGTAAGCAGGAATTGTCCGTTGCGTGTACGGTGGGCATCCACGGCCACTTTGAGGTGCCGGAACAAGCCGGGCGCATATTGGACCTCATCAATGAGAACGGGCGGCGGATGACGCTCGAGAAAAGTGCCCGGTTCCTTTTCAGCCTGCTCAGCCTCGGCGGGGAGGTCGAGGGATACAAACGCATGTTTCGGGAACAAGCGCAGAAAAGTGGAGGTTTTGCCGGTCTGTCTGGCTCCGGTCAGCACGACCACGGGCCGCGTCTTCGCGGAGCGTTGCAGGCGGGGTTCAACAGCACGCGGAATCCACATATGCACAATATACAATGGAATCGCATATTTTGCATAACCGCTCGGCGATCGCCTGAGCACAATCTCAGCCGTGCCGTGTAAAGCGAGTTTTTGCATGATGTGGGTTCTGGATGGAATCGAGTTCCCGCAGGCGGAAGCGGCTGCTCGATCTACGCTTTTCGCTGAACCTGAGCCCTTATGCGGCCGAGACGTTTCCTTATTCGATTTCCCTGCCTCGGCTCCATTCGCCCAAAAAGACGATCCGATCAGGCGACTATCAATGCGAGTGCCCATTCTTGACAGTTGGCATCGATCCCCGCTCCACTTTTCGATCGGGTCCTCTTTCCCTCGTTGTTCATACCGCTGACACCCGTCGTAGAGCCTGCCATTACAGCGATCGCGTGGACCTCCAAGGGGTCGCGTCATCTTCGGGACTGTGCCGCGGTGCGAAGGCAATTAGGAATGACGCGCCGTTGTTGGCTTGAGCTACTGACTTTTGGGGAAACAAACTAGTCCCTCGATTGTATTTCCACAATGAGATCCAATCCGTACTCTGGGTTGCAGATTGACATTACCCTTGAGCGCGGACTAGAAACGAATTCGCAGTGAACGTCTAGGGGCGAAGAAAACCGGGTCGGTGCTCACGGAACCAAGGGAGACCCGCAAACGTATATTGGCCCGATGCTACCGCCAACAAGCTTTCCAGTAACGGCACCGCTGAGTAAACTACCGGACAGGGTGGCCAGCAACATGACTGAGAAGAAAACCGATTCACTGGTAGCCTCCCCGGTCCGAGGCCGACCGCAATTCGGGTCTCGCGCGCTGTTGTTTGCCGGTTTCGGAACGTTGCTAATTCTGATGGCGATCATATCCATCGATTCGCTGTACACTCTGGAAGCGTTCGAGACCCACAATACTCAAATTCGGCAAGATTTTGTTTACCGCGAACATACGCTCGAACAGGTTCGAACCAGCGTGTACGAGTCGGGTGACATCATGAGTGACTACGCCGTGATCGAATCAGACCCGCACAAACAGGAAAAGCTCCGGACTAAGTTTCAGTCTATTCACAATGAGACCCTCGCATCATTGAAGGCATGCATTCAATCTGTGCCCACAGACAAAAGGGAGCCATTTCAGCATCTCGCTGAGGAACTGGACCGTTACTGGTCGAGGGCCGATCCCATTTTCGCGTTGCACGCGACGGAGAAGAAGGGATTAGGTAATTCTGCGCTGCGGAGCGAAGTTCTGTCGCAGTACGCGGAGGCTTTGGCGATCACGAAAGAAATTAGCGTGGTGAACGACGACGAATTGAAGGAAAACGACCGAAGGATTGCGGAAACATTCGTACAGTTTCGGCACCGTTTGCTTATGTTCGCCATGATTGGTTTCAGTTTTGGGTTGATTCTGGCTGCAGCTACCATTGTGTACGCCGGGCGACTCGAGAAGAGTCTTCAAGAGAAATACCGCGAAAGCCTACAAGCACAGCGCGAACTGAAAGAACTATCAAAGCGTCTCGTCGACGCCGAGGAGCGGGAACGTCGCGCCATCTCCCGGGAACTGCATGACGAGGTTGGCCAATCCTTAAGCGCTCTGCTGATTGATGTGGGGAACTTGACAGAGATGTGCAGCGAAGACGGTGCCTTTCGGCAGGGCCTTCATAGAATTAAGACGCTTGCGGAAAACTGCGTCAACGAAGTGCGGAATATGGCGTTGCTCACCAATCTTCTTATCGGCCATGATGATCTCAAGACCCATCTTCCCGCAAATAGGGCGTGTCATCTGGATGAGCGTAGTGATTTCCTTCTCGGACAACAGGTCGATTTGTAAATTCAGGTAGTCCCGACGCTCCCCTCGGCGCATCGTCTGCGCGAGAGTGCACTTCAGAAATTCCGCAGTTTCTTAAGAACGCGAGACTGGAGGGATCCTGCGACTCAAACTCCCAGAAGGTTTCGCAGGCTGATCGCTTTTGAGTTCGGCAGCAGGGGGCGCAAACCGTCTGCGCCGTTTACTCCACTGTTTTGCAGGAAGATCCGCAGTCTTCGCGTATTGGCAGCCGCTTGGACGTTGACCAAAGGGCTAAAGGCCGACCAGTAATGGCCGGCAGAGCCCCCCAGAAAATCCAACCTGTCCGCTCCACCCTGTACGGAAAAAGAATGAACGCTACCGGGTTGAAGCTGCCTGAATGTGAAATTGCCGCTGCTGCCGCCATTACTATCTTCTACCCGGGCTCCACTAGCCGGATTGACACTGTAATCGCAGGTGATGGCATACATGTCATAGGCCCGAGAAGATGTCCAACTGATGACGATGCGATTGGAGTCCTGCAGAGTTTGAGGAAAGGCGGCGCCGGTGCAGACGGGAGCAGGAACGTCTTGGTCGTAAGTACTGACTGCAGCTTGCGTGGGAGTGGTTACTGGATCGCTCTTGTCGATATAGACGGGATAGTTGCCGCCATAGCCATCGATGCTCGCCACTCCCCACAACAAGAAGGTGTAACTCGTACCCGCTTTCAGATTCTGGAAAGTAATCGTGCTGCCCGCGGCGCTGAGCGGCTGAGTCGGAGAACCTTGACTTTGCTCCGGCGGAGGAAATGGGCCGTCGGCTGGGAGTTGGCTGGTTTGGTATTCATCCACTCTCACGTATTCGTAGGATTCGCCAGCGCTGCTCAAGTATCCAATGTCTTCGGTGTTGACTTGCAATGCGGTGGGAGTGGCAGGTAGAACGATCGCAGTGATGTAAGCCATGACATCTCCTTCTCTAAAGTTTAACGGTCTTCGCGTTCGGCAACTTCAGCCTTGCAAGATTTGGAAACACTTCACTCATGTGTCCTCCGCTACTGCAACGCGATCAAAATTGGAATGATTTCCTTACCAGACGCCAGGGGGCGCAAGGCTTTGCCAACAATTGTTCCGAAGGCTTTTTCATGGTCGCTTGCCTTCATGGCATAACCGGCAGAAGGTGACGAGGTAAGCAAGTCTCCTATCTCGATCTCACCGTAAGCAGCATCAACTTTGCAGTAGGCTTTGCCCATTAATGAGATCACTACGCGCTGCGTTTCCGAGGGCTGCTTGTCCAGCACAATACCCGGACGGTACGTGCCTGCGCCGGCAACAACTCCGGCAACTTTGCGGTCATACGGTTTTTGGCTTTCGGCAAGCGCTCCGTTTTCGTCGATGACGACCAGCGTTCCGGGATCAATCACCTGGCCGCCAACGGAATCAAATTGTTCAGCACAATCGGCGCCGGGCAGAAAGATGTCGCCAGTCACCGTCATTTTGCCGTTCACCTGCACGTTGCCGTCAAAAAATCCTGCGTACCCGGTGCTCGATCCGTATACTCCTTTTCCTCCGCTCGTGTGTATGCCCGCTACGCCAGAGACGTTTCCGCCGCTGCTTATACCATGTACTCCATCTCCGTTGGTACCTTTGCCAAGCACGCCGTTGCCAGTTGTCGTGTTAATGCCGGTCACGGCAGCTGTGATGCTATCGCTATAGCCCAATAATGGAGGATGCGCCTGGGCCTCGGTTTCAACAACAGGTTTGTTGACGGGAACCGCAACTACAGTTTTTTGATCTGGGGGTGTCATGAAGAGCTCCAATCTGAATTAAAGAATTTGATTCCTGGCCTTGCATAAGTTGAACTACGAATGCGTGCTCCAAATTTCACCGTCTAGCCGGTAAAGCAACTCCGGCTTAGAGCCAGCTGGTGGAAAAACCTCCCGAACTGGCCAAGATATTTCCGGTGATATACCGCGTATAAAGGCCTTTCGCCGTCCCGCTTTGGTTGAAGTCTCCGGCAAACCACTGATTAACGATCTGCGCCTGCTGTTCTAAATTGAAGCTTGACCAGGGGGGACCGGGTGGCCCGTAAGCATATACATCATCCCCCATGACGAAATTCGTCTGATTCACAATTCCACTGCAAACGAAACCAGGAATGAAACTATTGTGCGCGATTTGCCATGCATGTGTGAGCTCGTGGATGAGGAGCTCGCCATTATTCGGATAGGCACTCCCTCCGGGGCCAAGCGGGTTGTTAAATGCCCGACCAAGATTGCAATAGGTTTTCCCATCCACTCCTGGTGCAGTAAACGCTCTTCCTCCAAGTCCACAAAAATTGGTGAGCTGTATGTTGTCGTAAGGCAGCGTGGACTTAAAGACCGTTTGGGCCAATGCTATCTCCGGCGCAAGCATGGCCCGGTACTGAATCTCGGCATTGGCTACAATCCCAGTCAGAGCGCCAGCTGCCACGCCCAAGATCAATGCTGTTCCCAAAGGCAGCCCCGCGATCGCGCCGACAGCAAAAACCAGCACGCCGCCGATCACTCCAAAAGTTCCTCCGGGACCAAGAGTCGCTCCGAGCCAACCAATCGCTTCTTGCGTCAGGGCGATCACCACTCCCATCGCTCCGCCCACTGCGCTTGCGCCGAGATCCAGTAAGTCATCCACCAACCCCGCCAACGTTCCTACAGCCCCCGACCATTGATAGTCATGAGCCACGGAGAAGCTGCTCGAGTTTACGATCTGGTTCCAATACATCTCGATGAGAGGATTCGAGCCCGCTTCGGGATGGGTGTCATCCGTCCCCAGTGGCGAAACATGACCGGCATGATAGAAAAAAAGCGTTGGGAACCCAGGCCCGATCAAATAGGCGCGCAGCTGAAAGTCAAACGCGGCAAAATCGCTGCTCGAATGCATTACGAATTCAACCGTATAGCTGCCATCACTGCTAATGTTGAGCGTTACTGAACCTCCCAGGGGTGTTCCCTCAGGAGTTACCACTTGCTGAGTGAATGATTTCGTGGAGGGGATGGCATTCAGTTGATTGCTCATCTGGGCAAGTGAAAAAGGCCGGTTCGTCCCCAGCTTTTGCGCAATTAAATTCACGCTGATCGAGGAATAAACGTGATATCTACCAAGAACGGGTAGGAAGCCCTGAACGTCGCCCACATTACCCTCCGTGATTGTTTTTTCGCTTACGGATCGCTTGACGGAGGTGACTGTGCTTCAAATCGGCTGTGTTGTCAATGAAACTGGGTTTTAAGTCTCCCTTAACTGAAAAGGCTTTGTTTCACATGAACTTACGGGCTGCTCTTAACTGGTGTGAGGGGTCGGTTTAGCTGCGCTGAGTGGTCGGAACGGTCGAAACCACCCGACCGCTTGTTGCAACACCAGGCGGACCTGTTCTGAGCAAACCTCGTACGATGCTGAAACTCGTTCCCCATGCATCACCGCAACGCTGTTGCCGATGTTTTCGAAGCTAGCTGCGGAAGCCTCAAGCTACATCTAGATAAGCGACTTGGCGCCCGCATCTGAGCGCGCGAGACCGAGCACCTGATGACCATTGTCAATCAGTTCTCGGATGACTGCCGTACCAATGAAGCCTGTAGCACCGGTAACAAAGACACGCATATTTTTATCTCCTAAGCAATTTGTGGTTCAGTTAACAGGGACGAAGCGCTGATGACCTGACCGGTCACTCCAGTGTGCTGATTACGCAGAAGCACTACGCTCCTTGGGTTCTTGAGCGGCAGCAGAGGCTGGCAACGAGTGTGCGGACGGCATGGTCCACGATGGGTCTGAA
>Ga0182010_10001405_pt1 | contig 12711 bp, 9 predicted proteins | sample 611E1MmetaG_FD_120488 | JGI IMG/M metagenome (GOLD analysis project Ga0182010, IMG submission 120488) | Permafrost microbial communities from Stordalen Mire, Sweden - 611E1M metaG | ecosystem: Environmental > Terrestrial > Soil > Wetlands > Permafrost | place: Sweden: Stordalen | collected...
TATTACCACTAACAGCTCAATACCCATTGTTGCTGATAAGAGCTCCATAACAACAGCCTTTATGATGTCACCAATGGTCATGGTCCCAATCGTGATCATGATAACCACACGGTCCACCTGGTGGAGCAACTGCTACTACAACTAGACTTGACAATAAGAAACCAACTAGCATCAAGAGAACAATTGTCTTTTTGGTTATTATTTTCTTCATTCTAAAAGATTGTTTTAACATTCATTCCATACCTATTTTATTAAGTTGATAGCATTTTAATCCGGTTAGGACTTACATAATTGAACTAAAGAAATAATATCGATAAAATTGTAATTGCCCTTTCAAATCTCATTTATCTTTCAATCCCTTGTTTATATTAGTACATTCATGTGTGATTCTCAGGTTAACTATGTGAGTTTCTAGCCATTGTTTAAATGTTACCCATTATAGTTTAACTTATTTTTATATTAAGTAATGATTATATATAGATAGTTCAATTTGCATTAGGGTTACTAGTGAATAAAATAGGAATGGAGAGTTTACGTTAAGAATATACCATAGGTTTTGCCACAAAAACTGTGCATTTATGAGAACCTGCTCTATTCATATTTGTATGGTTATAAAAAAATTCAATCCGATTTTTCAAAAAAATCCGGGGAAAAATCTACATCTTTTAAAATTCATGACATAAGGATTACATAAATTTCATACTAATTAATTTAAGTCAGTACTAAATATAATATATATTAAAAATATACAATACCTTAAATCTAGTTATAATTTATAGGCATTCTCACGCCTTGCAGTTGATTTTCCGGTGGGCTGCTGGCATCTGATCACCTGCAGCCAAGAAACTAAACTATTTGACAGATAAGATCAACCGTATCACATTAAAGAATGAAATGGAAATCAAAAGGAGTTCAGACAAATGAAAAAGACACTGGGTATTTTGCTAGTAGTTTGTTTTTAATGTCCGTTACCATTGCAGCAGTAATCGCCAAAACCGGAAGCGGTAAAGAAATAGCTATGAAAAAAAGAGTGGCTGGTAAAAAATGGCTATGAAAACTGAAGATGGTGAAGATCTGACAGATCTCTAAAATGTTTTTAGCGAGATTTGGTGATATCGATATAGTTACTATAGTAATAAATATTCACTAAATTATACAAAATGGATGTAGACCCAATCTCATAAACTATTATAGCAACTTTTGGGATGCAAAATTACTGTTCTATTGGTATCCAGATATAATAACTAAACAGCAGAACAAAAATATTCAAAAATATTAATTATTTGGATAATATATTCTTATTTTTATGAAAGTTTCTATTTATAATCCTACATTAATTAGTTTCAAGTGTTCCAGGAGCTCCAGATGTTCTAGGAGTCCCATAAGCTCCAAGAGTAATAGATCAGCAATGTTTTCTTGTTCTGGGATGAAACTTCAGAAATTCAGAGCTTTTAGCACAAAAACTATTTATTAATGAAACTTGGATCTATTCAAAATTATATGGTCATAAAAAGAAGTCGATTTAGTCCTAAAAAAAACGAAATTAAAGGTCTTAGACTTCTTTTTATGACCTATTGATAGTGGATTTTTTTCGCGTATTTCTGCGTAAAGGTTCGAAAAAAATTTAGATAATTATTTATATTTTATATATTGTTTTTATTTTTCCCAGTTTTTGTTATCATTTACTGAGGTTAAAGCTGGACGAGGGGCTGAAAACGGCCTGAAACTGTACCGACTGGTATCTCACCCAAGTAGGGGAAGCTGGTTGCTGGGGAAGGACAAGACACAACCCAAGCTCCTGTGCCATTATAAACATACTGACAAGGGCCTGACCAGTTCCATCCCCAGCCAAAGCTGTCACCCCAGCTTCCTCCCCCGCCCCAAGGTCCACCACGGTACCAACCAGGACTTGCACTCGTTGTCACTGCTATCAAAGATACTACAAAAAGGACTGCAAAAAAAATGGACAGCACCTTTTTCATTCTACTAGGTGATTGTTTCAACAATTATTTCACTCCTTTTGGAACTTGCGCAGCTAAATTGAAAAAAACACACTGTCGACAAAATTGTGATTGTTCTTTCAAATCTCGTTTATTTTTTATTCCTTTATCGACACTAGGAAATTTGTATGTTATTCTCAGTTCAACTATGCAAGTTCAGAACCATTATTAATTAGCATTCGTATATATTAATTCTTCTATATTAATAAATATTTATTATTTAAAAGTGGCATCCGAATATTTATTAATTGTGCTTTATAGGTACTATACAAGATGTAAATAACAAAGTTATGTTTAAGAAGCAAAGTGGTTTTGGTATCCTCTAACTAGAAACCAGTATTGAGATTAGCAGTCTCAAAACTCCTTGATGTAAATGAAGACTGGATAACAGGAAACAAGTATGTAATAATGGAACAGCAATCACAACAGAAGATTAAGGAGTATAGGGCAGATTGTACAGAAAATTATGCATGCTACCCTACATAAATAGTCACGAAAATTTGTTATTTCAGATAATTTTTACAGTGCCTAAATTCCGATATTGGTCTTCTATCTAACATTTGCATTCTTTGATCATTTTTTGGAATTTTTCTCATGAGTTACTTGCAGGGTAGAAGGTTTATAGACTTTATGCATTATCATATAAACATTCGGCACTCTGCCGCTGAAATTGGAAAAAATACATAGATTTTAACACAAAAACTGTGCATCAGTAAAAACGATAAAATCCTGTTTCTTGTGATGAAACAAAAGAATTTACAGAACTTTCGGTGCACTGCCGTTAAGTTTTGTTTCAAGCGAGATTCCAAGACCTTTCCATGTTCTTCGAGTTTAACAATCTAAACAGTTTTCTCTTTTACGATACTCTCAAGTCTCTGTATTAAAGAAATTATGGCTTCAGGATCAACCCCGGATAATCAGAATCTCTTCACGTGTAAGCATAATAATAAAATAAAATAAGAGCAATTTTATATGTAACTTTTTTTGAAACAAAGAAAAATTGTAGCCTTGCATAGGCTACCTAAATAGTTACCAATTTTTATTTTTTTACAATTTTTGTCAATTAATTTTTTTGCTAGTTTATCAGCGTTCGCGCTGGAAATCATTGTGATGACGTTCGCGGTTCCCATGATGATCGTGGTCATGGTAGCGGTGATGGCCATGGCCGTAGTAGTCCCCGTATCCATACCCATAGTCAACTATTGCCGGGGTCATAACCACTTCAACAGGTTGTGTGACAACAGGTTGTTCTACTGCAACAGGTAAGTAGGTCCAGTCCCAAACAAGAGTCCCAGGATTATATACCCCTTCATAATCCTGGTAGTATGTTCCATCATAGTAGTGGTCATGATGGCCATGATGACGGTGTTCATGCCAATTACGGAAGTTATGTTCGCCGTGGTTGAATCCGCGGTGGTCACATTGGTTGAATCCGTGATGGGTTACCTTGGTGGTCGCGATGGTCACCTTGGTGGTCTCGCATTCCATCTGCGGCGCTTACTATAGTAGCTGTCATTGAAATTATTACAAAAAATACTACTAAAATAGCTAGTGTATTTTTTCGGTTCTGGTGCAAAAATAATATTTCCGCAATTTGACACTATAATTCTTACCTTTGTGTATCATTTTTCCCTTGATGATATTGATTAATTTTCCTAATTGTGAAGTTTTTCACTGATTTTGCAACAAAGCCAGATTTTTTGCACCAGAACCATAATCTCTCTTATAGGATAATGTCATAGAAGTCAGAGAGTATGTTACTTTTTGCCAGTAACTCACTCCTATTTTTGCAAGTTAGATTATTGTTTTATACTGCCCAGCAACTTGTCTTGGAAAGTTATAACTCACTTGAGACTTTAAAACGATGTTTCCTCGGAGATGGGCATAAAACCATAGGTTGTAATTTTTTAGCTGGAATAATTATTCCATTCTCAAAAACCATAAAAGAAATGTAGTTAATTCAGTTTGAATATTTTTTCATAATCTCTATTAAATCAAAATCAGCATCCATTATTTCCAATGGTGCTGTTTAGTAGATTCCATGATAGCATATTCATACAAAATAATGTATGATTTTCGTGTGAATATTGTACTAAAGCAGGTATTGATAAGATTATACATTCCTCACACATCTAAAGAAGTAGGAATACTGCTGATTCTTGAAACTTCAGATTACTACTTTTTCTTTATCGCTTAACACGGAAGACGCCGTTAACATTGGAATTAACCGATAAAAACGCTGGATCAAATAATTCTTGGTCTTGGGAATTGGGTGATAAAGCACTTCTACATCCAAAAAATCTATGTAGAATAGCAGTAAAGAACAAAAAAACATTGTTAATATTAACTGTAAAGAGTTCTACAGAAGTAATTCAGTAACAATTTTAAGGTATACCAAAGTGAAAAGTAAGTGAACATTATTAAGACTTATGCACTTGAAGTACAAAATCAATGGCATCAAGCCTCCAACTGTATAAAATACATATTTAACCATAAAATCTATTGTACCTTCTTTCAGACCTCAAGTGAGTAAGTCCAATAATCTCAAGGAAAAAAATAAGCTTTTCAAAGTAAGTTAAATAGCTATACAAACAAACGAGGCTTTAAAGTGCTAATTATAACTTTTGTAGAAATCAAAAGGAACTAACAAAATATGGTACATCGGAAAAAGAAATAATAGGATAACAAAAAAAAAGAAATAAATTCAGAAAATATAATTATGCAGAAAGTAAGGGTTCATTAAAGAAAATTACTACATCATCAGTTGTCTACTGGAATGAGAATTGCCCCTGAACCCTCTAGATTTTTGTAGATAAATGCTGAAGTATAAGCAAGGACCATGAATTTAAAGCCCTGGCCAAAATCCATCTCTACAAACTTACATATCATATATACAAAGAAGGCAAATTGTACAACACAAAGGCCCATTCCGGCTAATGTGAGTATTTTCTGACTACTGCTACTACTGTCTGGATCATCTGATTCTTCGGACATTTCTTTCGACTTTTCTGACATTTCTTTCTGACCTCGCAAATAAAGGTGCTAAAAGTATTATGTCTTTGGTTTGTTAATTTTGTCTTCAATTTATATTGCTTTTAATTAAAAGATTTGTTATTATTTTCTGGATTTCTGATTGATTAAAGCCAATTACAAGTGTAATTGATAGTAAATTTTGACGATTCCAAAGATATCTAAGTCTCTAAAACAAATTCCATTTATAGGCCATTTCAATGAATTGTTGAAAATTGCAAACATAAGTTCCTCTTTAAATTTTCAAAACAAAGGGATCATGCCCTTTTTTCAGTTGAATCAATTACTCTAGGAAACTACCCTTTTACTGCAAGCATTGTTCAACAAGTTTAAGAGTAAGATAATGTCTCAGGCTTTAATCCATATACCCTAGCTTTTATAGAGTCCTTAAAAATATATAAAAACACGGAAAGCTTCAGCAACAGCATCTTAAAATTAAGATGTATTCGTATCTCGTAAAACATTATATTAAAAACACTCTCCAATTTAATTAGAGCTTTTTGTGCAATATTTCTATACGAGGTTATTATTTATTAAATATACTATATATAACTTACGGGGCTAACAATGCACACCGGAGAATATAGTTATCAAAAATTGAGACATTGTAAAGTATCGATTTCAAATTAATGGAAAGAATACACATCATCAAATCATGGCCAGAACCTGAGATCGCAGATTTGTAGAATGTTGAATTACCGGAGAGTTGCTGGAGTGAGGGGCACTCAAACCGGACAGTGCTTTTAGCAACAAACTACTTTCCCAGATGACTCATTTATAAAATGCAACCATATAAAGGAAGCTGTATGCCATCTTCTATACAAATTCCAAACTTTGAAATCACTAAGCTATCCTTATTTCAAACTCATCCATATGTTAGACTAAATGCTGATTATTTTCATACTGTTTATTACAAAAAAGAGTACCAGAAAAATATTTTCCTACAAATAAATTGTTTAACTCGATGAAATATTATTTTATTTATGAATTATTTATTTAGAATAAGTCTGCTGCAATAAATCATCTTTTCGAGTGGATGCCGGAAGGAAAAAATGTGATAAAATCAAGATAAATTATATAATATATTGACATTATAGGGGACAAACAAGCGTAACTATTTATAAAAGTAACACTAATGTTAACCTAGATAAAACAATATCAACCATAATAAACATTGTTAAGAATGAGAAAATAATAAAAGTAAGTTCAGTAATATGTTAGTTCAAATGAATAATATTAAAATAAATAACAAAAAGCAGAATCACAAATAAATTTCTACAAAAATAAAAAAGCAGTGAATTAAATGGATAAAGCGCGTATAATTGAGGAAACAGCGGTCAGGATAGCCAGGGAACTCAATGCCGTCGCAATCGTTGTCTCTGGGGAGCTGAGTTTTGAAGGGATCGACACTGGAGTGATTCCGATTTACCATAGCTCTACGCGGCCGAAAAGAATACTAGCTCATCTTGTAATGACTGGCAAAGATGGAAAATGCCCTGTAAGGAGTCTCAGCGACCAGATAAACAGAGAAGTTTCAAGCAACGCTGATCACCTCCAACAGGCTGTGGCAATAGAATACGTGCTTGGGAAACTAAAAGGCGAAACTGTTATAGGTGTGGTCGAAGCCCGTGGCTCCATTTCAATAGTTGTGCACAATCTCGATGAAAACCCACTTGTAAAAGCCATGAAGAAATTTCAAGAGAGGATAAAACCAGAAGTAATGAGCGCAATCATGAATATTTCTTGTGACATTGCCTTAGCAGGCAGGGAAGGAAAGAGAGTAGGAACCGCCTTTATTTTAGGGGATTCCGAAGAAGTCATGAAACGTTCTCATCAGATAATTATTAATCCATATGCAGGTCATGATGAAACTTACAGAAATCTCCTTGACAAAAAAAACTGGGAGTCTATGAAAGAATTTGCCCAGCTTGATGGGGTTTTTGTAATAAGTGATACAGGCCTTATACTTGCAGCAGGGCGCTACCTTGATGTTGATGGCAAAAATGTGGATATTGAAAAAGGATTAGGAGGTAGACATGTTTCAGCAGCCGCAATCAGCAGGGATACATTTGCAATCGCGGTTGTGATATCTGAGTCCGGAGGAGTTATCAGGATATACAAAGATGCAAAAGAGACTATCTGCATGGAATCCCTGAAACCTGCAATAAATCTATCTGATCTCATAAATTAATAACTTTGGATTCTATATTTGGAATAGAACATTAATAGTTTCAATAAACACAATCAAACTTGCGCTGGTGCACCCTGCTGCAAGCAACGGGTTATGTTCGCACCCGCGTTAGTTATATAGTTTTATACTGAAAGTCAATTATTTTCATTTGCTTATATGCTTGCTTTTCTTCCTGAATTCCCTGATTCTGAACATAATTTGTTATAATATAGGAAGTCATTCCGTCTCCGACTGTTCCAATGTATCCACCATCACTTCATAGTTCTATACCCAAAGCTATTTTTTAATTTCAGGGCATTCTTTGAAGATATTTCTAGCTGTTATGCTTTAAATAACTGCATCACTCTTGGAGGAGAATATTTTGGCTCAGCTCCAACAAAAAGGTGTACATGATAATCATCGCAGCTAATTGCATAAAATTCAAAAGAATATTTTTCATCAATCTCAGAGAATACGTTTTTTAAAAAATTAACTGAATCATAATTTCAAAGGTTTTTACGGTATTTCATACAAAAAAAACCATGTTATAGACACAATGGTTTGCACTTCTTAATTCCATCTACAACAAAAGGTGATTAAGGATATAAATCAGTCATTTAACAACAGTTACTGGGAAGTTTTCATCCCCGCAGCAAGCTGCGGGGTATTCGAAAGAAATAAAAAAGTAACGTCTTTATATTCCATTTAGCTTTCTGTTCCTTTTTTAATCCGTATTCTGATCTTCAACCTGGTACCTTCTTTCTCATAGTTCTTATCTCCTTTTTTTGAAAATTGACTTCTCTGTACGAAATGTACTTTTTAACCCTGCTACAATATCTCGTAGGGAACAGAATCAATATCTTTCTGGCAACACTCAAGTCCGAGATTTCAACAATTAAGGATAATTAAGTCCGTTTTAGGGGTGGAACAATGGTTGGAGTTGCATCCCTAGTCCACGAATAGATTTCGCTAATGAATGTGTTAAAACCATAACAATTAAGATCTCTACCATTGTAATGGAAAAAGAAGAAGGGAATCTTGTGAGAAGGTAACCAAAAATTAGGACCGAAATAATTGCTCCTACCATATCTATAACCAGTATAATTCCATCTCTTATCAGTCTCATTATCTGGATTCTGTAAGAAATCCCTATGAAGCAGACCTTACTGCTATTTTGTTAACTTTATTTTTTCATATATATGATTCCACAATTGAACAGTGCCGATTCGATAAAGCCTACGTAGGATGTGTAATTGTAACACTTCTAGGAGCCGATATTCTTAAATTCGGAAAAATAAAAAATCTTGAAACCCTGGTTGCAAACATAGGAACAGCAGGAATTTTAGATGGAATATTTTTTAATGGGTTCATACCATCCTCCGAATTTAATAATTAGACTCTATCTATGAGTAAATGAACAAGATGGACATTGAATAAAATTGTTAGTAATTCAATTTAAATCGGAGCAGCGCTGCAATTCCTCCAAGTTTATGAAGCTTTTCTCCGGGTTCAAAGGCAGTGCTGAAAACAACAACTTTTCCCTGAGCCTGTTCTATCTTCAGGAGGAGCTCGTCAATATCCACCCCTTTTTCCCGCCCGTTTCTCAAGGTTTCGTCAGCAATGAGCAGCGTCTCGATAGCTCCATAACCAAGAGCATTTTGAACATCTGCAAAACCATAGGCTGCTTTGCCATCCATTGAGATTTCTCGAATAAGATCTTCTATCAGAATTGATTCACGGGCTATGCGGGATTCCAGCATGATCCTATCAACTGCGCCCCTACGAAGTACTTCCTGAAAGCCAGACATCCCAATCATGGCCGTATCTTCTACTATTGCCTTTGAAGCCATAGAAGGCTCAGTCTCATAGAAATACTTCAAAAAATCGTCTTTGGTAAACCCTGGTCCTGCAATAACTAAAGAGGCATCCTCAGGAACTGCATGTCTAAGCTGCTCAAGAATGCTCCTAAAGAATTCATTCCTTAGACCTGTATCCCGCTTTCCGGATGACTGGTGAATGTGGGAGTAGATCTCGATTCCATAATGATGTACAAAACCAATATCTACATCTCCTTCTTCAATTGCAACAATAACCACCTTCGGATGCCTAGAAGCCTCTTCAGCATCCTGAATTCGCTGGAGCTGGTCATTCTTCCAGTGCTCTTTAATGACAGAAATGTTAGTTCCGATCTCGACATTAAGGGTGTGATAGGAGCCAGCATCCATCCCATGCTCTATCGGCCCGTGTATCCGCAACCTGTTAGCAAATTTATTAAACTCCATTTCTTCAACCCTAATTCCGAGCCTGACCTTTACTTTCTCAACCTTTTCGGGGCGTATTTTATCGCTTGAAGTATCAGCTTTCCTTTTGGTAAGAGCAAAGACAAGGTCCGATGTTTCAATAATATATTTTAGATGCCATAGGTCGTCGATAGATTCGATTGTTACTGAAATATTCCCTTCTCTTCCTTTAAGAGAACGCTTTGTAACTCTCATATCTTTCTCACCCCCTACATTTCAATCTACCTTTCAATTAACTCTTTGGCTTTATTTTTCTATAATTTATTCAAAGTCTTCATAACTTCTTCAGCTTTCTCTCGAAATTCTACTCAAAGTCCTTCTTAAGATTCTTCTTTTGCTATTTCTCCAAATTATTCTTCAGCTTCCTCTCTGCTACCCTCATGCTCAAATTTTACTTCAGAAGTTTCATATTCTCCACTCATATGCTCTATTTTTTGACTTTTTCTTTCTGGTTTTTGGTTCTTTAAATCCGACTCTCCAGGAGGAACCATCGTAGCAACCTGATCTGGGGATGCAATCTGCTTGACGAAACGAGGATCTCTAAGTTCATCTACATAAATTTTGTAGATTTTTTTTGAGATGTCATTCTGGTTGAAAGTGCCTGGGACAATCTCCAGAATATAATCACCATGCTTCCGGACAGCAAAACTAGGGCCGCCGATCACCCTTGTCTCATTTTTGAGCTCGAGCCCGACTGCTATGCTCAGAGGCACATCCTTAAAGTAATTTCGATCTCCCCTAATGATAAAACCTCCCTTTCTCACATATTCTCCAGATTCGGGAGTCTTTGTGACCTGTTCAGATCTGACCCAGTAGCAGTCCCCATTAAAGTGGCCTTCTTTCCAGAGGCTGGAATAAGAAACTGCAAACTGCGCAGCTTCTCTTAACGTTGATTCAGGGACCTCCTCTCCTGTGGTCTTGACAACTGTCAGGGGAGCACCAGGGGTCTGAGTATGGAAGACAATATCTCTTTTTTCGATGTATTTTTTGAAAATTTCCTCATTGGTATCAGCATCTCTGCCTCCTACAACGAGAAGATTATCCGAAGATACAAACCATCTGAAACGATCATACCAGTGCTTTTTCCTGGACACCTGGAATTTTTTCCTTGATTTTGCAGTCTTTGCTTCACTTTTTTTCTCCATAGCTTTCCTGGTATTTTCGATAGCTTTGATAGCACCTTCACTTTTTTTGCTAAACTTTTTTACTTTTTCGTAGTATTCCTGAGCGTTCTGAGGCACTGTCTTCCGTATATCAAGGTTAACGCTCTTGCCATCAAGCTCCACGGTTACAGTCCCTGTCTTTTGGTCAATATTTGTAATTCTTTGCGCAGCAGGTAATGTATATTTTGCTTTTTTAAGAATAACGCGTATCTCATCCCATGAATAACCCTTTGATCTCGCTCTATTGAGCACCGAAAAAAGCTTCTCGATAAGCTGATAATTAGCATAAACAGTTTCTGCAAGCATATTATTTTTTCCAATTTCTTTATCGAACTTTTCAAGGCTCTCTTCCTGCTGGAGAAGCCGCCTTGCATAAATATTTAAATTTTTTTCTGTGGTCTCAGCTTCCTTCACTTTTACGATATTTTCAAGCGCCTTTTTTCCGAAGAACTCGTCAAGCGCCGTATTGAAGAAATCGAAATATTCTTTTTCACATTCTGAATAGCGTATAAGATCAAAAGGCAGCACATCGAAAGTTTCCATCTTTCCATTGATTTCTTTTTTTACGTGCTGAGGTTTGAGTTTAAGACCTTCAGCTTCAATTATCGTTTCATTTTTAATTTCGATCTCGACTTCAGACGCAATTTCAATTTGAAATTCTCCATTACATGCATTCCTTGCCCTAAATAACGGGGCGAATAAATCAATCATAGCATTGGATAACTTAGAAGCATCCTCTTCTGATGCTGCCTTCGCAAGCTTAGATTTTTCAATTTTTGCCCTCGAGCAGACTTCTTCTGCAAGAACTCCTCCTAAATTGAACCTTGTAGCAATTGTACGGATAATGTCAGCTGTAGATTCGGAAAAAGCTACCATAAGGTCCGAAACCTTAGCATCTATTGGACTGAGTTGTGCCTCAGGAAGTTCGTAGATTTCTCCGCTCCTAAGCCTGCGATCCCGCATGGTCACAGGGTTCATTGGAAGGATAATTTTGTTTTCAGAATCAACGAAAAGTAAGTTACCCCGAGCAAAAAGTTCCACAATAAGAGTACTCCGGACTCCTGCCCTCTCTGTCCCTATTTTAACGATTCTATCAAAATCATGCTGTTCCACAGATACGATCCTGCCACCTGTCAGGTACTTTCTGAGTAGCATCGGAAAAGCTTTGGGAAGATCAGGACTTGCCCCAAAGTTTTTACTTAGATGGATGCGTTTACCAGCCTCGATAACCAGGTTGTCCCTACCTTTATGAAAAACATAAAGGTTGATGCGAATCTCCTCATTTGAAAGCTGGTAGATCTTCCCTATCTTCGCATTAATGATGGATTTTGGGCCTGCATACAACTCAGCAACAACCGCAGCAACATCGGCACTTGACATATCATGTTTCATGAAGTGGATATTAATAGAGGCTTTTCGTATAAGTCTTTGCCAGCCAATCAACGCTTCGGTATTTTACTGGCCATTTCGATACGCTGCGTATAGATCAAGCGAAATTATTGATAAAGAAGGCTATTGAATAAATTCCAAGAGAAATAGAGAATAAAAAAATTGAGTAAATATAGCTGCAGATGCCATATTCAATCCTTTTTATCAGCTAATACTGATATGGTAATTAGTTGGATTAAAACTAACATAAATACCTGTATTGTTTATCTAGGATTAATTCTGTAAAATTCAAGTTAATGGTTATGCCAATAAAGTTTTTTTCTGTCTTGTTTTCACGGATGCAGAGATTTTACTATAAAACCTATGCATCAGTGTAATTGAAAAATTTTATTTTGTACCTCAAGTGTGTAAGGCCTTAAAAAAATAAATAAATTTTTTTCACCGTAAAGAATATTTATTTAAATTTTACGACGAAATGAACCCAATTTCCAAAGTTATTTTATTTTTCAGTCGCTCTGGAACGCTCTTCGGTGGTCATGTTTGCAAGGCACTCAACTTCGTTTATATCAAGTCCGAGACCCTTAGCTACGCGGCTTCCATAGTCTGGATCAGCTTTAAAGAATAGGGCTGTCTGCCTGAGTTGTATACGTTTCTGGGAA
>Ga0182010_10001406_pt1 | contig 12706 bp, 10 predicted proteins | sample 611E1MmetaG_FD_120488 | JGI IMG/M metagenome (GOLD analysis project Ga0182010, IMG submission 120488) | Permafrost microbial communities from Stordalen Mire, Sweden - 611E1M metaG | ecosystem: Environmental > Terrestrial > Soil > Wetlands > Permafrost | place: Sweden: Stordalen | collected...
ATATCGTGATTTATATCATCGGATTTTTCTTTTTCGGCCTGGTAGCCATGGCTTTATCTAATTTGCGCATTGTTCAGGAACGCTTAAAAACTAAAGGGGAGTCCTCTAAAAATTTCAGCCGAAAGTGGCTCTCGATTATTCTTACGGTCATTGTCGGTATGGTTTTGTTAGGCATCGGTTTCGCCAGCATCTTTTCTCCACAGTTTATCTCCGCATTGGGTAGATTCATGCAAGCGGTTTCAAACGTTTATGACAAAGTTGTCTTGTTCCTGTTGTACGCCATCGGTTTTATTGTTCAGTTGATAAGCTATGTCTATCAATGGTTAATAAATTTGATCACCAAAGGGAAACAACCGGAACCGCCAACAATGGAAGCAGCTGCGCCTCCAACCAATGTAAACGGGAATACGCCCGGGACCTTCCCTGAATGGATCCTTACTACCGTGAAGGCAGTTATTTTAATAGCAATTGTGGGAGCTGTGATCTTCCTGATTTACAAAGCCGTCCAACGCAGGCATTCCATGCAAACAGACGAAGATTTAGATGAAGAAAATGAATCGCTCTGGAGTTGGGGTGGTTTTAAATCTGATATTGCGGAATTTTTCAAGATGTTGTTTAGACGATTTCAGCGCAAAGCTAAAACCGTTCCTGCTACTGCACCGATAAACTGGCAGCCGGAGGAAGATGTGAAACATAGATTGAGTATCCGGGAGATTTATCAGCATTTGCTCTGGCAAGGCGCCCGTTTAAGCATCCCGCGGGAAGATTTCGAAACACCGTCCGAATATGCTTTACGCCTGGGCCAAGCGGTGCCGGAAAGCAGCGAACCGCTTAATAAAATCACCGGTTTATATCTTGATGTGCGTTACGGAGAACAACAGATCGAAGAAAAAACGACGGCTGATGCCAATACGCTCTGGCAAAACCTGCTTGGTATTCTTAATCGGCCTGCAGGGGAATAATAGAAAAACGTAATCTTTATTCCAGGTTGTTAAAATTAGTGTTTTTGTATCACCTGGCTATAAATTACTTTGCCGTCTGGGTCACGAAAGATTAAATTAGCATTAGTGGCATTAACGGTCACATCCATAAAGGCATAGTCATTACTGGCATACCAGACACTTTCGGGAGAAATATACTGGCGCGGATCGTCGGGCTTTCCGCCAAATCCTCCGCAGATAACATAATTGACACCGGATTTCTGCAGCAATTCCAACTGATGTGCGTGACCTGAAAACACCATATCCACGCCATATTTTTCAAACAATGGTGATAATTTATTAATTGTTTCCGGATTATCGTACCATTTCCAACCGTCGGTAATTGAACCCGAAGCATAATAGAATCCGTGTCCCACGACAATTTTCCAGTCATCCTTCGGAATACTGGCCAGCTGATTTTCCAGCCAGGCGCCCTGTTCAGCCGTAAAGCTTTCAGCGCTCCATTCCAGGTCGATCATCAGGAAATGCACGTTCCCCACATCGATCCGCTGCCAGAGCCGTGTGCCGGACTGCAGCACCATCCCTGACGGTTCGCAATAGCCCTCGTAGCGGCCTAGTCCGCCTAATAAAGTGTCATGATTGCCGACTATATATTTCGCCGGAATCTCCGATGTGGTTACGGACATTGTTTTCAGCGCTTCCTGCCATTGACTATCTGTGAATCCATGTTCAACCAGGTCGCCGAGATAAAAAAACATATTATATCCCTTAGCCGGGTCGACGATCTGGTGCAGCATTTTGGAAGTCAGGTCGGTGCGCGAATCCTCCGCGCCAAAATGGGCGTCGCTTCCCACCGCGAAATGTAATGGTTTTCCCGCCGCCGGCGGACTGTTGAAATAAATTTTTTGACCGTTATTGACCTGGTACCAGTATCTGGTATCAGGCTGTAAATTATTTAATGCGAAGACGTGCTGCTTCGCTGGTTTTTCTTCATTCAGTGTGAAAGAAGCATTGTCCGGTCCCCATTTGACGGTATTGCTGGTGGCTTTCTCCGTGTTAAAGACAATTGCCAGGTTCGGTACGCCGTTAACACCGGAGCCGTCTTCAATCAGCAATTGCGGTGATTGGCCGCCTTTTAACGGCCCCGGAATCATACCGACATAAAAGAAGGCAAAGACGAAAATTACGATTCCCAGCAACGTCCCGGCGCGCACGAAAAATGACAGGATATTAGTGCTGTGTTTCGCTTGTCTGGAGTGCAGATGCTTTTCCAGCAAAGTCAGAGCGGCCAAAACCAGGCCGAATACTCCCAGGATGATAAATAGTTTCTGGAAAGTGCCGTTGACCCGGAAAAGTCCGATGGTGCCGTGCTGACTGAACGCCCAGCCCAGGAAAACGAACATCAGCGCCGCGGCCAGTATTGCCAACCAAAAGAAAATATTCTTCTTCACCGTAAATTGCCTCTTGATATTTACTATTGCCAGTCCACCTGAGGTGGATGGCAACCGCTGTGTGAAAATAGACTTTTATAAGAAAAATGCGTTATTGTCCTCATGATCCTCACATTGTGTGTAGTAATCCCCGTGAGTTCGCCACGTCGCTACATTCTTCGCGATAGGATTAACGCAGTCGTTTAATATACTCCACTAACTCAGGCAGTATTTCGCCGGCTTTACCGCGCAGGCTGATATCGCATAACGGGGTCAATTCCGTTTCATATAAATTAACCTCGATCAAAATGCCGCCATTGCTGCGGACTTCCAGCGGAAAATCGGCAGCTGGATAGACCAAAGCCGATGTACCCACAGTCAGCATGCAATCGGATTTGCGGGTTTCACGCTGGCAAATTTTCAAGACATCGAGTGGAATCGGCTCGCCGAACATGACAATGTCCGACTTGATGATACCGTTGCATTTGGGACAACTGGGCGGTATTTTATCCATTGAAATATCGTCTCTGTCGTATCTGGCGTTGCATTTGATGCAGCGCACCTTCTTGATGTTTCCATGAATCTCTGCCACTTTTATGCTGCCTGCCGTCAAATGCAGGTTATCGATATTCTGGGTGATAAGATACTTCATAATGCCCATTTCTTCGAGGTTGGCCAGCGCATAATGTGCCGGATTCGGGATTGCTTCATCGGCGGCCTTTAAAAATTTCCAGTCGCTGCCTGCTCCTTTCATCGTTTTTTCCCAGTGCGATTTAGGGTTGGCCAAAAACTTTTGGTAGCCGTCCATCGGCGGCTCTCCTAATTCCGTCCACAGACCGCCGGGGCCGCGGAAAGGCCGGACGCCGCTTTCGACTGAAATACCCGCGCCGGTCAGGCAGGTGACATACTTGCTGGTGAATATTAGTCTCGCTGCTTTTTCAATATCACCGGGCATGTTATTAATCCTAAAACTACTTGATTATGGACTATCGAATCTTGATTCCTCGAATTTTACTTCAAGAAATAATCATTTTTTTCAGCGCTTCCAGACTTTCTTTCGCTTTTTCTCGCGGTCTTACCTCGATGCAGTAATCGAGGACATCTGCTACACTCAGTTTATGCAAATAGCGGAGGAAATCCATTTCTCCTGTGCCGATTACCAGATGGCGCCGCCTATTGCTTTTCTCAAATCGCCGGGTATCATGCAAATGCACTTGCTTAACATGTTGCAGGTTCTTGATGAAGAATTCCTCTTCCATCGGATTATTCCAGCTTTTCGCCAGATCCCAGCATAATGCCAGTTTATTGTCATTTAAATAAGGCTGCAAGATCGAGAAAACAAAATCATCTACCCTTTCGTTCTCAACGCAAATCACAAACCGGTTATCAGCCAGTTTAATTAGCATATCCAGGTTTTTCACTACAAAATCCTTGAAAATGGGAATATCTTCTGCAGGGACATCGATTACCGGTATTGTATCTGTTTTATAAGATATTACTCCTCCCAGATGGATAGTGATGATCTGAGCATGAACCCGTGCGGCAAAATCAAAGAGCGCCTGGAAATATTCCATCACCCCCTGTCTCAGATAATTGCTATATTGAAAAAGCGACGTTACTTCGTCAGGCGCATGAATGGCAACGTGGATTCCCTTTGTTTCGACAAAAGCAGCAATTTTGTTCAATTGTACCTCAGATTGTGTTTCGAAAGATAAATGCGGCGACTCAACTGCGAGCTGAATGCCGGCAAAACCGTATGAGCATATTCGAGCGCATCTATAATCGATTTATCATAGACAGCATGATAACTGACTCGATCGAGAATACAGGATAATTTTGAATTTTGGTTTTCGTTCATTTGGATTTTTACATCAACAAACTACGCGGTCTATATTGTATTGCTTCGGCCAGGTGCGGCGCTTTAATTATATCACTATCCTCATGGTCTGCGATTGTGCGCGCCAGTTTTAAAATACGGTGGAAAGCCCGCGCCGATAGATTCAATTGTTTCATTGCCGCTTTAAGCAGGCTCTGCGCCGATTCTTCCACCTGGCAGTATTCCCGGACATCTGCTGCCGACATATCGGCGTTACTGTTCAATTTTGTACCTTTAAAGCGTTCCAGCTGCTTTTTCCGGCTGGCCGTAACCCGCGCCTGTACTTTCTCCGATTTTTCTCCCAGCCGGTCGTCTGCCAGTTTCTCGTAATCGATACGCGGCACTTCGACGAAAATATCCACCCTGTCGAGGAAAGGCCCGCTGATTCGTTTCTGGTACCTGGCGACCGTACCTTGTGCGCACGTGCACTGCTTAACCGGGTCGCCGAAATAGCCGCAAGGACAGGGATTCATCGCGCCCACCAGCATGAAATTGGCCGGGAAGGTGACACTCCCCTGCGCGCGTGAGATCGAGACCACCCTGTCTTCCAGCGGCTGCCGTAATACTTCCAGCAGGGTGTGCCCGAATTCCGGTAATTCGTCTAAAAAGAGCACCCCGCGGTGGCTCAGGCTGATTTCTCCAGGTTTGGGAAAATGCCCGCCGCCCACCAGCCCGACATTGGAGGTTGTGTAGTGCGGTGAACGAAAAGGCCGCTGCCGCATCATCGGGGTGGAAGGCGGCAATAACCCGCTGATGCTGTAGATCTTGGTCACTTCGATGGCTTCATCGTTGGTCATCGGCGGCAATATGGAACACAACGAACGCGCCAGCAGTGTTTTACCACTACCCGGCGGCCCCATCATGACGACGTTGTGACCGCCCGCGGCGGCAATCTCCAGCGCTCTTTTTACGTGTTCCTGCCCTTTGATATAGGCAAAATCGATACCGGTCATCTCCGGGGGAATATATTCTTCATCCGCGACGTTGATGGGCACCGGCAGCGGCTGGCCTTCTTTATTGAGATAGGCGGCAATTTGAGCTAGATTTGCGAAAGGTAATATTTCCACGCCGTCCACCAGCGATGCTTCCTTCGCACTGGCTTCTGGCACAATAATCCGTGAGAATCCCTGTTCATGGCTGGCGGCGACCATCGGCAGAATGCCTGGTGTATGACGCAGCGAGCCATCAAGTCCAAGTTCTCCCAGGAAAACCAGGCCGTCAGCTTCCGCTGGAGCTTGGCCGGTGGCAATGATGGTCGCTACGGCAATCGGCAGGTCGTAAGCCGGGCCGGCTTTTTTCAAATTGGCTGGCGCCAAAGCGGCCACGACCCGGGTACCCGGGAACCTAAAGCCGGAATTCCGCACAGCGGCGCGGACACGCTCACGGGCTTCCTGCACAGCGGCATCCGGCAAACCGACAACAGCAAAGAAAGGTAGTCCGCCTGAGATATCAACTTCTACCTCGACGATGACCCCTTCCATTCCCACGACGGCACAACTTCTAACTTTTGCTAACATGTGATTAGGAATTATGTTACATGTTAGTAGTTGATACTGTCAAGCTATTTCAATTTATTAAGGAAATGTTTAGTTACCGGACGGTCCATTGATGGATGCATCATTGTTGTAGCCGTTGCTTTCCCAATAGCCGCGGAAATTAGTGTTCGACGATAATTCGATACGAGTTACCCACTTTGCCCATTTATACCCGAATTTACCGTTGGCTACCACCTGAAAAGGGAAACCGCGGTCCGGGGGCAAAGTGATGTCATTGAGCTTCATCCCCAGAATTATGTTGTTGTCATTCAGGTATTTTAAATCCAGCGAAGTGTAGCCTTTTGGGTCGTCTGCGGTGTAAAAAATCGCGATAACCGCATCCGGTTTGACACCGGCGTCTTTGAAAATAGCGCTCAATGCGGGGCCGGTCCACTTTGCGGTGAAATTCCAGCCCTCGACACAATTCAAATCCATCAGCTGCGATATCTGGGGATAAGCCTGCAAATCAGCATAACTCAGACTGAGCGGGTGGTCTACCAGCCCGTCGACGGTGAGTTTATAGGTATCCTTGTTAATGACCTGGGTGCCTTTCAGAGCATTGTTAAGCTGGTCTTTGATCGCAGTCAGCTTAACCCCCTGAAATTCCGTCGCTTCCACTTCTCCCGGAACAGTGGTATATGTCACGCGACTACAGGCTGATAACGGCAGAGATACCAATGTGAGAATTGCTGATAAAGTTAGAAACAATAATTTAGATTTCTGCATTTTAAGTTATACACCCTCTCCTTGACCCATATGGGGGCGAGGGAACTACGCTTAAACTCCCGCCAGTTCTCTGCCGAATTGCAGCAGTCTTTTCACCCGCTCTGTATCATTGGTTTCCGCGTATATCCGCAGGATCGGCTCGGTGCCGGAGAACCTGATTAATAACCAGGAATTATCTGCCAGGATAAAGCGGAACCCATCCTGTGTATCCAACCTGGCCACTTTGACGTTTTCGATACTTCTTGGCGCACCGTTACGCACACGATCGATGATGGCCTGCCTCTTTTCTTGCGGGAAATGCAGGTCGATCCGGTCATAATAATGCTCCCCGACCTTGCTGTAAAGATAGGCTAATAGCTGTGACGGTGTTTTGCCGGTTTTTACCATGAAATCCAGGAAATAAAGTCCCGCCGGAATTGCGTCACGCTCCGGGATATGTCCGCGGAAACCATAACCGCCGCTTTCCTCGCCGCCAATCAGGGCATTTTGTGTGATCATCAACGGCGCGACATATTTAAAGCCCACCGGAGTCTCGTAGACCGGCACTTTGTAAATTTCCCCCAATCTGTCGAGCATTGCAGTGCTGGTGATGGTTTTCACCAGCGGGCCGCGTTCACCCCGCACTTCCAGCAAGTATAAACAAAGCAGCGCAAATACCTGCAACTGTGTCAGAAAGCCCCCTTTTTCATCAACAATACCGATGCGGTCGGCATCACCGTCTGTGGCTAAACCCACGCTGGCTTTTTGCTGCGTGACGAGCGCTAAAAGCTTCTGCAGATTGACGGCAATCGGTTCAGGATTAATTCCCGGGAAACAGGGATTACGTTCGCCGTTAATCTCTGTGATTTGAGTAGTGCCGCCGCTCAGCAGCCGCTTGAAATTTCCCGCGCCCACGCCGAACATGGAATCGACGGCTACCTTGAGGCCGGTATTGCATAAGCTGTCGAGATTAACGAGCTTGCTGACACTGGCGAAATAGGCGGGTGTCAAGTCCATGTATTCAACGGCTTTGGTATTTAATGCTTGCGCTAGCGGCATTGTATTAATTTTATTTGCGTTAAAAGCCAGGTCGATGTATTTTTCTACCTCGAGCGAAATCTCTTCGGAAACACTGGCGCCGGTTTCCTCGCGGAATTTAAAACCGTTCCATTTTGCTGGATTGTGGCTGGCTGTGATGGCAATGCCGCCCCCGGTCTTTTTACTGATCACCCCGAAAGAAACAAACGGGGTGGGAATTGCTTTGGGCGAGAGATAGACTTTGATGCCGTTGGCTGCGATTACTTCGGCAGCGGCAGCGGCAAAATCTTCGGAGGCGAAACGATGGTCGTAACCAATATAGATTCCGCGTCCGGCCAGCCCTTTTTGTTTCAGGTAATCGGCCGCACCTTGCGCGCAGAAACGCACATTAGTAAAGGTGAAATCGTCCGCAATGACTGCCCGCCAACCGTCCGTGCCGAATTTAATGGGGTTATTCATTGTTCAACCTCCATGCGAAAAATACAAATCCCAACATCCAAATCCCAAACAAACTAGAAGAAAAATATTATAAAAATTACTTTAATTGTTTGTTAATTCCAGGTAGCCGTCATCAGACGGTTTTTCCCATTTGATGTTAATCTTCAGGTATTCTGCTAGACTGTGCGTTAAGCTGTATGGCACGTATGGTTCACCGATCTCCCATTCAGTGTGGTCTTCGATCGGGTGGTAACGCAGTGTTTCCTTATGCGGTTTAAAAGCGTGGATAATCGCCGTAATGGGTTTTAGCCTTAAATCCGGATTTTCTAATACATCATCGACAGACAAAAACTTCGGCTTCTTTTGTAATCTTGACGGTTCGATCCTGACGTAGATTGCCTGCGGGATTGGTTCCGGCACCCGCCATTTATGGATATATAAACGGAAATTTGCCTGGATGGGATTGCCGGCTTGATCGACAGATTCTACCGTTGTTTCCCAGTATATTTTATTTTTAGTTTCTTTACTTACCATCTAATCTCTCTTCTGTAAGCTGGAATCCATTGAAAAAGTCTAATTTCTTTAAGATTAATCTAATATATCAAGGATTTCAAGCAGGGTTTTAACTTCGAAATTCGGCTTGGTTGCGTCCTTCCATTTGAGATCGCGGCGGTTCAGCCAGCAGGTTTGGATGCCGAGTTTTGTGGGGGTCATGATATCGGATTTAGAATCGCCGATATGCAAGATATTCTCCGGTTTTACTTTATACTGATTTAGCACATGTTTAAAAAAAAGGGGATTTGGTTTATAAACCTGCAATTCTTCGGAAATAAACCGGTTATTAAAAGGGTAAATGTCATTAATATTTTCGAGCATATCAAAATCGGCGTCAGTTGAAAGGCAGACAGGATATTTAAGTCCGAGACTGCTCAGAAATGGTTTCGCATCTTGAAAAGTGTTATGTACTTTATGGGCGTCGATTATCGCATTCGCTGCCAGTTTCGGGTCATAATCAGATTCAATCTCTGTAAATAATTCTGCGGCCGTCTCTTCATTGATCGTTCTGACACTTTTAAACTGTTTATCATCAATTCCAGCGGCATCCCATCTTCTCCGCAGAATCTCCTCGGCTCTTTGCCCATATTTTCTCGCAATTTCAGCCGGGAAATTCTCTCTGAGAAATTTCTGCCAAAGTGTTTCTGAAGTGGGCTCGACATCGATCAGCGTCCGGAAGAAATCCACGCTGATGATTTTAATATTTTTCGCTTTTTTCATATAGTCAGGAAATCCTAACTAAAATGTCATCCCAGCTTTCGCCGGAATGACATTTAGCATTTTACATTTGTTATTTATTTCGGATTTCGTGCTTCGGATTTATTCAGTTATTTCTTTTTTCCGAAAGCAGCTTTTTTCAGGGTTTCCACCATATCGAGCTTTTCCCACGGCAGGTCGACATCGGTTCTGCCGAAGTGGCCGTAAGCCGCGGTTTTCTGGTAAATGGGTCGCCGCAGGTCGAGGTACTTGATGATGGCGGCCGGCCGCAGGTCGAAGTATTTCTCTACCAGCTTCAAAATGTCATCATTCGGAATCTTGTTGGTATCGAAAGTCTCCACCGAAACGGAAAGCGGTGCGGCTTTACCGATCACATAAGAAATCTGGATTTCCAGACGGTCGGCGATACCCGCGGCCACCAGGTTCTTGGCGATATATCTGCCCATGTAAGCGGCGCTGCGGTCAACTTTCGTGGGGTCTTTACCGGAGAAAGCGCCGCCGCCGTGCCGGGCAATGCCGCCGTAGGTGTCCACCAGGATCTTGCGTCCGGTGAAACCGGTATCGGAAGCAGGGCCGCCGATAACAAATCTACCGGTGCCGTTGACATAGAATTGTGTATCTTTGTCGATCAATTTCGCAGGAATGACTTTCTTGATCACTTTCTCGATGATGTCGTGCCGGATTTGTTCATTGCTGGGTTCCGGATCATGCTGCGCGGCAATGACAACATTGGTGATGCGCTTCGGTTTGCCCTTGCTGTATTCGACAGTCACCAGTGATTTACCGTCCGGCCGCAGGTAAGGAATGATCTTCTTTTTTCTGGCTTCGGCCAATCTCAGGCACAGTTTATGCGATAAAGCAATCGGGAGCGGCATCAGTTCCGGTGTTTCGTTACAGGCGAACCCGAACATCATACCCTGGTCGCCGGCGCCTTCCAGGTCGAGCGCATCAATCTTTTTCTTTGATTTGGCTTCCAGTGATTTGCTGACACCCATATCGATATCCGTTGATTGTTTTTTAATACCGACAATGACACCGCAGGACTGGTAATCGAAGTTATAGGCGGGGTTGGTGTAACCGATGCCCTGAATCGTCTTACGTACAACATCCTCAACATCGACATAGCATTTGGTCGTGACTTCGCCCAGCACCACGACCAGGCCGGTGGTTACTGCCGTTTCGCAGGCCACTCTGCCCATTGGATCCTGTTTCATGATCGCGTCCAGGATGCCGTCGGAAATCTGGTCGCAAACCTTATCGGGATGCCCTTCGGTAACGGATTCCGAACTAAGTAAATATTTACCTGATTCCATAAAACAATTCGCCATTAATTCTCCTTTTTACGTCCCTTCCTGCCAGCTTGCCAGATATTTTTGCTGTTCAGGCGTCAGTGTATCAATTTTAATCCCCATTGAAGCGAGTTTCAACCGGGCGACATTTTTATCAATTTCGTCAGGCACGCTGTAGACCTTATTTTCCAGTTTGCCCTGATTTTTGATCAGGTATTCCATGCAGAGCGCCTGGTTGGCAAAGCTCATGTCCATTACGCTGGCGGGGTGCCCTTCGGCAGCGGCCAGGTTGATCAGTCTGCCTTCGCCCAGCAGGAACAGTTTGCGTCCGGTCTTTAATGTATATTGTTCGACAAAGGGGCGGATTTCCTGTTTCTTTTTGGAAAGGCTCTCCAGCGCCGGAATATTGATCTCCACGTTGAAGTGCCCGCTGTTAGCCATAATGGCGCCGTCTTTCATTACCTGAAAATGCTCTTTATCGATGACATTTTTATCGCCGGTGATCGTCACAAACACGTCACCGATTTTGGCCGCTTCGGCGATCGGCATTACTTCGAATCCGTCCATCGCGGCTTCCAGCGCTCGGACCGGTTTAACTTCGGTCACCACGACACGCGCCCCCATCCCCTTCGCTCTCATGCCGAAACCATGCCCGCACCAGCCGTAGCCGCAGAGCACGACAATTTTGCTGGCCCACAGCAAGTTTGTGGCACGGGTGATGCCGTCCATGGTGCTCTGTCCGGTGCCGTAACGGTTATCGAACAGGTATTTCGTCTCGGCATCATTCACCGCAATGATCGGGTATTTCAAAGCATTCTCTTTTGCCATGCTGCGCAGTCTGATCACGCCGGTCGTGGTTTCTTCGGTGCCGGCAATGATATTTTTGATCAATTCTTTGCGTTTGGTATGTATCGTCGATACTAAATCCGCGCCGTCATCGCAGGTGATCTGCGGTTTATGGTCGAGCGCGGTGCTGATATGCTTGTAATACGTTGCGCTATCTTCGCCTTTGATCGCGTTGGTCGGGATGCCGTATTCCACCAGCGCTGCGGCGACGTCATCCTGGGTGCTGAGCGGATTCGAGGCACAAAATATAGCGTCCGCGCCGCCTTCTTTTAAGGCTAATGCCAGATTGGCTGTCTCGGTGGTGATGTGCAGACAGGCCGCGATGCGGATCCCTTTCAGGGGTTTCTCTTTCTTGAACCGTTCGGCGATGAGTTTGATCACCGGCATTGACCGCCCGGCCCACTCGATCCGGTTTCTCCCCAATTCGGCCAGGGATGCATCTTTGACATCATAGTTTTTCTTACTTGCCATGTCGACTCCTAATCAGTATTTACCTCTAAACTGTTCAGACACCTTATCAGGTATATTTACTGTTCCCATGATGATGGGTTTCTGGTGACAGTCACTGCCGCCGGTGCTGAGCAGATGGTGTTTACGCGTAAATTCCAGGTAGGCCGCAATTGTCGCGTCATCGTGTCTGGGATGCCAGCATTCCAAACCATTGATATATTCTATCATATTTTCTGTAATAATTCGGGTTTGTTGCTGCAGGTCTCTGGTGATAACAGCCAGTGAAGTCCCGCCGGGGTCATTGCCGTGCGCCAGTACTAATACCCCGCCGGCACTATGAATTAAATGTGATGCCTCGGCCAGCGACAGCGGATATTTGGGTACATCGCACTTCACCAAATACCGGTCGAAGGCTTCCTGTGTATCCTGTACGATGTGTTTTTTTATCATGTAAGCAGCGATGTGTGGTCTGCCAAAAGCGCCGTCGACGCCATCCCGGATATTTTGCATGTCCTGCTCCGTGAATAAGGGCAGGCCTTCACTTTTGAATTCATTATTAATTTTTTCTAAAATTTCCCGTGCGCGTCTCTCACGGTGTTCGCGCATCATTTGCAGCTTTTCGGTCAGCGCCTTGTTGTGAAGGTCATAGTTGTAGCCGAGAAAATCGAGGGAAACGGCTTTGCCTTGCGGCGGCAGGAAGGTCACATTCAATTCTACCCCGGTAACATATTTGATACCGACTGCTTCGGTCAGGGCTATCGCCTTTTCCTGAGCAACAACCGAGTCGTGGTCGGTGATGGACATAAAACCGATATTGCGTCTGGAGGCTTCTCTGATCACCTCTTCTACGGGCAGCGCCCCGTCTGAACCTGTGCTGGTATGAATG
>Ga0182010_10001409_pt1 | contig 12696 bp, 16 predicted proteins | sample 611E1MmetaG_FD_120488 | JGI IMG/M metagenome (GOLD analysis project Ga0182010, IMG submission 120488) | Permafrost microbial communities from Stordalen Mire, Sweden - 611E1M metaG | ecosystem: Environmental > Terrestrial > Soil > Wetlands > Permafrost | place: Sweden: Stordalen | collected...
GAAATATGCTCGTAATGTTGCTTTCGTAGAAGTGTACGCTCAGGTCAAGAATGACAAAGAATGTATAGAGCTTTTACTATTGATATTACAATTATCTACCACGTAATTTCTATAATGTTTTTTATAAATATCGATCTTTAGCGGCTTCTTGCCAAAGTGCATTTCGAGCTTGTTTTGTTAATTTCTTTGTTCTTTTTCTAATTTATTGCTTAAATATTATTTCGGATTTCGATATTCGTATTTAGAAATTTAAAACAGTGTTACCGTCACGATCTGGCCTTTTTCCAGCATATCGATGTTTTCCGGGATTTCGATGTAGCCGTCGGCTTCAGCGATACTGGTGATGGCGCCGGATTCTTTGAACACGGATACCGCTTCATCTCCAACCAGTTTTACCGTAAGGAATTGCCTGCGGCCGGTGCTGCCGGGAATCCGGCGGGAGAGTTTGGCTTTGACGGTGTCGCCGGAACGCGACGGCAAATGCGCCAGTTTTCTGATCGCGGGTACCAAAAAAAGATAAGAATTGATCAGGCAGGAAGTTGGATAACCGGGCATGCCCATCAGCGGTTTACCTTCGATCATCGCAAAGATGGTCGGTTTTCCGGGTTTTACCTGTACACCATGGAAGAGGATTTCGCCCCACATATCAATAACATCCACTAGCAGGTCGCGCTCGCCCACGGATGACCCTCCGGAAAGCACCACAATGTCACTCTTGAGGGCTTCTTTGACGGCGGCGCGTAATTCCTCGGCTTTATCCCCGGCGATGTCAATCCTGACCGGTATGCCGCCGCTGGCGCTGACCAGCGCGGAAATTGTATGTGAGTTAATATCATAAAGCTGCCCGGGCTGCAGTTTTTTACCGCTCTGTACTACTTCTTCACCGGTCGGAATAACAGCGATTCTGGGTTTCTCGTAGACCTTGATTTTAGACAACCCCTGTGAGGCAATCACGCCCACTTTCCCGGCGTCCAGCACGATACCGGCCTTTAAAATAACTACCCCTGCCTTGATATCTCCACCCATTTTGCCGATATTGGTACCGGGTGTGATCGATTTGAAGACCTTGACCTCGTTCTCTTCCCGTTCGGTGTCTTCTACCATGATTACGGAATCGGCGCCTTCCGGCATCACCGCGCCGGTAGAAATTTGAATGCATTCACCGGATTTTATTTTTTTTGTGGGGTTTTCGCCGGCATGCAATTCGCCGATTATTTTAAACACCTGTGGCTTGAACTGCCCGGCGTCAAAGGTGTCTTTGGCCTTAACAGCGTAGCCGTCCATTGCGGAGCGGGTGAAAGGAGGCACATTAATTTTGGCGACTAAGTCTTCGGCCAATATTCTATTTACCGCATCATCGATGAGCACGGCTTCAATGCGCATAATGGGGGAAGTATGCCTGTCGATAACTTCTTTGGCTTCCTGATACGAAATAAGCGCGCCGAAGGGTCTCATCTTGTTGCCTCCCTGACCAGGTGCCCGATTTCGGGCAGAATGATTTTATCCATTGCCAATGTTGCTGCGCCCAGCGAGCCCGGGAAGCAGATGATGACCTTGCCGTTAATTATACCGGCAGTCGCCCGGCTCATAATGCTGGCCGTGCCCAATTCCTGATAGGTCAACTGGCGGAAGAGTTCGCCAAAACCGTCCAGTTGTTTCTCCAGCATCGATTGCACGGTGTCGACAGTCACATCTTTGTGGCTCAAACCGGTACCGCCGCTGGTGATGATGACCTGGACTTCTTCTTGCTTTATTAATTCAATGATCTTGTTTTTCAGCACCGCGGCATCGTTCTTCAGGATCGTGTAATAAACAACCTTGTGTCCCTTATCCAGCAAACGCTGTTTAATCAATTTGCCGGATTCATCGGTTTCTTCGGTGCGGTTGTCAGAGGTAACGAGCACCGCGCAGCCGACGGTTTTGTTTTCGTGTGTTTTATGTTCGTGATATCCCATCGTTTCAAATCCTAAATGTTAAATCCCAAATCTCAATAATCAAGTGACCTTAGGTCAAAATTTACTGTCAGCTGAGCGCTCGTCTTAAAACCTCGGTTTGCAGAGTATCTCTTTTACTTTCAGGTCGAAGAAATTATTGGAATAGACCGGTTTGAGTACAACGGCGTAGTCTGCGCCCCTGCCGCTGCCGGCAATTACGATCACATCTTCATCGACGCGCACCAAGCCGGCGTCCGCCGCCATCACGGCGATTTCGATCACGACTTTCATGCCCTGCCCGAGCATGCGTAAGGTATTCGCGATGATTAACCCGATTTGATGGGAATTGAATTTGTCGAGCATACCGCCGCTGACACCGCGGAAAAGATGGGTCGTGGTCAGAATAATGCCGCCGTTAGCGGTGATTTTCTGGCGGTTTTCTTCGGTCAATTCCTGGGTGTTTGGGCCTTTAAGACCGGCGGAATGGGTTACTACCACCACTCTCATGCCCTTGAATACTTCAGTCGCGCGGGTAGCGGTATTGCCAAGAGTAGTAGCGACTACGATGGTTTTGATCCCCAGTTCCGCGGCGCGTTTTTTGGCAATGAGCAAGACTTCTTCGGTATTCTCAACACCTTGCTTGTCAAAATAAACGATTTTTTCTTCCATCATCGGCTCCTCTTTTCGAAGGTACAACTATTAGCATCAGATTAACACTAAAGTGAGAGTGAAATCAAGCTGACACACAAAAGTAAAAATCCAGATAACAACTACCAAATTTCAAACAAAATAAAATATTTTAATCTCAAATGCAACTTTCGGTAACGCTGAAACGTTATAATATCAACCATATGGAAATCGGGCAGGAACAAATACTTGTAGCGCGGGCGAAAGCAGAACCGCAGGCATTCGCGGAATTGTATGAGGAATACTACAGCCGGATTTTTGGTTATGTGCTGCGCAGAACGGCCAACCTGCAGTTGTCCCAGGATATAACCTCGGAGGTCTTTTTTAAAGCGCTGAAAGGGGTGGGTCGATTTAACTGGCGCGGCATCCCGTTTTCCTCGTGGCTGTACCGTATCGCGGCGCATGAAATCGCCAACAGCTACCGGCACACCGCCGGTGATAATAAGTATTTGCAAGAAGTACGCACATCGCCATTTTCGCAAGAATACTTAAACGCCGAATTGGAACTGCGTAAAAATGAGGAATACCGCACGCTTCAGGAAGCAATTTCCCGGTTGCCGCCGAAATACCAGGAGGTCATCGCGCTCAAGTACTTCGAGGACAAAGAAATAAAAGAGATCGCCGGGATACTGAGCAAGCCGGAAGGAACGGTAAAGTCGTTATTGCACCGCGGGATTGAAAAGCTGAGAAATATTCTCACTCAGGATGAAAGGCAGGGAGAAAAATGAATACGGAAGAACTGGTTACCAGACTGGAACATATCAATGTGCCGCGTATGGAATTCGCGTCGCACAGGCAACAGCTCAAGCAATATCTTGCGGAGACAAACCGGCTGCCGCAACAACCCGTTAATATTACTGAACTGCTGCGCAGCAAAATGCGGCACCTGACCGGCAGCTTGATCGCGCATCAACCGGTGTGGAAGATCCTGTTCATCAGTTCCGCAGCCTGGATCGCGATCGCCGTAATAATTGCATTTGTGTTTTTCGCGCCGGTATCAAACAAAGGAATAAACGCCGCTATGGCCGCCAATCTGGCGCTGAGTAACCCGCAGATTAAAGCAATGCTTCCCGCCGACGGCGCCACCACCGTTACCGCTACCGATATCGGTAACCATAAGATAGCTATCTTTATTCAGAGACACAGCGTCTATATTAATGCAGAAGTGGACGCAAAGGGCGTGCTGCAGATCAAAAAAATCACTCATATTACACCTCTCTTTCCGCAGCAGGGTGATAGCGGTCTGACGGCGGAAGAAAACGAGCAGGCTTTGAGTTTAGCTAAAGCAGATGCCCGTGTACAGGCTTTATTGGACGGCGGCGCGAACATCAGCAGGGTTGAGGTGTTGTACTGCAACGTGGTGACTAACAATATCGATATGGGAAAAATAACAAACATTAAGGAAAGGCTGGTGTTCGTGCAATTGTGGTCTGAGCAAGGGGAAAAGGGATTCCTGGTCAACCTGGAAACCGGCGTGATTATCGGCATGTAAAACAAGGGTCTCATTTCTATGCGGAACTAAGAATAATTACTGGAGGAAATCGATGAAAAATAAATATTTAGCGTTGTGGGCTGTTATGATACTAATTTTAAGTAATCTGGCTGCTTGCGGTTCACCTGCAGTGGGAACACCAAGCAAACAAAACATGGTAGTGAGTTTTCCGGATAAAAATCTGGAAACCGTGGTCAGAGAAGCCATTAATAAACTTTCGGGCGATATCCGGGCTTCCGATCTGCAGTTACTTACATCATTAACTGCCAGAGAAAAGAATATCGTCGATTTGACAGGGTTGGAGAATTGCGTTAACCTGGTATCGCTTGACTTGGGAAGTAATATTATCAAAGATATCCGGCCGCTGGCAGCATTAAAAAACCTGACGACTTTGAGCATTTTTAACAACCGGATTGAGGATATTTCACCGTTGGCAGAGCTGACCGGTTTAGCCGACCTTCAACTGGGTGGCAATCAGATCATCGATATTTCACCGCTGGCCCGTCTTGTAAATGTCACGAGCCTGTCGTTGGCGGCCAATAAAGTGGCGGACATATCCGCATTATCTGGAATGACATACATGTTGAATACTGACCTCGGCGGGAATCAGGTCACCGATATTACGGCGCTCGCCGGGATGAAAGACCTGACGTCGGCCATCCTGTCTATTAATAAAATTAGCGATCTTTCCCCGTTGGCTAATCACGTTAATCTTGTTTCCCTCGAACTTAATAATAATCAGGTCTCGGACCTATCGCCTTTAGCCTCTTGTGTCAATATTGTTCAACTCGGTCTCAGGCAAAACCTTCAGATAATTGATATTTCGCCGCTGGATTCTATGCCAAAACTGAAAGATCTGCAATTGTGGGGAAATCAGATCAAAGACATCTCGCCTTTGATGTCATTGAATAATCTGAAAACCCTCTGGATTGTCCATGATAATCCGTTGAATGATGAATCGTTAAATAAATTAGTCCCTCAATTGAGAGCAAAAGGAATCCAGGTAATGTAATTAACCACGGTACTTACTGGCGGAACGGGATACAGCGCCGGTTCTAATCGGTGTTATCCCCGGCCGTTTTTCTTGACACTCCAGATTGCCGATGTTACACTTCTTTTATATTCCCCTGAGAAACAGCCTCATCCGGGAAACGTATAGCAATGTTACAGAAAATCGGCATCCTTTATCACCCCATGAAAGAATCCGCGGTTAAGCTGGCCAAAGAGCTGGAAAAATCCCTGACGGCCAAAGGTTGTTCCGTGTGGATTGAATCATCCTGGGAAGGAGAATCATCCAAAACCAAATTAAATGGCACCGATCTTGTACTCAGTATCGGCGGCGACGGTAATATTTTAAGGGCGGCCCAGACCGTCATTCCGGGGAAAACCCCGATCTGCGGTATTAACCTGGGGAACCTCGGTTTTATGACGGAGTTGACGGTCAAAGAAACAGATGAAAAACTGGACCGCATCCTGGCCGGTGAAGGCTGGATCGATGAACGCTACCTTCTGGAGGCGGAAGTGACGCCGACTGAAGGCGTTCCTCAGGGTGTTTTTTATGCCTTGAATGATGTGGTGATTGCCCATGGTTCAGTGGCCAGGGTTATCTACGTCACGGCCAGCATCGATGATGAACTTCTTACTACTTATAAGGCGGACGGTGTGATTTTAGCCACGGCGACCGGCAGCACCGGTTATGCTCTGGCGGCGGGGGGGCCAATTCTACACCCGCAATCAAAAAATGCTGTTCTGCTGCCGATTATGCCGCATCTGAGCGCTAATTATAGCCTGGTAATCCCCTCTAATGTGACTGTACGGCTCAGCCTGCAGGCGGTACACCCTGCCACGCTCAGCATTGACGGACACACCAATTTACCGTTAAGCAGCGGCGCGGTGATTACTGCCAGACGCAGCCGTCATACCATCCGGTTTTTAAGGATTCATCCGGAAACATCTTTTTACAGCGCTTTGGAAAAACGATTAAAGGGGAAACAATAAAGTGGTTAAGACCGTTTCGATAAAGGTAGAAAAAGCGAATATCAGCGAAGTGCCAAGCATTCATAAGCTTGTCAATACCTTTGCCGGGCAGGGAGTAATGCTCGCGCGTCCGCTTAGTGAAATATACGAAAATATCCGCGATTTTATCGTGGTCAGAAAAGGCAAACGGGTTATCGGTTGCGCCGCACTGCACGTATTATGGTCGGACCTGGCGGAAATTAAGTCCGTGGCCGTCGATGAAGAATTACAGAAACAGGGCATCGGCGACAAACTGGTTAAAGCTTGCTTAAGAGACGCGGAAGAATTAGGTATTACCACCGTATTCTGTCTCACCTACAAGCCGAAATTCTTCGAGAAAATGGGACTGAAAGAGGTGGAAAAAATGACGCTACCACAAAAGATCTGGACGGAGTGTTACCGCTGTTCCAAATTCCCCAATTGCGACGAAACAGCAATGACGATACAAATATCCGGGAAACAGGCCGCAAAATGAAACCTGCAAAAACATTGGCCAGTGAAGTAGTTTTCAACGGGCACGCCGTCAAACTCAGAGTGGATACGATTCAGATGCCGGACGGACGGCAGACCAAACGTGAAATAATCGAACACAGCCCATGCATTGCCGTTGTCGCTATCGACGAAAAAGATAACATCCTGCTGGTCAACCAGTACCGCGAAGCAGTCGGCCAAGCGCTGCTGGAAATTGTCGCAGGTGGTATTGATGGCGATGAAGAAGTAGAAACCGCGGTGAAAAGGGAAATGCAGGAAGAAACCGGTTATCTGCCGCGGAAACTGGTCAGACTGGGCGGCTATTACTTAGCGCCGGGTTATTCCACGGAATTCATGCATCTCTACATGGCCACCGACCTGGTGCCCAGCCGGTTAACGGCTGAAGACACCGAAGGCATCAAAGTCGTGAAAATAAAATTACCGGAAATCCGGAAAATGCTGGCCGAAGGTAAAATCAGCGACGGTAAGAGTATTGCCGGGCTTTATATGTTCCTTGATTACCAGAATAAACTCAAATCTCAATAATCAAACATCAAACAAATTCAAAGTACAAAATTCCAACATTCATCACGATGAAAATCGGGATCCAGATCTGGAATAGTTAACTGTTTTTACAAAAATCTATTTTTAACATTTTAAGCAAGTCCCAATCCAATTTTCGGATCGTTTCCTCCACGCCTTTTGAAAACGGGTAATTACTTATCTCGGATTCTTTGATCCAGGCAAAGTCATCATGCTCTTTCGATAGTGTGACTAAACCGGATTTTTCCAGCGTACATAACATAGTGATGCCGATAACCTGATCGTTTGTTGTTTTCATAAAGGTCCAGGTACTGATGGGGAAAGCGCACTTTACATTTAAAGATGTCTCTTCTTTTACTTCGCGCACGAGCGCGATTTCGGGGGATTCTTTAAATTCCAGTTTGCCGCCGGGTAATTCCCAGCTATGCGCGTCGCCGCGGGCGTTTAGAGACCGTTTAACAATTAAAAATCTGTCGTCTTGAAATATCAATGCTTTAACCGCGCAGAAATATCTTTCATCCATGTGGCGACATCCCTTCATCAAGCAGACACTTATGCAAAAACCGGTATGCTATATCCGGTTTTAACCCATGCCGCCGGAAAGTTCCCGGCCGCCGAGCAAGTGCATATGCAGATGCTGCACAACCTGCCCGCCCTGCGGTCCGCAGTTGATCACTACCCTGTAACCCTTCGTCGCAATCCCATGTTGCTTTGCCAGTTGGCGGGCAACCTGTAACATGTGTCCCATCAGCATTGTCTCTTGCTCGCTAATATCATTCAGGGTGGTGATGTGCTCACGGGGAATAATCAGGAGATGCACCGGCGCCAGCGGATTGATGTCGCGGAACGCAATTACTTTATTATCGGTATAAACCACATCGCTGGGAATTTGCCCGGCAATAATTTTACAAAAAATGCAATCCATGTTTCTGCCCTCCTAATCCTGTCAATTGTAACTGGATACCAGACAGCCCCCATTTTACTAGCTTTTGCCGCGGACGTAAATAAGTATTTCGTTTTCTGATAAATCTCCCGGTTTTATAGTCAACAAGTACTAAAAAATTTAGTTTATATTAATCAAATTTTTTAAAACAAATATTGACGGAGGGCATTTTCGGTTGTACTGTTATGATAGTAGGGTATGTGGTGAAGGCTTAAAGTGAGAAAAAGCAGATTAATTATTTCAGCATTGTTGATAGTTTCAATATTGGTAACATCCACTCTATTCGGATGTACCAGTAAATCCAATACAACATTGCCGGAGAGAAAATATCAGATCGTCATGGCCAAGGATATTATTGATTCCAAAGGCGCGAAGTGGAAAATATACCAGTTGCGGCTGACCCTTGACGGCGGTGCCACTTTTACTGTAGACTTAAACCTTGCTGATGGGGACAAGGTGGATTGCTGGTACAACACCGAAAAACCGGCGACAGGCGGAAGCGTTGATTTTAAAGTCAGAGCCGGAAATAATATTATTTATACATCGACGGCAGCGACTACGGCCTCGGGTGGTAATACTTCCGACCGGCTGCCTACTTTTTCCGCTGCGCAGGCCAATGGGACCAGTTACAGGTTAGTTTTCCATAACAATCTGGCTGATAAAAATTCGAAGGAAACCATCTTTACAGAAATAACGTATCCGGGGAAAGATACCGGCGATGATTCAATCTTTATACCGCTGGAGACAAATTAGTATACGATAATTTAATGGGTTGCAGGTCCGGCGGTTTCAGCTAAAACTGCGTTTTGTAACTTAAAGATAACTTAACTGTTACTTTGTTGTTACCTCTTTTGTGTAATCTTAATGTTACTGTAACCCCAATGGTCTATTGTATTACACGGACTGGGTAATCAAGAGAACCAGTATAAATGAAAAAGGTCGTTAGCGGGTAGCGAAATAAATACTCGCAAAATATAAGAAGGGCGTTGGAATGATTACAGATGCCCTCGTAAACTTGAAGGGGTGGGAAATATGGCGGTTTGGAAATTAAAGAGTTGCCCCCGTTGCAGCGGCGACCTTTTTATACAGCGTGAAACTGACGGCTGGTATGAAGAGTGTTTGCTGTGCGGATATCAGAGAGATGTATCGAATCTGGTCACCGTAAACAATCTGGGACAAGTTAAAGTTAAGGGCCAAATAGCAACCGGACAGAAAATGTACACAGATGTCCGCGTGTCACCTGCTAACTAGCGCCCCCGGTCACATCGTGACGCTTACAAAGCCACTCTACCGTGGGTAAAACAAAAGCCCCTCGCAAACATCGAGGGGCTTTTTTATTATCCTTACTAAATTCGCAGCGATTTATTTTAACCGCCGATTTGCCGCATCGAACGCGACGATGGTTTGATTCCTGTACTCAGGTGATGTTGCGCTCGTTTAACGTCTGCGGCAGATTGGATGATTTTCGCCAGCTCGGCAATGGTGGCGCCGCTGCGCAATGGTCCACGGATATCGATTTCGTCATCATCCAGCAGACAGGGACGCAGTTTGCCGTCAGAAGTGAGGCGGAAACGGTTACACTGCGCGCAGAAACAATCTGTCACCGCGCCGATGAATCCCAGCGTGCCTTTCGCGCCGTGTATTTTGTAATATTTGGCAGGGCCGTTCCCAACTTGCGGAAAGTGCGGTTCGAGTTCACCGAATTGCGCCCGGATGATCGATATGATTTCCTGCGTGGAAACCAGTTCATTACCCTGCATTTTCGCCCATGTAAAGGGCATATGTTCAATAAAGCGGACATTCCAATCATCGGTGATGGTCTTGCGCGCAAAGTCCGTGATTTCATCGGAGTTGATACCTTTCAACACAACCATATTGATTTTTACCGGCACCAGTCCAATGTTTTGCGCAACTTCAATTCCGTGCAGCACATCGTCCAGTTTATCGCCGCCGGTGATGTAAGTAAATTTATCGGGTTTGAGAGAATCCAGGCTGATATTGACTCGCTGCAAACCGGCCGCTTTCAGTTCTGCGGCGTATTTAGCCAGCAACGTGCCGTTGGTGGTCATCGAAACTTCATCGATACCAGGCGTATTTGCCAGCAGTTTAACCAGGCGGCTCAGGTAGAGTCTGACCAGGGGCTCACCACCGGTTAGACGGATTTTACTGACACCGATGCTGGCCGCGGCCTGCGCTACTTTGTGGATTTCTTCGTAACGCAGAGTGTCTTCATGCGTCTGGTCGTGGAATGATGTCGAAGCGCAATAGATACAGCGCAGGTCGCACCGGTCGGTGACCGAAATGCGCATGTAATTAATGCGGCGGTGGAAAGAATCTATCAGATTGCTCATAATTCGTTACAATCGATAATTTACCTGAGAAATTTTCAGATAAATAAAACCAGCTGTAGGCCATTATTCCAAAAATTGAGATATTACTAAAACAGAGGGAGAAATAACATCGTCTCTAATTTGAGTATAGTCTGTTTTACAGGAGGGGGTCAAATCCGGCGCAGCTAAATCTGCTGGAGTTCTTTCTCCGGGAAGGCCATGTTGTAGCCGGTTTTCTCGGCTTGCATGATGACATAACCTGCCGGATTATCCATGACTTCGACAACTGTGCCTTCCCAACCGGCAATTTTGTAACCGCCGGGCCAATTCGGCCTATCTACAACTTTAATTCTATCGCCAACTTTGAACATCGCCATTTGTATCTCCTTGCCAGACTGTTGATGAGAACAGAATTGCGCTCATATTCCGGTGGTTTTAATATAGCATACGATTCAGGGAGAGACAAGGACGGGTAATAAATTCCAAACTCGAAAATCCAAATACCAAATAAATTCAAAATAGTAAATAATGCCGTTTTCGACTCTACGAAAGAACTATGTTATTCAGGAATAAATCGTAATTTCAGAAAGACATTGAATCTGACGGATGCTTGTTCATGTACCAAAAAAGCGGGAGAAAGAGTAAACTGGAAAGTAATGGAAAATAATCGAGAGCAGCTATCTTCGGAGAATTCAGTTATCTTTGATAAAGATCTGATCGAACCGGGGGCTTTGTCCGTATTGAAATGCCTCGCAAGTTTACTCGAAGTTCAAAAAATACAGGCTTACCTGGTCGGCGGATTCGTGCGTGATGTTTTATTAGGCAGGGATACTGCCGACATCGATATTGCCGTCAAAGCCGATGCCGGACAGATTACACCTTGGCTCGCGCAGGCACTACGCAGTAAATGGGTGCTGCTGGATGAAGTGAATAGAGTCGGGCGGATAATCCTGGATGATTGGACGGTCGATGTCGCTTCTTTTACCGGCACCATCGAAGATGACCTGGCAAGGAGAGATTTCACTATTAACGCGATGGCCGTGGACTTACACCAGCTTGCCGTGAAGGGACAGGATACCGTGCTGATCGATCCGTTCGGCGGACGGTTTGATCTGGATTTGGGAATTATCAGAATTGTTACCGATACGGTTTTCAAAGACGACCCGGTGCGTCTGCTCAGGGCAGTGCGGCTGGCCGCCGGGTTGGGTTTCAGCATCGATCAAAAATCGCAGATAGAAATGTTAAAAGCTGATGAGCTGATCGCGGGTGTCCCAGGCGAACGGGTGCGTGAAGAACTGCTGCGCCTGCTTGATTCGTCCCGCGGTGGACAAATTTTCGAGGATATGGACAGGTTGGGCATGCTCACGGCCTTGATTTCTGAGTTGGTACCGCTCAAAGGAATTGCGCAGCCGCAGGAGCACCATTGGGATGTTTTTATCCATTCCATCAATACGGTCAGTGCGGTTGATTTCATTCTGCGGCAGGGTGTCTGGGAACATCAGGACGCAGCGATATTATCATTAGTACCGTGGTCAGCGGAGACAGCGCAGTATTTTGACCAGCCTGTCAGTCGCGGCAGCACAAGAAGGTCGCTGCTCAAATTGGCGGCGCTGCTGCACGATATTGCCAAGCCGCAGACGAAAACCTTCGATGATGATGGGCGGATGCGTTTCCTGGGACATCCGGAAGACGGCGCCGAAATTGTTGAGAACATTCTGGAGCGGCTGCGGTTCAGCACGAAAGAGGTTAAACTGGTCACATTGATGGTGAAATATCACTTAAGACCGACACAAATGAGCCAGCACACGATGCCGAGCAGCCGCGCGATTTACCGCTATTTTCGGGATGCCGGCGACGCGGGTATCGATACATTGTACTTGAGTCTGGCTGATCATCTGGCGACCAGAGGACCGGATTTAATACAACCAGAATGGCATTTCCATACACAATTGGTAGCCCATGTATTAAAGGAACATCTTCACCAGACAAAAGTTGCGGGGCCCATTAAGCTGGTTGATGGCAACGATCTAATGAACGTGTTCGGCATGAAACCCGGCGCAAGAATCGGCAAATTGCTGGAAGAGATCCGGGAGGCGCAGGCAGCCGGTGAAATAACTACCCGCGAAGAAGCGCTGGATTACATTCGCAAAGCTTTAACAACGGATTTATGATTTTTCGTTCGTGCCTGACGCGCGTGTTATAATGGTGTCATGACATTTCCCGAACTCAATTATTATCAACAAACTTTCATCCGGTTGTCCCTGAAGGACGAGATTATCC